>ERZ807291.2808-NODE-2808-length-25602-cov-17.697342_pt1 | contig 25602 bp, 35 predicted proteins | sample MGYA00521257_ERZ807291 | MGnify/ENA primary metagenome ERZ807291 (study PRJEB31413, sample SAMN03169783) | marine metagenome | biome: Marine; feature: Water; material: Subsurface seawater | place: North Sea | collected 2011-04-28 | depth 1 m m ... | reverse complement strand
TGTGATGCGCGTCTAATGCTTTGGTCGTCCTTCCGCAATGTTCGCAATATAGCCAACCTCTATCTTCAAGCTGTGCCTCTCTCAGGATTTGTTTAGCCTTGCTAAAGTTCATCCTCATACATTTCATCTACCCTATCTATCAACTCCAACAATTGATAAAGATTTTCTCTGGAAAGCACTATGTACTCCGCGCCTTTTGTGTCAATCTCAGCAGTTCCAGAATGAAAATTAAAATCAACACGAAATCCATCCAAGTCCACATCGTGAATTATTGAATATAGCAACCCGTCTTCTTCTAATACTTCGGGATTACACCCCTTAACAGCTTTCTCGAAAGCCTTTACCATCTCATTCATTTTTGGGAAAGTTTATTTAACAAACGTTTAATTTCTTTAATGGATTTCTCTTCTGTTGCGCCCATTTTTAGCAGTTTATCGACTAATGGCGGCAAAAAAGCGTATTGAATACCTTCACTTGAAAGTGAATACAATATATCGCGCTTCATTTTTGCGTGCATCTTATTGGTAAATTCATCAATCCAACTCATCAAGCAGGCTTTTGTAGTGTTCAATGAAGCTCTCTATTTTGTCTTCATAGAAGTTCTTAAATGGCGCGGACTCTTTTATAGGGCCGTACTTCGCTTCCCAATATCGAAACATCACAGCCCTTAGTCTCTGGCTTTGGCTCTTGCCCTTTGGAAGCTCTAGAGGCGTTTCATTAATCACCTCCGCTTGTTCGGTTGTGATGTGGTCAGAAGAGAGAAGGCATTTGACACCTTCACCCGCCCTTCGCAAAGAGAACAAAGTTCGTTCGCTGTCTTCGGTTAGGATTTGAGTTCCTAAAGAGACTTTAACCGTGCCATCTCTTCGGGTTTCAATCTTCTCTACGGTTGCTGAAAATACTGAGTTCATCTGCAAAAACTTTGAATGTGTTTAGCTAATTCTTTTTGGTTCAATTCCCAAACGGCTTTTGGTGGGGGTGCTATTCTTTTCTTTCTAAGATCGTTCACGACTTCAAAAAACCTCTCATCTGTCATGCCTTCACGCGCCTCTATTTTAAGGCTTGCAATCTCTACCTTATCCATATACACCTTAACGTTTGCGTCGATGTCGTAGATGAGGTCATAGATAGCGTTAAACTTGTATTCGTTTGTTAGTTCAACAAGGTTAAAAAACCGCGTATCAACCTTCTCCCCTTCTGGTAGTATTTCGTCTAGCCAATGCATAGTCTTCTAGTATTATTCGTGCTGATTCCTTCGATGTAATTCCGGCCGCGTTGAACGCTTCCTGGTTGTACTTGAACCAACCTTCAAAGTTTTTAAGAATTTCCCTTTTGCTTTTTAATCGTTCAGCCTTCCACTTGTCGTAGAAATACTCATCGTCTAGCTTGTCGTCGTTATCTCTTGAAGTCATCGCTTTCATCTTCTGAGTAAATACCAAACGAATATAAGTTGGTGAGCTGTAAGACGGCCCTAGCCTTCGCCCTTTTCTCTGCCATTTCCAAATAGTATTTGTTCTGGCTTGTCTTCATGTCAGCACTTCCAAATGTCTCAACGCTTCTTAGGTCTTCGGTGTTGGCGGTGCATTTCACAGCCGCGTAGTCCGGCCCAGCTTGAACACATTGAAAATGAAGCTCAATATTTTTACACTCGGCAACTTTCTCGATTCCTTGCCGCGTCATAATTGTATAGTGCTGATGCTTAAAGAAGTCTTCTTTTGTTAGGCCACATTCGTCGGCCAGCTTTCGCATTTGTTCTTTTTGGCTAGAAGTCATAAAGCAGTAGTTTACGTTCTTTGATAATGTTGAGTAAGTATCGGGGGCAATCGAAGTACAACCACGTTCCCGTTAAGCCCCTAAGTCGGGCGTATCTTATTAAGGGCATAGGCGTACTGGCAACGGCCACAACCTTACCCTCGTGCAATAGTTTTGCAAGTCTCATAGTTCAATGTTTTTGTTTTCTAATCTTATTCGGGCAGCTTCTTCAATCTCTTCAATGATTCCTATACTGAGGTGATCGTGAATACAATCGTCGGCATGGTATATAATGAAGTCGCCCCCGTTTAGTTCTACGTCGTACACGATGTCTCGAACCTCCACACATACAAACTTAGGTATGTGAACCTTTCTTAGTCTTGGCATTTCGTCGGTGTATAGCATGGTTAAGAAGTTTTAGAATATATCTCTACTTCTCTAAGAACATAAGGCCCTTTCAACCTATCAAGGTATGCCTCTAAAAACGCTTCCGCCTCATCTTGTGTGAAGAACGCTTTTATTGGCCTATTGTCTTCGTATATAAAGAAGTGCCATTCATCGTTAAAAAACTCTTTTTCTAGTCTTAAATTTTTCATAGTGTTTTTGTTTTTCGTTTCAACAAATATAGACATTTTCAACAAATGTGCAAAACTACGCCTAACTTTTTTCTGTTTCTTACGTCTATCAGTATTATATTTGAAGTGTGAAGGTAAAAATAGACGACAGGATAACAGACCCTCACCAGCCTTACACGGTTGACATTGAAGTGGTCGACGGTCTTGGCTCTCATTGGTTTTACAGGGAAGAGTTTGTATTGAGTCGTCAGAATAGAATACTAAAGCACTACACGGACCGCAAGCCTCCTGGACTTTCGGCTAAAATAATCCTTTGCGACCGATAGACAGAATATCTGAGAGTAACGACGAATGGCTAGAGACGGCCATGCGTATAACAGGCGACAACGAACAGGACGCGCGGGAACTTCTCCAACTTATATACGAGATCATTGTAGACAAGGGCGATGAATATATGGAGTCTAAAATGCCCTTTATAAAGTATTGGATAGTTTGTACTATGCAGAGGCAGTACCACAGCAAGCAAAGCCAATGGCACTACACATACAGAAAACGCCAGCAGAAGCACACGCCATACCATGATTACCACTACATTCCCGAAGAGCAAGACAACACAGAAGAAGACTTTGAGGCTGCAATGAGTATAATCGACCAACGAGCTACAAACCTCACATCTGAGGAACACAAGATTTTGATGGTTTACTATTACTCCAACCACTACACACCAGAAAGAGAGAAGCCAAACGCAAAGAAGGAAGCCGGCTTATGGAAGGGCGAGACGATTAAAACCACAATAAAAGGAACTAGCAAGGATATAGGCATAAGCTCTAGCACCTTTGCACAGATTAAAAAAACCGCATTAAACAAGCTAAAAGATGAGTAAGAAAAGCAGGGGTATAGGCGACGACATCGCAGCCTTAACAAAAGCCACTGGAATAGACAGACTTGTTAAAGACATCTTAGGCGACGACTGCGGCTGTCCTGAACGTCAGGCGATGGTGAACAAGCTATTCCCTCATAAAAAGAATTGGACGCTCTCAGAAGAACAGGCAAAGACATACGAAAGCCTTAAACCTGAGTTCTCAACGGGGCGTGTAAGCGATGCATGGAGGCAAAAGTTCTACGCTCTCTACAATGATGTAACAGGGCAAAAGAAGAAGGTTTCAGGCTGTTCAAGTTGCATTAAAAGAGACTGGGATCAGTTATCCGTTGTCATGGACGCTTACTAAAAACGAAAAAATACATATAACATCATGGAAGTAGGCTTTGGGTTGACTAATGGGATTCTTTTAGGATTCGCTTCAGGTGAACACAACGGGCGGTATTTCCACATTTACATTCTATTCATAATTATTACTTTCGAATGGGAATGACAGAAGAACAGAGAAGGAACACCATTGCCTTAATTGTTGCATTGGTATTAATTGCCATAATAGCACTAATAGTATAATATGCCAAGACCTAAACTATACACACCCGAAGAAATACAAGACAAGTGGAATGAATATGTAGACTTCTGCACCACATTTGGCAAAGAACACCCCACCTCTTCAGGTAAAGTAGTTACAACATCAGCACCCAGAATACCAACTATCGGAGGCTTCGCGAGATTCCTGAAACTAGACCCGCAAACACTTTTGAACTATGAGGCTGAGGGTGAATACTTTGGCACTATAAAGGGAGTGAAGAAGTTTATCGAGCTATGGAAACAGGATGCGCTAGTTAATGGAGAGGGGCAAACCAACGCATTAATCTTCGACATGAAGGTGAACTACGGATGGAAGGAAACGAACTTTGTTAAGCATGAAGGATTCACACCAATAGAAGTTGAGATAGTAGATGGTAAAGGCAAGCAGAGTATACGACAGGATTCAGAAGAGTGAGAAGCGCATTGTAATCAATAGGGGCGGTACGAGGTCCACTAAGACGTATTCCGCTATGTTGTACGCTGTCCACCTTCTATTCAATAGCAAGGGTATCAAGCTAGAGGTATGCAGAAAGTACCTACCATCCCTAAAGGCTTCAGCATACGAAGACTTCCTAGAAATCATACGAACCAACACGCTTTCAAACGGGATGCCATACGAGCAGCTTTTGAGCGTGAACCTCACAGAGCTACGATATTCATACGGGCCTAATACCATACAGTTCTTCGGGCTTGATAATGAGCAGAAGATACGATCACGAAAGCGAGACATTATATTCATCATTGAGGCCAACGAGATAAGCTATAAGGAGTTCCAACAGATAGCAGTTCGGACAACGGGTCAAATCTTCCTAGACTTAAACCCCGACGATGAGAATATCTGGATTAATACGGAATTAGAGCAGAAGAGAGCAGCAGAGATTGGGGACGTTGAGGTTATTGTCTCAACCTATTTAGATAATCCCTTTTTAGGAGAGGAGCAAGTAAGGGAGATTGAAACGCTCAGAGTTTTAGACCCTCAGGCGTGGAAGGTCTTTGGAGAAGGCGAATACGGCAATGTGGTTGGCAGGGTGTTCGATTGGAAGGTTGAGAAGTGGCCAGAGCATTACACAAGGGTAGGGCTTGGTCTTGACTTTGGATTCACCAATGACCCTACCGCCGTCGTTGAGGTCGCTAAGTCAAACGGAAGGCTTCACGTTCGCGAGTTGCTATATCAGCATGGCTTAACGAACCCCGACATAGTGCAGAGGTTAGACATAGACAGACAAGAAGAAGTTGTATGCGACTCAGCAGAGCCAAAGAGCATTGAAGAGATTAAGAGGATTCCAGGAGGCTTCAGAGCTTCACCCGCAAGGAAAGGTCCGGACTCTATTAGGCAGAGCATTGATATACTGAAGAGGTACGAGCTTGTAGTTGATCCTGGAAGCGTGAACCTTTTGAAGGAGTTGCGCTCTTATAAGTGGCAGACTGACAGGAATGGAGAGAACTTGAACAAGCCCGTCGACTACATGAACCACGCCATTGATGCCCTGCGCTACGTTGCTTTGAACAAGCTGAACACGAACAAGCGCGGCGTTTACGCCGTTAGGTAGTTGCTGTCCAAATTCTTTTATTTATGTTTGCTAACGTTGAGTATATGGCACGTATGCCTTTAGGCTATGGGCTATATACATTGTTAGGCATCTGTAAAAAATAAAAAAAGCGAGGGCAAAAAAAATATTATAAATGAGAGAATACTTAAATATTACAAACGAATGTAACTTGGAATTGATGAAGCGTTACGAAGATAACCACTTTGATTTAGCAATAGTTGACCCGCCTTATGGAATAGGCTTTGATGGTCAAAAAGAAAATAAAGCCACTAACAGAAAGGCGCACGATTTTAAAGGTTGGGATAATGCAATACCAAGTGTTGAGTATTTTGATGAACTTAAAAGAGTTAGTAAAAACCAAATTATTTGGGGTGGGAATTACTTTTTTGATTATTTAGGAAACACAAGGTGTGTTTTGACTTGGGATAAAATACAAGAGTTTAGTGGCTCTGATTTTGAGTTGGCTTGGACTTCATTTGATAAATGTGCAAAAACTTTTAGAATGAGTAGAGTACAGGCTTATTGCAATAGAACTAAAATACACCCGACACAAAAACCAAGTGAATTATATGAATGGATTTTAACTCGATATGCTGAAACTAATCAAAAAATTTTAGATACACATTTAGGCTCTGGCTCTATTGCTATTGCTGTTGATAAGGTTAATAAATTTGAAAAAATGAACTTAACTTTAACCGCTTGTGAATTAGACGAGGACTATTTTAAAAAAGCAATAAAGATGATAGAAACAGAAACAAGGCAAGAAAGCCTATTTTAAACCTAATTGGTGAGGCACGAACCAAAAGAGCGTGGGCTTTTTATTTTTTATTGTGCCTAACACCGATCAGGACAACAACAACTTTTCGATAACCGTTAATTTGTCGGGATAAGAATAAAAAGCCTATATTCGCGTTGATTCATACTTTTCATTGTTAGTGTTTTCCCCCGTCTCGGAGTCCTTCCCTTTCGGGGGTTTTTTTATTCAAGAAATGAAGAAGCGATTAATTTACGCCATTTCATATACTCCCGCGCAACGTTTAAGCCTAAAATACATATAAGGTTATGGAGGTGATAATACCAACGAAAGCGGACGAGATACCGCTAAGTAAATATGTCGAATGCTTTAATATCGGAAACGATGAAAGCCTAGACGATACATGGAAGGCAAAGAAGATAATTAAAGCTATCACAGGCGCGGGTTATGACGCTTTGGATAGGATTCCTGTAAGGCAGCTGAGCGAGTTGTCGGCTAAGATTGCGGCAGTCCTACAACAGGAGCAGCCTTTTCAGCAGCGATTCACATGGCAAGGCGTGGAGTATGGCTTTATTCCAAACCTTCAGGACCTGACTACGGGTGAGTTCGTGGATATAGACAGCTATTCGGGCGACGACTTTATAGAAAACCTACATATTGTCATGGCTGTTTTGTATCGGCCCATTGTGGAAGAGTACAAAGAGCTGTATAAGATAGAGCCATACAAGGGAACGGACGGGGAGCATTTCAGGGAGTTACCCATAAGCATAACAACGGGCGCACTAGCTTTTTTTTTGCGTTTAGGTCAGAGCTTGTTGAACAATTCCCTCGACTCTTTAACGGGGTCGGAGAAGAAAGTCCACTTGCCCGATATGGTTGGTTTAATGTTCTCCACTCCCTCGCCAATGGAGACATCTTAAAAATTGAAGAGGTAGAGGGTGAGCCAATAAGCAAGGTGATGTTCTTCCTTCAGTACACTAAGGATAAAGCAGAGGTAAAGAAATGACAAGTTACAACGAAGTAAACGCAGACCTGACCACGATAGCCTCGCGGCACGATCAGTTGGGGTCTTATCAAATAGGCTTCCAGGAGGGTGATATTATCCTAGACAAGGACAATGTATTCCCTCGACTTATGGGGTCTTTAGAGAACACGCAAATAGAGACTGGGCATATCGTCTACACCTACACTCTAGGTATTGCCGACATTCCACGCGAAGACTTTGAAGATGCGGATGAGGTTTATTCTGACACGCTCCAAATACTAACGGACTTCTTTGCTGAGTTCAAGAACCCTCAAATCTTAGTTGCCAATAAGTATGAGGTAGAAACATCTGCGACTTTTGAGCCTGTAACATGGGGCGAGATTGATGGCGTGGGATGGACGGTAGAGATAGAGATTAAATGCCCGTACACTTTCGACGCTTGTAATGCTCCTTTAGGTGGTAGCCCTATCGAGGTCGGCACTTGCGACCCTGTAAGCATTAAGAACGCTGCGGGTGATGTTATTGAAACTGTGGCAAGTGGTGGAGAATATACGATAGCCGGAAGCGGCACGGTGGAGAACTCGGATGCGTCATATTCTAATACGGTAAATGTTGGTGATACTTTAATTCTTCCGGACATTACAGTTACAGATTCAGATGGTTCTACTTCTTCTTTACCTAGTGTTCAAAATGTAGTTTGTACACCTGGAGCAGATGCTACGGTAGAAAATAGCGATACTAGTTACACGAACACTGTAGCAAGTGGAGGTACTTTAGTCTTGCCTGATATTACAGTTACAGATTCGGATGGGAGCACGTTCACTCAGCCTTCTGTTGTGAATGTAGTTTGTAGTTTAGCGGCAGATGGTACGGTGAATGTAAATAGTGTATTTTTTGACAATGTAGCTTCAGGCGGAACTTTAAACATCCAAGTAAGGCAATCGAGCGGAAGCACATTAATAGGTTCAAAACAAGGTGCATATTTTAGAATCCCTGACAGCGTCATTACTTTAGACAATACAGATGGCACGACATTATCTACCACAAACGTCTTAGCAACTGATGCATCGACTATTACTGCTCCGGATGCTACTGCTGTAATTAAAAACACTTTAAATGCAGTTCTTAGGTCAGAGTTAGTTCCTAGCAATGTGAGCGAGGATATTATCATTGGCGACGCCACTATTAACATTAACCAGAGTGACGGTACTTTAATTGCAAGCGCAACTGTAACAGCAGAGGGTTCAGGAGTTTATAATGTCGCTGATTCAACTGTCAATGTGGTTAATACTCTTGGCTCAGTTTTATCAAGTAACTCAGTAAAAGCCACAGTTACTGACACAGTTCTAGCACCTGATGCAAATGTCGAAAACTCAGACAGCAGTTACACGAACACTGTTGCAAGTGGTGGAACGCTTACACTTCCAGATATTACAGTTACAGACAGCGATGGGAGTACGTTTACTCAACCTTCGGTTGTGAATGTAGTTTGTAGTTTAGCGCCAAATCCTACGGTTTATTGTAGGCCATCTAACTGCGTTCAAAGCGTTAGTTACGCAAACGGAGACGCAGCATTTAGCAAAGAAGATTTATTTGAACACACGCAGACGGGTAAAATTCAGCAGATTGACCATTCGGTAGCTACACCTAACCACTTTAACACTTTGGTATATAATGACCCTGAGTTTGGTGGAACGACTAGATTTACAAACGATTCAGGAACGGATGTATTCGGAACAAATCCAGCAAACACCTTGATATATGACAACCTTCAGGGGGTTATCTTTGATGTTGATGATTTTAGAAACGATAATAGGAGAACCATAGCTGATGCGTGGACTATCGCACAAGCTAAAAGCGAAACCCTAAATGGTAAAACTTACGCGACTTGGTATCTAGCACCAATAGAGTATATGATAGCGGTAGTAGATGAGGACTGGACAACCACAGAGCCTAGATTATATAATGCATTTGGAGCTGGGGTTATTGCTATGTCAAGCACATACTTTCGCGGTGGGATTGCTGGAAAGTACTATATATCTAACTCTACGAGTACATCTAGTGGAATAGTAGTAAAAACACCTACGAACTTTAATATGATTTACATGGCATTTATAGAAGACGGAATATGAAACAAGCAGCACTAAAAACATTTCAGGACATTGAGCTAAAAAACTTCACTTGGGAGGTTGTGGCCGTTTCTTACAATTGGCTAACAAACAAAGCCTCTGTTGAGGTTCACGCCCTAGAAGATGGCAAGACATTAAAGCACTCACGAACTTTTGAGTTTGACTGCCCAGAAGAGTGGACAAGTGAAACAGCATTAAGCGAACTTTTAAAACTAGAGACATTTGAAGGAAGTATCTAAAACAGAAGAGGAAAAAGAAGAGGTAGGCTTTGATGAGCTTTTGAAAGCTATGGAAGAAGCAGACGCGGTAACGGATCACCCAGAATGTACAATAGACAACCCAGATTGCGAGACTTGTAGTGGCTAACTTTAAGAAAACAGAGAAAGAATTGGAGAAGTTTGCCGATGGGGTCGTTAGGGCTGCGCGGATAAACTTACAAAAGTCTAAGGCTTCAGGCGGCCTCATGGACTCCGTGCGCCATGAACTGAATGTAACCAAGCGCAAAGACTTCGTTTCTTCCTTCTCTCTTAAATTCTACTTCGATGATTACGGCGACTACCTAGACAAGGGTGTAGACGGAACACGAAAAAAGCAGAACGCGCCATATTCCTTTAAGAAGGAAACAGTAGCACCAGCGCACCAACTCTCAATGCAGAAGTGGGCGAAAAAGAAAGGGATAAGAGCAAGGGATTCAAAGGGAAAGTTTACAAATAAGGCTAGCGCAATTCGTGGGCTTTCTTACGTCCTTGCAAGGTCGGTAAAAAGGAAGGGGATTAAGAAAACTCAATGGTTCACAAAAGCCTTCACAACAAAATACAAAAAGTTCGACGAAGTTCAGAGGGTTTTCGCTTTGGACTATGCTAAATTCTTAGCTCAGACACTAAACGAAACCAATGGCAATAACTAAAGACCAAACCCCCGACGACTTAAACCTACTTCAAAATGAATTGGTGTATGTTGTATCTTCCACCAACCAGGCCGAAGAGCAGTTTAGATACGTCTTCGATGTAAAGCTAGATTTAGGTGCTGGCGCAGTGTCCGTTGCAAGAGTTCGGCAAGTGCCAAACCCCACCGGCTACGGCATTGTCAACATAGCCAAAATCATTGAGCCTTATTTCGCAGCGACCAAAATAAGCACCACAGGAACGAACCAAGAGATTCACAGAATAAACTCAACAGACAATAATTGGGTAAGCCTGAACACGGACACATTGAAACTTGTTGAAGTGGAATTTGGTGAGCATTACGTTCACTCAGGAGAAACAGACCCCACCACAGATGCGGATTTAACGAACGATCAGATATACGTTATTGACGGGGTGCAGCAGTTCGAGGATGGTATAAATTGGACATTTGACCCATACATTCCAAATGATTCGGCTGCCAAGTTTTTAACCAACGCACCCAACATCGAGTATGTAGACTCAGACCAATATCGCACAATCTCTTGGCTTGGTGTTGCAACTTCCCAAGCGGGAACGATAAGAGTTAAATTTTATGAGGCAGACGGAACGGTAATTCAAACCGAAGACATCGACATTAGCCTAGAAGGAGGCTCTGACCCGAACGTCAGCGAAGACGATGCAATGCAGTTCTTTGGTTGTGGGCCTCAGAACTTCGAAGATGGCGATGTGGCAAACCTAAAGCCAAGCAACAATAGTACACTATCTTATTACTCTGTAAGATTAAGAAACGTAGGTAACACGACAAACGAAAGCGAGCTTAAGTATTTCTATTTGAATGAGAGTTGCAAATACACACCCTATGTACTAGCATGGCAGAACAGACTTGGAGCTTGGGATTACTATTCCTTTCAAAAGAAGAGTTCCCGTAGTTTGAGTATTCAGCGTTCTACCTTTCAGAGCCTTCCAGGAGACTACTCCGGCTCGTCGTATTCTACTCAGACATGGAACAGGGGAAAAACAAACTTTGCAATTAAAGCAGAGGAAGAGGTAACGGTAAACACCGACTTTGTAACAGAAGCGGAATACGCTTGGTTGGAGGAATTGCTAACGTCTAAGGAGGTTTATCACATTGGTAGTGTTACGCGTCCAATCGTACTAACAGACAGCTCCTACCTGATTAAAACGGGCGTAAACGATAAGATAATGCAGCTCTCTGTCAAGTTTAAGTACAGCAATAAGCGGAAGGTATGATAGAGATAAGAGTATTTGACCAAGACGGCTCTAGGTCGGGCGAATGGTTGGACGTTTCGGAGGGCGATTCTATACAACTGAACTTCTCGGTAGCTGAGATTCAGGATATATCGAAGCGGAATAGCTCTTTTTCGGAGGCTTTCAGGCTTCCGATGTCTAGGAAGAACAATAAATTCTTCAAGTCTGCTTTCGATGTGAACATCTCGGGCGGTGATTTCGATGTATATGCTAAGACAAGGGCGATAATATACGAAGACACCATACCCCTTTTGGATGGTTATTTGAAAATCAACTCAATAAACCAACTCACAGAGGAATACGATGTAAACATTTTCGGTGATTTTGCCAATATAGCTAGGGAACTAGGCGACAAAGACCTGTCGGAATTAAACCATGCAACGCTCGACGATTTAGCGGGGTTAAATCATACGCTATCAGCCGCAAATATTATAGACGGATGGGCTGGAAATACGGCTTACTCTGTTAGTGGTACGGGCTTCGATGGCTCGGAAATTATGTACCCTATAAACGACTACGGGTTTGGCTTTAGGCTTGATGGCAGCCGCGACGCGATAGACCAAGTAGAGCGAGGCATACCACCAAAGGGATTGAGGCCAGCGGTAAAGGTTAAGACCATTTGGGATATGATATTTTCCCATGCGGGGTACAAATACGAGTCATCTTTTATTGCAACGGGTACGGCTTTTGATAATATATATATGCAATGCTCCGGACACAACAAGAACGGGGTAAGTGTTACAGTATTTAAGGGATTCAAAGCAAAGCAGTCAGTAACACAAACTGTGTCAAGCTCGGTATTGGGGACTGGAGGGTTTTACAAAATGCTGTTTAATACTGAATCGTACGATGGAGATAACAAATACGACACATCTAATCAAGTTTGGGAAGTTCCAGGCTCAGGTGAATGGGAGATAACAGTAGAACTATATATGTATTGGAGTCGGCACAACGGATTAGTAGCAGACCCTTCTGGTGTTTCCTCTGTTCAAGTTGGCTTATACAACGTAACCACTTCCAAAATAGTCGAAAGAAAAGGAGTGCCCATGAGAGATATGCATACTTTTCCGCATGGGTTTACAAAACCCCCAAGAACACTATTACCTCCTACCGAGACCTCTAAAATTTCAAAGTTTAAATTTAATACTAACGTAGACAATGTTTCCGTAGGCGATGAAATAGCAGTCTATCTATTTTACAACCTACAGTCGAATGTTAAATTTCAGATACTAAAAGAAAACTCTAATAGTGACCCTAGCAATTGGAGAACTACCAAAATACCTTTGGCGGGTTCTTCTGGAGGTATTACAATGGAGGACGAGATACCACCAATCAAGCAGCTAGACTTTGTGAAGGGCATAGTGTCAAAGTTTAACCTGATGATAACTCCCGACAAGACAGACTCCAAGCAGTTAAGAATAGAGCCTTTTAATGATTGGGCTTTATCGGGGTCTACTTTGGATTGGAGTAACAAGCTAGACATAAGTAAGGAGGTAACTATAAAACCCCTTCACGAGTTCCAAAAGGCAGATATACTTTTTGAAGACGCACTAGACAACGATAAGTTAAACAAGGATTACCAAGATCAGTTTGGTAAAAGGTATGGCGTGGCAGAGTTTAAGACAGATAAGCCGTTTGCAAATGGTGAACTGAAGATAACCACGCCTTTTAGTCCATACCTAACAACTGTAATACCAGGAACGGCAGATGTGCTACACGCTCCACTTTATGACCTTGACGAGCAAGGAACACCCAAGAAGATAGCACACAAGCCTAAGCTATTCTTTTATCATGGAACATACTCAATATCTAGCGGTTACAACTTTATAGAAGACGGCTCACCTGCTGTTATCACAACTACTAGATCATGGCCTTTCTGTACTCATTACGAAAACCACAGAAGCACGGACGGAGATATAGACCTTTCATGGGGATACTCTTCGCCTTATTCAAGGGATGCAACCGTTACAACGCTAACCAAAGAAAATGCCTATAATAAGTTCTGGGCGAAGTACATAAACCAGATGTATAATAAGGATGCTCGAATGTTGGTGGGGAACTTCAAACTGACGGCAAAGGACATTAACGAGCTAGACTTCAGGGATAAGATATGGGTAAGGGATGCTATGTACCGACTAAACAAAGCCTCAGGCTATACGGTTGGCAAGGATAGTTTAACGCGCTGCGAGCTTATTAAGGTCATTGACATAGGGGTATTCGATTGTTCAGTAGTTCCCGACACAATGAACGAAGATGGCACAATTAGCTTCATGGACCCCACAGATGGTGGCGCAGCTACTCCTAACAGAAGATGTTGCAACGATGCGGGCTTTGTCTTTTTAGACGATGAATGTTGGTGGAAAGAACCTGGCTCGCCTACGATGAACGCACCCGTTGACTCGATTCTGCAAGATAGCAACCTGAATACAGGGTATGGTAACAACTTACAGGGCGGGGGTAATTTTGCTATGGATGCTAGAGCGTCAAGCGCAACGGGTTCAGACAACACAATAGGAAGCGGGTCAAAGAATACGATAATACAAGGCGACTCAAATACTGCCGGACTAGATACTTCCAACTCTTTGGCGGTAGGTGAAAGTAACCTAATAGGCAGCACTACGGAAAGGGCTGACATCTCAAACGTAGCAGTATTCGGCAAGAATGCGCACGCTATAAGAGAGGGTGAGTTTGTGCATGGTTGGGGTACTACTTCAGACCGCAGTCAGTATTCTAGGATGTTGCTATTTGAAGATATAGCTACTTCAACTTCGGGATGGACACAGATACACCCAGCCCAAGACACGGACAAACATATAACAATGGGCGAAGGTTCTGCTATTTCGGTAGTCCTTAACGCGGTGGCTTATGACGAGGGAGGCGGGAATGTAGCAACGGGTATTATATACCATTCAGCTTTTAGACGAGCAAGCGGAGGAAGTGTTACTATGGTTTCAGGCTCAACGATAAACGCTGAAGCCGATGGAGCGTTAGCGGCTCTGCAAGTAAGAACAAGCGCAGACACTACTAACGAGGCTATAGCAGTAGAGGTTAATACCGGAGCTTATGCAGCCGTAACAAGTTGGCACATCACAGTAGAATTATTTGAATATAGAGAGTATTGACATGAGCAACTTATTTAGCGAGGTGATAAAGGCTAACAACGCCTTAAATACATCTAAGAAGGTAGGAACGAGGGAAGAATTTATTGCAGGCGGCGGGTATTCTCTCAGCAGTTCATTAAAAAAGACATGGCGCACTTGTGTTTTTAGACTAAAGAATAGAAAATGGCAGAAAAAATAAAGTTCGACCTTGAAATAGATGGCTCTCAGGCCCAAGAATCCATAAAAGGTGTAGGCGATGAGATGAAAGACCTCAAAAAAAATGCAGAGGGAACGAGTAAGGGTGTCAATAAAATTGGTAAAGGTGCGAAGGCTCTAGGTGCTGGCTTTAAGGCTTTAGGTATTGGTTTAGTCATTGCTGCATTTGCCAAGCTGTCAGAAGCTCTCGGTAAGAATCAAAAGTTTGCCGATGGATTGACTGCTGTAATGACGGGCTTAGGAATTGCCTTTAGCGACTTCGTTACATTCATTGGCAACAACATAGACCCCGTAGTAGATTCATTTAAGGCCCTCTTTGAGAATCCGCAGAAAGCTGTTAAGGACTTCGCTGATACGGTTAAAAAGGGGCTAATAGATAGGTTCAACCAGCTACTTGAAGTTTTTGGGTATCTAGGCAAAGCCTTAAGGAGTCTTTTTGCGGGTGAATTTACCGAAGCTCTGGAACACGTTAAAGAAGCTGGCAGGCAATCCGTAGACGTTTTGACGGGTGTCGATGGCTCTTTAGAAACCATAACCGACAGCATAAAGTCTGGTATTAACTTCTTGGCTAAATATGCCTCTGAAGTGGCGGCAACAGCCCAAAATATCACACAATTAGAGAACAAACTAAAAATACTTGAGTCTCAGCAGCAGCTAGTACAGCTAACGTTCCAAAAAGACGCTGAACTACAAAGGCAGATAAGAGACGACGTTAGCCTGACATTTGACGAAAGAAAAAAAGCCAACGATGCACTAGGGGTTATATTAGAGGAGCAGCTACTAAAGGAAAAGGAACTTGCCGATTTTAGGCTTAAAGTGGCTCTAGCCAATATGCAGATAAACGGCAACAGCATTGAGAGCCAAGAGCGATATAATGATGCTCTAGGACAGCAGGCTGAATTAGCCGAAAGGATAGTAGGCCAACAATCGGAGCAGCTTACCAATACAAATTCTTTAATATTAGAACAAAGGGGGGTAGCGCAGGAACTTGCACTAGTTGGGCTTACCCAGAGGGAGAAGGAACTTCAAGAGGTTGAGTTATGGTACTCTCAAATGCAAGAGAAAGCTAGGATTAATAATAGTAGCCTTTTAGATATTCAATTAGAATACTTAGAGAAGGTTGCAAATGTTGAGACTAAGTATGAGGAAGAAGCAAATGAAAAACGTAAAAAGCAAGCCGAAGAAGAACTAGAAATCTATGAAGCTAATAAGCAGGCGAGATTAAGTATTGAACAGTCTGCTGTTTCAAGCCTTAACTCTCTTGCTACATTGAGCTTTAAAAACGCTGAAAAGGCTGAAAAGTTTCAAAAGGGAGTAGCTATCGCGCAGTTAGCTATTGATACGGCCCGCTCTATAAGTTCGGCTATTGCAGGGGCGCAAGCAGCAGCACTAGCAACAGGGCCAGCCGCACCATTTACAGCTCCGGCACTTATAGCAGGAGCGATTGCCACCACTTTAGGGGCATTTGTTCAGGCTAAACAGATACTAAACAAAGCAAAGGGGCCATCTGCTCCATCACTTAGTGCGCCTTCAATTCCTTCAGGGCCGCAAGACCAATCAAACGCGGCAAGGGGAATCGACATAGACACCGAAAACGAAGGTAGTGGCGATTCAATGATAACTAAAACCTATGTACTATCGAAAGACGTTAGTAGTAAGCAAGAGCTAGACGCGGCAATAAAACGCGAATCAGTTATCTAGCTTTAGTTAAAGTAAGAAACATTTTGGACTTATACAACGAAACGCCTCAAAGTACATATAAGAACACACACACGCCATGACGAAAATCACAGAACTAATACTAGACGAAGGGGAAGACCTATACGGAGTCGATGCCATTTCCTTAGTGGAATATCCAGCCATCGAACAAAACTTCGTATTCCTATCTCAGGAAAAGAACAAATATGTATTCGCTAAAGCAGACGATGAGAAAAAACTACTTGTCGGCCCTGCCCTGATTCCGAACAAACAGATTTACAGAATGGATCAGGAAACGGGTGAAGAATACTACGCACACTTTTCAAAGGAAACCATTAGGAGGGTATCGGAGCTTTACCTACAAAAGAACAACCACCACAACTATACATACGAGCATGAGAACAAGGTGGGCGGCCTTTCTCTTTTCGAGTCCTGGATAGTAGACTTTCCGGACATGGATAAATCTAGGGCTTACGGCTTTGAGCCAAAAGAAGGATGGTGGATGGTATCACTAAAGGTTCATTCGGACGAACTATGGGCTAAGATTAAAAGCGGAGAGGTTAAAGGCTTTTCAATCGAGGGCTATTTCGCGGACAAGATTAAAGCATCAAAGGTGTTTGACTTAGCTACTGAAATGGATGCGCTCATTAAAAAATTAGAGGAGTCTAAAAAATAGTTTAGACAAGTCTAAAAATCAGGCACTTACACGCTTTTTTTGTAACGCCTTCATATAGATACATATAAGCACATGGAAACAAACAACATCGAAAAACTCAAAGACTCGTTTTCTAAGCTGAAAAAACTGGTCTTTGGCGAGGAAATCAAGCTAATGGCAGAAGCCAAGCTAGAAGACGGCTCTATTATCGGAACTCAGGCAGATGAGTTTGCTGAAGGAGTCGATGTGTTTTTGGTAGAAGATGGCGAAACTATGCCGCTTGAACCGGGAACGTACACCACCGAAGACGGTTTTACTTTAACAGTCGAAGAAGCTGGCACAGTTGCAAGCTATGAGGCAGTTGAAGAAGAAGCCCCTGAAGAAGAAATGTCAAACACCGAAGACTTGAAAGAGCAGATCGTTGGTGTCATGGGATTCCTTGAAAATATTATGACTGAGCTACAATCACACAAAGAACAGTTGGCAGCATTAACGCCAGAGGTTGTAGAGCTTTCAGAAGAAACGAAAGAAGACGAAGCCAAAGAAGATGCGCAAGCAGAGGCTGAAGCGATCGTACTTTCAAAAGAAAAATCCAGCGCGAATCTAAGCAAGCCTTCTAATTGGTCGGCAATGTCTCAGACTGAGCGTTCAATATACATTAAAGAAAATTATAAAAATTAATCATGGCTGATTCAGTTACTTCAACCTATGCAGGGGAGGCCGCAGGCGAATACGTTGCCGCAGCACTTCTCTCTCCGAAATCTCTAGACGGGATGACGGTTAAACCAAACGTAAAGAAAAAACTAGTAGTAAAGAAAGGCGCGGACAGCGTAGCCCTTGCAGATGCTACTTGCGACTATACTAGCGCAGGGGACGTTACAATTACCGAGCGTGTACTAAGTGTAGAATCTTTTCAAATCAACAAAACCGTTTGCAAACAAGACTTTTTGGACGATTGGGACGCAGTTTCTATGGGTGCTTCTGCACACAACGAAAACGCTCCTTCTACCTTCAACCAGTATTTTATTGACAGACTTACTAGCCGAACAGGAGAAGCAATCGAGAACAACATCTGGACGGGTATCGACGCAACTGCTGGACAGTTCAGCGGATTCGAAACTCTATGGGCTGCTGACTCGGATGTAGTAGACGCTACTGCGGCTGCTTTCTCAGCTTCAACCATTGATGACGCCTTGAACACAGCGATTGACAATATTCCTGTAACAATTCTAGGTTCTTCTGACTTGAGAATTTACATGAACACTCGTTCATTATGGTACTACAAGCAGTTCCTAATGGCCAACTCTCATGGAGGTGTAAACATCTTTAACGGTGAGATTCCTGTTTTGAGCTACGCTGGTATCCAGATTGTAGAATGTCCTGGTATGTCTGTTAACAAACTAGCCATCGCAGAACAAACAAACCTTTGGTTCGGTACTAACTTACTCGACGATATGAACGAGGTTAAAGTTATCGACACGGCAGAGACTCTAGGAGACCAAAATATACGATACGTTATGCGAGCATCTGCGGGTGTACAGTACGGTATCGGTTCAGAAATCGTATACATTAACGCGTAATTATGGCCTGTAACTTAACACTCGGTAGAGCCGTAGCGTGTAAGGATCAGGTTGCTGGACTTCGCAAACTCTATTTTGCGAATTACGGCGGTTTCTCTTTAGGGTACGATGCAACAGATACCGACATGGTGGACGACTTAGGGGCTGTAACAGTCTATGAGTACGACCTAAAAGACGGAAATGCCTCTTATACTGAGGCTGTTCAATCTACACCCGAAAATGGTACAACGTTTTGGGAGCAAACCCTAGAGGTTTCCTTCCCTAAGTTGTCCAAAGAAGACCATAAGGAGCTGAAAATTATGGCCTATGGCCGTCCACATATCATCATATTGGACAACAACGACAATTTGCTTGTAATGGGCTTACTTCAAGGTTGCGATGCAACAGGAGGCGGCTTAGAAACAGGACAAGCAAAAGGAGATTTTAGCGGTTATCGCTATACCTTCACAGCAAAAGAGAAAGTTCCAGCGAACTTCTTGAAAGCGACTGCGGGTACAAGTGCTACTGCTTACCCATTTGACAACCTTACAAGTACTGTAACGGTTACAGCAGGATAATTCTCGACTCATCCTTCAAGCAATTAAGCCTCCTTCTGGGGGCTTTTTTGTTGCTTTTTTTAGAAAATACATATAAGAGTATGTGGACGGTACGCAAGAAATTCAAGGGGTTAATAGTGAACGGATTGTCTAAGCCTTTAGGCGAACAAACAGAGGCAGAAATACTAGGACTATACCCACAAATAAGAAAAAAATACTTCTATGATAAACCTGACAAGCGGACAGGCGAACTCGGTAGTGCTAACGCTAACGGAGAAGGCGACCAACCTGCCAGCTAACTACGTTCTATTCGTTTTTAAGCACGGAGCAGAAACGGTGCAAACAGCGATAGCCACAAGCGTTACAACTTACGGGGGTACTAACTCTAGGACCTACGATTTAGTTGTTATCCCTTCCACCACTTTTGCCACGCTGAACGCATACTATGACTATACAGCTTATGAGCAGTCTAGCGCGGTGAACACAGACCCAACGGACGCAAGTATTGTGGGTGTATTGGAGAAGGGGAGAGCGAAGGTAAGCGGAACGGCTCAGATCACATATATAGAAAATTCAAACGAAGAAACCTATGTCATCAATCAGTAATGTAAGTGCTATCAACTTAGCAGCCTACCAACTTCCGGAAGTGGTAGAGGTATCTTCTAGGCGTTGGGTTCAATATGGTGAGGAAAACAACTACTATGAATACTTAACCGACTTAATCAATTCAAGCTCTATCCATTCAGCCATTGTAAAGGGTACAACAGACCTAATATTTGGCGAGGGCTTTAACCCGATTAAGGAGCTAGAGCAAGAAGACTTGCGGCGCATGGCGTGGGATATGTACGCTCTTGGGAATGTGGCCGTAAATGTTATATGGGATAGTAAGGGCGAGAAAGTGGTGAAGATTAAACACCTACCCGTTCAAAACGTGCGCCCCTCTAAGATGGACGAGCGTGGAAAGATACATTCGTACTGGGTTTCTGCCGATTGGAGCGACACGAGGAAGAACAAGCCCGTAGAATACTGCTCATTCGACCCACAAAAGGCAAAGGGTGAGAACGCGGAACGATCACAAATACAATTCATGCGCCCTTACAAGTCGGGGTTCTATTATTTCAGCCCTGTTGACTATCAGGGCTCTATCTCTTACATAGAATTAGACAAGGAAATAGCCAACTTCCATTTGAACAACGCTAAAAACGGCCTCACGCCTTCAATGGTGTTCAAGTTCAGGAACGGTATTCCAGACCCCGAAGCGCAAAGGCAGCTAGAGAATAAGATTAAAAAGAAATTTGGCGGCTCTGGTGGCTCGACCCTGATGTTGACGTTCTCAGAAAGCGGAGACGACTCACTAGAAGTTGACGTATTGCCAGACTCTGACGCGGATAAGAAGTACACCTTTTTAAGCGAGGAAGTTACAAGGAAGGTTTTAGCAGGCCATCGCGTTACTTCGCCACTTCTGTTTGGTATTCGGGGCGGTGATGGCTTCGGCTCAAACGCTGACGAGATTAAACAGAGCTTCCTACTTTATGAGGAAACGGTTATAATGCCAAAGCAGGCTTTTTTGGCTGAGAACATTAATAAGGTCCTAGCCTTCGCGGGTCAGTCGATAGAAATAAAAACAAGCAAACCTAAAGCGTGGTTCGATGAAGAAAGCGGAGCAGATACCGAGTGAGATAGTTGAAAAAGTCTTAGAGCATTTGGAGTCTTCAGGTGAAAGCATTGAAGAACTAGAGTCTGACGGGTGGGAGCTTTTAGGCTTCGAGCCTGTGGAAGATTTAGACGATTCTAAATTTGAGCTTTCTATCTCAGCCAAGCCCACAGATAAAAGCACCCATGACAAGGGGTTATATAAGATTTTGTACGAGTACACCTCTGGCGATGGGCGCGACATTATAAGTACTTCAAGAGACTTTTGCAGAAGAATTATAAACTATCAAAAAAGAACAGCTCGAAGGTTCAGAAAGGAAGACATAGACCAAATGAGTTTCAGTAATGAGAACGGCGAGTTCGGTACTTATTCAATATTCAAGTTCAAAGGCTCGTATGGTTGTCGGCATTATTGGAAGCGATTAATTTACTTCCGTAAACGAAAGGACGGAAAGTTTTTACCTCCTTCAAAAGACCCTTCAAAGCCTTTGAACGATCAGAACGACAAAAGAGTTGGCGACACCCCAAGCGTAAGACGCGCAGGCGATGAGGCCAAAGTAAACCCTAAACCCAACAGATAATGAGCGTAGCCATTTGGATAAGCACGGAGTATCTTAAAACGACTACCCACATATCCACAGACATAGACCCTGAGAAGATACAAAACAGCGTTAGAAGCGTTCAAGACGTGTATGTTCAACCAGAACTAGGAACAGACCTGTACAATAAATGCTCTTCAGACATCGCTGCAAGCTCTCTGGCGGGTAATTATGCCACGCTCGTTAATACATGGGTCGCGCCTTATTTAGCTTGGCAGACGGTAGCCGACGCGCTCCCCTTTTGGGGTGTTAGAATCGGCAACGGAGGGATTACACGAAAAAGCCCTGAAGGCGCAACGGCTTTAGATAGCTCAGAGGTCAACAGCCTAGCACAGAAAGCCCGACAAAAAGCGGAGTTCTACAAACAAAGGCTTATCGACTACCTATGCAACCACAATGAGTTGTTCCCTGAGTACTCTACAAACACGGAGGAAGACATAACCCCTCGACATTCAAACCATTCATCGACTATATGGCTAGGGTAAAAAGAAAGGATCGGTTCACTCGGGAAAAGTTACTAGACAAGTACATTAAAAAGAAGAAGATAGAAGATGGAAGAAATAATAAGCACAATAGGCGGCGGGGCTAGTGCTTTAGTTTTATCTATTGCCTACGCTCGTTGGTCCATCCAGCAGCACGGAAAGGAGATTGATAAACTTACAAGCCGCTTAGACATCAACGATGAAAAGGACGCTATTAGAAATGAGACTTTGGCGGTGATGCAAAGCAGTCTTTCCGGAATGGACACCCACTTAGCGGCGAAGATTGACGGGCTAAAGTTGGAAATACTAAACAACTACGATTCAAAGCTAACCAGGTTCGACGATAGGATTAAAAGCGTTGAGACATACCTCGACCAAAACGAACCGGACCGTAAGCGGGCGATGGAATTGCTCGCCATCGTGCAGACTAAAATGGAGAGCCTAGAGGTCGGCATGAATAGAATGCTATCTAAGTTCGACGAGTACGACAAAAGTATTCAAGCCTTCTACCGGAAGAATCCAGAATTGTAAACTTTTCACCTTTATACATATAGCAGTATGCAACTTAGCAAAAACCTAAGTTTATCGGAGGCTATTAAAAGCCAAACGGCAACGCGTAGGGGCATAGATAACGTTCCTGTGGGTGAACACCTTTTAAACCTTAAACGACTCGCACATTTCATCTTTCAGCCTTGTAGGGATAAGTTCGGCCCTCTTGCTTTGTCTTCTGGATATAGAAGCGGGGAATTGAACGAGGCCATCGGCGGTGCTTCATCCTCTCAGCATTGCAAGGGGCAAGCCTTTGACATCGACGGCGACAAAACGGGCGTGAACAATAGAGAGTTATTTCATTTCATTAAAGACAACTTAGACTTTGATCAATTAATCTGGGAATATGGCAACGAACGCCATCCAGATTGGGTTCATGTATCATACAAAGAGGGTAAGAATAGAGGCGAAGTATTAACAGCGTATAGGGTCAATGGCCGAACTCGCTACAAACATTTTGAGTTATGAGTGGTTTTTTGGGTAAAGTAGGAGAGTTTTTAGGCGGTGCAGGCAGCGGGATTATTAAGCAAGTCTCGGAGGTAGCAGACACCTTCATCCAAACCAAAGACGAGAAGGACGCTTTTAAGCTAAAGCTGAAGGAATTGGAACACAAGGTAGCCCAAGAGTCCAAACAGCTACAAGCAGACATTGAGAGGGCTTACTTGGAGGACACCAAGAGTGCAAGGAATATGCAAATAGCCGCGCTTCAACAGGAAGACACTTTCTCGAAGCGTTTTGTTTACTATCTCGCTATCTTTTGGAGCGTGGTAGGTTCAACTTATTTGTTCATGGCAACTTTTTCGGAGGTTGTCAACCCTAAGATGGCCGACACCGTTCTCGGGTTTCTTCTGGGTACTATTGTAGCCACTATAATCAACTTCTTTTTTGGAAGTTCAAGAGGTTCACAGAAGAAAGATGAAGGCGTTAACATCAAGCAAGCCATTGACGCGATGAGAAAATAAAAACTAATAGGATGAGTAGACCGAGATTAAGCAAAGGACTCAACTGGCTTGTGGGAAGCCTAAAAGATGAGTCCAACAGAGTCCTAGTAATAGGAGACTTGCACGAACCTTTCTGCCTGGATGGATATTTAGACTTCTGCATAGAGCAAAAGGAGAAGTTCAACTGCAATAGAATCGTATTTATTGGCGATGTGATCGACAACCATTTTAGTTCATACCATGAGACAGACGCGAACGGTCTTGGGGGTGCAGATGAACTAGACTTTGCGATTAAGAAGATAGCAAGGTGGCGCGATGCCTTCCCGGTTGCTACGGTTATTATTGGAAATCATGACAGGATAATCATGCGCAAGGCTCAGACCTCCGCAGTTCCTACCAAATGGATAAGAGAATACAAAGATGTGCTGGAAGTTCCTCAATGGGATTTTGTAGACAGGCTAGTTATCGACGATGTGCAGTACATTCACGGTGAGGCGGGAACAGCTAGAACGAAATGCAAAAGCGATATGATGAGTACGGTACAAGGACACCTACACACTCAGGCATATACTGAGTGGGTTGTTGGTCAGAAATTTAAAGTCTTCGGAACTCAGGTGGGCTGCGGAATAAACCACAATTCGTACGCTATGGCCTACGCTAAGAGAGGGAAGAAACCCGCTATTGGCTGCGTTGTTGTTCTTAATGAGGGCCGAACGCCTATTAACTTACTTATGGACTTATGATTGAAGGAGTTGCATTGTATTACACGGACGCGAAAGTCAGGAAGCTCATTGACAGGAGGCTTCACAAGATGTCTGTAATTTCCGCAAATCTAGGAACAGACTCTACGGAAAAGGAGAAGAAAGAAGCTAACAAAAGAATCGGGAGGCTAGAGGCTGAGATTAACAACCTATCGCCTAACTTTCTCGGATTACTCGAGTAGCCTTATCCAGCTTTTTCTTCTGTTATTCCATACTTTTACTTTCCTAATAAGGAGTTAGCAAACATTAAAACGATTTGCTAACACGTGGTATAGTGCATAGCTTAGGTTCGTGCCTAATTCAATAGTTTGTCTGTATTTGCCCATAATTAAATATTTTTTTGCCCTCGCTCTTTTGGTTCGTACCTCACCAATTAGGTTAAAAAAGTGTAGGTTCTTTTAATATTTTTTGTACTCTTTTATTACTCATTTCTGCGTGTTTAGGTGTTATTTCAAAACCAACAAAATTTCGTTTTTCTTTTACACTCATAGCGCATTCAGTTCCAGAACCTGCAAATGGTACAATTACTAAATCATTTTCACGTGAGCAAGTTCTTATTAATGCTCTTGTTAATTTTTCGGGTTTTTTAGTATCGTGGTCGTATTCTTTTGTAATATGTCCTTCTTGGCTAAATTCTAAAACTTCCTCAAACTTTAAGTCATTATAAAAAAACCTTCTATTTTGTTCATATTCAGCACATAATGATTCATACTCTCTATCAAAAATATCAACACCAAAAACACTTATTAAAATAGAATATTGTTCTTTAGTCATTATGTTATCACCATTTAGCCAATTAGAAACACAACCAGTTAAACCGCCTGTTTTACTTGGGTACAATACTTGTATTTGCTTTTTAGATATTTTGTTTTCAATTATCTTTTGTGTTAGATATTCAGCAAATGTATTTTGTTCATATTCTTTAGACGAATACATCAAAAGCCTTTCGTTATGCGTGTTAAATGTTCTCGCTAAATCAGGACTATAATATTGATATTGCATACTGTCAACTTTTCGCCAAATTAAACTGTTCTGTAATTCAAAGTAATTATCTAATATTATTTGAGAATAAGCAAGGTTTCTTTTATCACCCCACCAAAAAAGAGTTCCATTGTCAGCAAGTAACCTTTTACATTCAATCATCCAATTTTCAGCATCAGCCAAGTAATCATCAAATGTTTTCCAGATAAAATCAAAATCCCCTTTTATTTGGTAATATGGTGGGTCTGCTATAATTAGTTTTGCACATTTATCAGGCAAACTATTATTTAAAAAGTCTATGTTATGTATTATGTTTTTTTCCACCGCTCTAAAAAAATATTTTAATTATTACTTCTGTTATTAATTCAATCTTTGTGCATTTTAAGGCTACGCACCATACCACTATTCGTTAGCAACCATTCAGCCTGTCCAATCTCAACTCATTTATAGCGTCCATAGAATA
>ERZ807291.2789-NODE-2789-length-25728-cov-6.659565_pt1 | contig 25728 bp, 24 predicted proteins | sample MGYA00521257_ERZ807291 | MGnify/ENA primary metagenome ERZ807291 (study PRJEB31413, sample SAMN03169783) | marine metagenome | biome: Marine; feature: Water; material: Subsurface seawater | place: North Sea | collected 2011-04-28 | depth 1 m m ... | reverse complement strand
GATCCTGCAACTCAAGAATACTAGTTGTACCAGCAGAATTTATGATGTTTCCACTGCTTAGGTTCTCCTCAATCTCGTTGCAGATTTTTAAATCGTTCTTAGTCCCTAGTAGCTCAACCGAAGGCTTGTATTTTGCATGATTTGATAAGATATCACTGCAAATATTAATCCAAGTTCGAGTTGCTAACCTTTTACCTGGGGTATTTTGAGAGCCAGGTGCAATCGCAATTCTTATCTTTTCGCTTTTATGAAGTGTTTGATCCGATAGAGAAAATAGCGGTGAAAAATCAAATTCACCATTAAATCCAAAATGGGTAATCATGTTTGACCAGACATGGGTCTGATGTTTATTTGATATGTTCTCCGGATTGTATGTTGATTTGAGTAGATTTCTTTTTTCTCGTTTGAGTAATCCAAGCCTGTTAGGGGCACCAATAATTAAAGCTTCCATATCTCCCCTCAGAGAATTTGTGAAATTGAGCTGTATATCCGGGTAGGACTTTCTTAATTTATAGAATTGAAAGTAGTACTTGATGCCATGTTTTTGCTCTAAGCCATAAACTACATGAGCTAATTTAAGCCCCTTTAACCACTTCACATACTGAGGTTTGCAAAGAAGGGTTATATGCAGATCTGGTCTACCGAAAAGAATCGCTTTCAGGACTGGCATTGCCATGACAATGTCACCAAGCCAATTAGGCAATCGAACAATAAGTCGATTTGAATTTATCCGAGAAATTTCAGGCAAGATAGGTTTGAATTTTTCCTGTAAACCGAAAAATTCATGATCCATATCATTAACTTTCCACTTTCCGTGAGCCCATAACCATTCAGGTAAACCCTTGGGGCAATTTGAGATTTTGTTTTCTAATAAGCCATGTACTTCCTTAGAGGGATTGCCGCCCAGATGATCAAATATATCCAACTCTAATTTTGATCTAAAGAATGACTGTCTTCTTGCAATTGCATGAACACAAATAGCATCCGTGTTTTTAGCAAGTAAATCGGGAAGGGGAGAAATTGAACAAATTCGCCCTATAAAACTGCTACCGATACCACGGAAACCAGCATTTTGATCGTAAAGAACTGCTAACCAATGTCCTTTTTTCAAGTGGGATCTAGCCTTTATAATACCTTCTTTTCTTGAAAAAGGTATGATGCCAACTTTACTCCTCGCATTTGTAATCCATTCATCAAGTAAGGGATTTTTATTGGGGCGGTAAATCGCGCCTAAGGATCGGTTCCCAAGCGGCCTAAATAATGGAGAAGTTGCGAGAGTCTCAAAAAGGCATGTATGTGGAATAAGCATAAGTACAGGCTTCCCCGATTTCCTTAATTCTTTCAACTTTGCTTCCGTATCATCGTCATAAAATACAGTATGCCTAAGCTGGTCCCGTGTCATAAATGGATAGCACAGCGAGAAAAGGCCCATCTCGAACATTCTTGCAAATGATTCCTTGGCTACGCTCAGAATCTTTAAGTAGTCCCATTCGGGAAATGAATGACATAGATTAGAAACTATTAACCGCCTTCTTGGATTTGGGATAGTCATTAAAACCCAGCCAAGAAACTCTGTGAATTTCTCAAGAATGGGGTAGGGCAACTGGGATAAGCAAAAACCAAGACCCTTCACAAAACCTAGAAATAATTGATCTTTCATTAATCAGGTTAATCCGAGAGCTTTTGAAACTTTTTGCCAGACATCATCAAAGCCAATGAGGCTCATGGCCCTCGCATCATGAACTCGGTGGTGATAATCTTTATTAACCTTTCCTGAAAACTCACTCACTGCCTGAGAGTAGCAATTAACACAGTTTTTAAGTTCATTAAATGGGCCTGTGAGTGCTGGGTTAGCCACTGCATACAGCCCAACCACTTTGGTTGAAAGTGCATGAGCCAAGTGCACGGCTCCCGTGTCCGGTGCAATCAAAAGGTCAACTTCACGAAGCAGGGATGCCCAATGCGCAAGGCTTAACTCGCCAGTTAAATTCTTCACTTCGGGGCCAAAAGAATTAGCAATTTCTATGTTTAGCTTTTTCTCCAACTCATTAGAGCCACCCATAATCAAAACATTACAGTTCTCTTTTAGCAGAGATCTCACAACCTGCACATACCCCTTATTGCTCCATCTACGCTCAAGCTTACTAGCATGCGGGTGAAGGGCTACGAGTTTTTTGCCATCCCCCCTGAAGGCCTGGGCCCATTTGCTGGATAGATGCCCAAAGGCATTACTCCAATTAGGTTGAATGACAGGAGCACCAGCCAATTCTCCTAACTTCATGTATGCCTCTACAAAATGCTGGTCTTCATAATTGATCGACTCATCAACAAACAAGTGATGGAGGTCTTTGCCTCTCCTGCGGTCAAAACCAATTTTTTTTCTGGCTTTTGTGAAAAAGCTAATCGAATGGGCTGAGAAACTAGCCTGAGCAACAATCAAGACATCAAAAGAATATTTCTTAAGTTTTAACCAATTCAATAAAAGTGTTTTCAACGATTTCACTTTATCGACTACAATGTAAGAACAGCCTGGAATAGGCCCTATTAAATCAACAACTGATTGGGTTGTGATCCAGCTTACATTATGGAATTTTTCCGAAGAAAGCAGTTGGTTGATTAGTGGTACTGCTAGTACCGCATCACCCAATGCGGAAAGTCTAAGCACCGCAATACCCGGTCTTTTGTTCATCAATAAGGGAAATCCTTGTATAATCGGTCCAAGATTTCCTTCCCTGTTAATCTGCTAGATTTTGCTTTCTCTGAAATCATTGCTGGGATCTTTCGGAAAAATTTAAGGAAATTGGAAGGTCGGAAATAATATGCAGTTCGTTGTCTTAAAAGGGCTTCCAACACTACATTAGCATCATGTATTCTCGATATGGTTATTGGTTCTGATTGAGAATCCTCCGTTTTTTCAAAAACCCCCCATAGGTTACCTCCATCTCCAATCGAGTTGGATGATAAAGTTTTGAAACCAGCTTTTTCAATAAGCAGTGCCAGTGTGTCTTCAGTAAAAGAAAAAAGGTGCCCAGGGTGCCACTTATGGGAGAAAGCCATATTAGGATATAATATGTTTGGCACTTCAATAATGAGCTTGCCACCGGGTTTTAAGAATTCCTTTAAGTGAGCAAGGTCTCGAACTGGATTCTCTAAATGCTCGAGTACATGGAACATGGTGATTATGTCGAATTTCGTTTCGGTTTTAAATTCAGAAAAAGGAGATTTAGTGACAGACAGGGCAAGTTCTGCCAGGCTGTAATCAGCGTAGGGTAGATTGGCTTCTACCCCTTGTGCGTCAAAACCCTTAGAGTTTAAAAGGTAAACGAATTCCCCGCTACTTGATCCAGCATCCAGGCAACTTGCATCAGAAGGAAGATATTCTAAAAGTCGTGAAAACCTTTCCAATGCAACTTTGCCGGCACGATAAACATGCTTTGGTTTCGGGCGGTGAACGCCTTTGTATGATTTACGGTATTCAGTTTTGTAAAACCCTTCTGTGTTTTCAAAGGGTACTGGGTCCACATAAATAAGTCCTGACTCTAAACAAATGATATTACGTAGAGCTTTTCCATGGCGATCTACTTTACAAACTTCGTGGGCTTGCGTACCTCCAGTAATGGGGCAGGGCCTTTGGGGATTGATGACTTTAGGGATTGAAACCACATCTCCTTGTAGGGTTTTTCCACGATTCTAACAAGTTTGATTTATAATTAAGTTAAAAAATCAACGGTTGCTTATGATTTCTACCAATTTTCTTTTCAGCTGATATAGAAAATGATTTTATAATTCCTACACATGATTAATCTTTCATCTTTACGAACCGATTTTGAGCGCATCCAGAAATGTATTTTAAGAAAGAAATTCGATTGCGATTTTGATTTGGTTTTAAAATTAGACACAGAGCGGAGGGCTGCGATTGCTGAGGCTGAGCAGGCAAGGGCAGGGCAGAAAGCGGTCAATGGGGAAATGGCCAAGTTAGCCAAGGGTTCCCCTGAATTTCTTGCTAAAGTTGGGGAGATGAAGGAGTTGGCGCTAAAAGTGAAAGAATTGGAAGCTGTGGCCAAGCAAGCAGATGAGGATTTCAAGGCAGCTTTTATGACCATCCCCAATATCCCCCATGAATCCGTACCGGATGGGAAAGGGGAGGAGGATAACCAAACAATTTCAACATGGGGGGATGTCGATGGAGAGTTCCCTTATGCACGGGCTCATTATGATATTCCGTGGTTTGAGAGGATGATTGATTTTCCTAGAGGTGTAAAAGTGGCAGGAGCAGGCTTTCCGTTTTATTTAGGGGATATGTCCAGGTTGGTTCGGGCACTTATCAATTTCTTTTTAGAAGAAGCAGGTAACCACGGATATGAAGAAATTCACTCACCTATCGTGGTAAACGCTGCCAGTGCCACAGCCACTGGGCAGTTGCCTGATAAGGAGGGGCAAATGTATGTGGACCCAAATGAGGATATTTACCTGATTCCCACTGCGGAGGTACCCGTAACAAACTTTTTTCGGGATGAAATCCTTTCGGCGGAAAATTTACCCGTAAAAAGATGTGCTTACACTCCCTGTTTCCGAAGAGAAGCGGGAAGTTGGGGCAAAGATGTACGGGGGTTGAATCGTCTCCACCAGTTTGATAAAGTCGAGCTGGTCAAGTGGACGCATCCGGATGATAGTTTTCAGGAACTGGAGTCTCTCCGCTTGGATGCAGAAAGTCTACTGCAGAAATTAGGACTTCCATACCGTGTGCTTTTAATATGTGCCGGCGATATAGGCTTCCCCCACTCCAAGCAATATGACTTGGAAGTTTGGGCGGCCGGCCAGAAAAGATGGCTGGAAGTTTCCAGCTGTAGCAACTTTACCGATTTTCAGGCCCGACGGGCAAATATTCGTTTTCGTGGAGAAAAGGGCAAGCCTGAGCCTGTTCATACCTTGAATGGCTCCGCTTTGGCCATTCCCCGTGTCTTAGCTGCGATCCTTGAAAATAACTTGCAGGAAGATGGCCGGGTGAAGATTCCAGAGTGTCTCCGGAAATGGTACCCCGAGGACACGATTGGAGGAGCTTGAGTCTAAGTGTGCTCTGAAAACCTAGAGCAAAGCAGTGACCTGGCGGGTAAAGCGAGTCAATTACTAGAGGAGTACCCGTTTGCCTCATGGCATGAGAAAACGCACGGTTATTTCAGAGATGCTTCCAGCGTAAATGAAAAGATAAATATTGCCTGCTCGGGTGGGGCGGATTCTGTGTTTGCCACACTTTTGTCCTGGGTATTCCTGAAAGGGCAGATTAATATCATTCATGTCAATCATGGCGTTCGAGGAGCAAATTCAAATAGAGATGAGGGATTTGTTAAAAAGCTCGCACGCAGTCTTGCCTGTAGTGTTTCAATTCTAAAACTAGGCAACTTGGATAAGAGCGATGAAGGATCGTTACGGGATTCACGGTTAAGGCTCATAGCCCTAGAGATTAAAAAAACTAACTCCCAGGTTCTGGTTCAGGGGCATCAGGCGGATGATATTGCGGAATCCTTCCTTTGGAGGTTGTCCCGGGGGGCTGGCCCTGAAGGGTTGAGTTCACCAAGCCCATGCAGCAAGCATGGTGGGGTTGTTTTCCTCAGACCCTTCATTTCATTTTCCCGCAAACAAATCAGGCAATCTCTTCAATCTCATTCAATCCCGTGGGTTGAAGATGAAACTAATCTAGAATCTAAATACCTTCGGAATCGATTGAGATTGCAGGTTATGGATTCATGGAAGGCCAATGTGGATCGAGATCTATTGCATGGAATCAAAACGTCCCGTGATTTATTAGAAGAGCAAAATGAGGCGATTACGGAATGGGTACACCGAGCTTTTGATTCAGTTGTTCGCCAAGATTTCATCAAGCGTAAGTCTTTCGATGAATTGCCGAATGCAGTAAAGAGAGGTGTTTTGGCAAAGTGGTTATCACAAAATGGGATACCTTTTTCCCATAAGCAACTTTCAGAGGTTTTGATACTCCAGTCGGAGGGTATTCCGCCTCAGGAGTTTAATCTAAAAGGGGGGAGCTTTCTATGTATTACAAATGAAGATTTATCTATCAAGAAGCCCTGTGTGCCGCCTGCTCCATTTCCTCGCTCAAGCATACCCATCGGCGGGACACTGTATTTGCCCGATGGGGCTAGCCTTCAGGTCACCAGGGAGAGTCAATCCCGAAGCCAATTATTGGAACTCCTTAAAGAAGGAGTAGATGTAAATAGAAATGCTTGGATAAGTGCGGACCTGGAAATAACTAAGGCAATGTATTGTAGAACCCGGCAGGAGGGGGATCTTTATCAAAAACTCGGATCCAGCGGTGGAAAGAGTGTAAAGAAACTAATGATTGACCATAAAATTCCACAACCAAGCAGGGAATCACTTCCCTTAATCTTACTTGGAAAGGATGAAATTGCTTGGATTCCCGGGCTACCTCCCTCCGAAAAATTCAAAGTTAAGCCAACGACAAAAAGGGTAATGCATTTGACTTACAGCCCTTGCCAAACATGATGTAAGTTGTGGATAACAGCACTCAAAAAGACCCAGACAAACAACCTAAAACTTTTCAACCGAAAGTTTTTCTCATTTGGCTTGCCGTATTGGCCGCAATTATCGGCCTTGTTATGGCCCAATCGGGAGAAATTTCTCCATCACACCGCTCACTTTCGTCGGTTGATGAACTGCTGATCGCGGCCCAAGATGAGCGTATTGAAAAAGCTACCATCCAAAGCGATCCCAAGGGTGGTGAAGAGTGGTATTCTATTCAGGGGAAGGTGACCAACCCGGCTTTTGAAATTGATGAAAACCAGTACAAAACCTTACCTTTTATCGTAAAAGGCCGGGTCACGGAATCAGAATACAAGGAGCTCAGGGAATTACTTGGCAACCGGCTTCGTGAGGAACCTTCAAGTACCTTGTGGACAGATTTGCTCTTTAGTCTGCTTCCATTTCTTCTCATAATCGGCTTACTCTATTTCCTTTTTGTACGCCAACTTCGTATGGCAGGGAAGGGTGCTCTTAGTTTTGGTAAAAGCAAAGCAAAGTTGCTTACCCGTGAGAACGAGAAAATCCTCTTTAAGCATGTGGCCGGGTGTGACGAAGCCAAAGAAGAGGTTTCCGAAATTGTTGACTTTCTCAAGGATCCTAAAAGATTTCGTAAAATTGGTGGTACTATCCCTAAAGGCGTTCTTATGGTGGGGCCACCTGGTACAGGTAAAACCCTTTTAGCCAAAGCTGTTGCCGGTGAGGCAGAAGTTCCATTTTTTAGTATCAGTGGTTCAGATTTCGTGGAAATGTTTGTAGGTGTCGGTGCCGCTCGCGTACGTGACATGTTTGAACAAGGCCGCAAAAGTGCACCCTGTTTAATCTTTATCGATGAGATCGATGCGGTTGGGCGTCAGCGAGGTGCCGGTCTTGGTGGTGGTAATGATGAGCGCGAACAGACCCTTAATTCTCTGCTTGTCGAAATGGATGGTTTTGATGGGCATGAAGGGGTGATCATAATCGCAGCGACCAATCGCCCTGATGTTTTGGACAACGCATTGCTCCGACCCGGGCGTTTTGACCGTCAGGTTGTGATAGACCTTCCTGACATGGAGGGAAGGGAGCAAATCCTCAAGGTCCACGCCCAAAAGATAAAGCTTTCTGAGGATGTTGAGTTAAATTCTCTCGCTCGGGCGACTTCTGGTTTTTCCGGTGCAGACTTAGCCAATCTTTTAAATGAGGGTGCCTTGATTGCTGCCCGCCGTCGCAAGAAAGCAGTGGAGAGAATTGACCTGGATGATGCCAGGGAGAAAATTTCATTTGGTCGTGAACGCCGTCGGGTCATGGACGAAGAAGACAGAAAGATTATTGCTTACCATGAGGCAGGGCATGCCATTGTTCAGGCTGTGGTCGACGATGGTCTTTTGCCAATCCATAAGGTTACCATTATCCCCCGGGGGCAAAGCTTGGGAAGTACTATGTTTACTCCCAAGAAAGACATTCTTAACCACAGCAAAAGGAGAGTTTTGAACCAAATTTGTTGTGCAATGGGAGGTCGTGCCGCTGAAGAGATTGAAATTGGGGATGTCACAAGCGGTGCCGCCGGTGATATCCGTATGGCCACCAATATTGCCCGCAGTATGGTTTGTGACTGGGGCATGAGTGAGCTTGGAATGATTTCTTTCGGAGATAAACAAGATCAGGTTTTTCTTGGCAAGGAGTTATCCCGTGCTCAGAATTACAGTGAGGAGACGGCACAGAAAATTGACTTTGCCATCAAAGATGTAATCGATGTGCAGTATAATCGGGCTAAAGAGATCTTGACTGAAAAGATTGATGCTCTTCACGCCGCTGCTGCGGCTCTACTTGAGCATGAAACCATTGAAGGTAAGCACATTCATGAAATACTCGATCAAGGGAAAATCGTTTCAGAAGTTATCAAGTCTTCCAATGAGGTTCCAGATGATCAGCAATTAGAAAAGGAAGACCCGAAACTAGAAAAAGAGGAAGAAGTGAGTGATCTTGATACCGGAGCCCAACCTGCCGGTGCACCGGCTTAATTCCTTTTATTTTGGCTTGAAATTAAACCACAGTTAGGTATAAAAATACTCCATGAGCAGACATCCAAGTTTTAAGCCACCTGGCGGAAGTACAAAACGCAGAAATGTATTGAAGAGGTTCGAGCGTGTCGACTTACTTCGTAAACGGGGACAATGGAAAGAGGGTGACCGGGTTGTTTCCCTTGTAAAAACCAAACCAGAGGAGTAAATCTTTCTGTTTATCCTTCGGTAACCCACTCCTCATATTTCAAGCTGCCTGTACCGTTGATTTCTATCCATTGCGGGATATCGTAGGGATGCATTTGGTGCAACACCCTTGATATTTCTCCTGTATTTTCATCTTTGGTTTTTAAGCTTACTTTCCATTCTTGCTCACACATCAACTCATTTTTCCAGTTGTACATACTTTGAACAGGTCCTTGAATATGTACACAGGCGACGATCTTTTTTTCGAGAAGCACTTTTGCTAAACTTTCGGCACCTTCAAGGGTAGGAAATGTACTAAGAATTATTTTCATTTTACTTTATAAATTACCATTGCTTAAATTTTGATCACCAGCTATCTGTGATCCTTCACATTACCCATAAACAGCACCATTACCGTGAGAGACGAATACCTTAAAGAAGCCCAAGACATAATAACTGATCCTAATGCCCTTATCAATGTGGTATCTAGAAGATCAAAACAACTCAAGCATGGCAACAAGCCTTTAGTGGAATCTTTGGAAAAGCTTGAGCCAGAGGATATCGCCCTGCGGGAAATTATCGAAGGTAAGATCTCATACCAGGAATGGGACGAGTCTGAAGACTCCTGATTTTTCTGATTCCTAGTGGTGCTGTGAGGTTTTCGCAGTCCCTCACTAGTTGTGGCTAAAAAAGGCAAAGTAAATAGTGGCCCATCTGCCATCACCAACAGTAAAGCCCGGCATAAGTTTTCCTTGGGAGATAAATATGAAGCTGGGCTCGTACTTTTAGGTACAGAAGTAAAGTCCATAAGACTAGGGAATGCTCAAATCAATGAGTCCTACGCAAGGTTTATAAAAAATGAACTTTTTTTATTCAATGCCCATATTGCTGAATATGAGTATGGAGGGGAACAAAACCATGAACCGCAGAGACCGAGAAAGCTCTTAGTAAAAAGTAAAGAACTTGAGAGATTGCGTACTGAAGTCGAGGCAGCCGGCAAGGCAATTGTTCCTACCCGTTTATATTTCAAAGAAGCTCTTATAAAATGCGAAATCGCGATTGGATCAGGAAAGAATCAAAGGGATAAGAGGCAGGACTTAAAAAAGAAAGTTGCCAACCGTGAAGCCGATCAAGCCCTAAAGAATTCTCTTAAAAGATGATTGATGTAATTCTCTTCCAGCCGGAAATCCCTCAAAACACTGGAAATATTGGAAGGATTTGTGCATTTGCCGGTTGTAAATTACACCTTATTCACCCCCTTGGGTTTGAAATAAATGATAAAAACCTGCGTAGGGCGGGTATGGATTACTGGAAAAATCTTGATGTCCATGAATACTCCGACTGGGAAGAATTTCAGAAGTCACCAGCTATACCTAAAAGGATTCATCTTCTGACAACGCATGCAACCGATTCTATTTGGGATGCGACTTTCAAGGAGGGGGATGGCTTACTTTTTGGCAACGAAGGACACGGTGCCCCTGAATACATCCACCAATCGGTTCAGGGCAGAATAAAGATTCCGCAATTCAGGGAAAATTTACGCTCCCTTAATCTTGCTGTATCTGTGGGAATTGCCACCTATGAAGCAATTCGGCAAATCCAAATGTGATTCTCCTTTAGTATCGATCATTCTTCCTTGCCGGAATGCGTCGAAGGTAATTAACCGGTGCCTGTCATCGATTGTCGAGCAAACTCTCAAAAATTGGGAGCTTATTGCGATCGATGACCATTCCACAGACAGTACTTATGATTTATTACATTCTGCTTCCCAACAAGATATGCGCATCCGGGTCTATCGTTCTCCTGGTAAGGGAATTGTCGATGCCCTGAATTTTGGAACTGGCAGGTCTCAAGCTCCACTTATTGCAAGAATGGATGCAGATGACCGAATGTTGCCATCCAGATTAAGAAAACAGTTTGATTACTTGTCTGCCCACCAAGAAACAGTTTTAGTTGCGTCCCAAGTTCTCCATAAATGCGAAGAGGGTGATCTGTCCGATTCTGGCTTTTTACACTATGTAGAATGGAGTAATCAGATTCTTACGGGAAGTGATATGGAGCTTGCTCAATTTGAGGAAAGTCCAGTGGTTCATCCAAGTGTGATGTATAAAAAGGATCTTCTTGTGACCTTTGGGGGTTACCGCAATGGTCCCTTTCCTGAAGACTACGAGTTATGGCTACGCTGCCTATCAAAAGGTGCGAGATTTCACAAACTGGAGGATATTCTGTTGGAATGGTTTGATTCGAGCGGGAGAGCATCGAGGAATCAATCCCAATATTCCCAAGAGGCTTTTCAATATACCAAAGCCTTGTATCTAAAATCTTGGCTTAATAAAAATGATTTATTTGGTAAATCAATTTGTGCCTGGGGTGCAGGGGTGGTTGCTAAAAAACAAGCAAAGATATTGAGTCAAAATAATATAAGGATTAAAAAGTTCTATGACACTGATCCTCTTAAGATCGGAAAGACGATTCAAAAGGCCCCCATTTGTAATATTCATGACATTTGTCCTCGGGATGATGAGTTTCTACTAATTCTTGCTGGAGCACGCTCAATTAAGCCTAAAATCAGGTCTTTTCTAGAAAAAAAGAAATTAATTGCCGGAGAGCATTATTTATTCTTCGCTTAAGCTAAGCATATATTCTTGCGTCGATAATCCCACTAAGATTGCGTGTTATACTATGATTAAATTTGCTTTTATTTCGCTCCTGTTTTCATCCTCTTTATTTGCCGTAGCCGAAATCAATCCCCCCTCAGGTTTTATTGCCTTATTTAATGGCGAAAACTTGGATGGCTGGTGGGGAGCTAAAACCGAAGATCCATCCAGTTGGGAAAAAATGGACCCGAAGAAATTTTCCCAGAAAAAGAAAGCGAGCCTCAAGGATATCAATACACATTGGAAAGCTGAAAACGGGGTGTTGATCAATGACGGGAATGGATTATTTTTAACAACCGAACAATTTTTTGCTGATTTTGAACTTCGTCTTGCCTATAAAACCGTCGCTAAAGCGGACAGCGGTGTGTACCTGCGGGGTGTCCCTCAGGTGCAGATCTGGGATACCACCAAAGAAGGAGGGAAGTGGAAATATGGTGCCGCTAAAGGCTCAGGGGGGTTATGGAATAATGGCTCGCCGAGTGTCCCGGGCCGTGATCCATTGGTCCATGCCGATAAACCATTTGGTGAGTGGAACCAACTTAATATAGAGATGACTGGTGACAAGGTGACAGTCATTTTAAATCAAAAACTTGTGGTGGATGGCAGCCCTTTGCTTAATTATTGGGACCGTCGTACTCCTGCAAATAAGAGAAAGCCTCTCATTTCAAAAGGGCCCATTCAGCTTCAAACTCATGGAGGAGAAATTTGCTGGCGAAATATTTATTTAAAAGAACTTTGATATTTTAAATCAATCCCTTGAGCTGTTTTACCCAATTGAGGTATTAGGCTAGGGGACTTGCCACTCCTTGAGGTTACTTGCAGAGGTTCCGTGGAGTATGCTCCTTATTTAGGATTATATTTATTTCTCCACATCAATGGATAAAAGCATACGAAGGATCATTATTTCACTCATGCTCAATATGATGGTGACGAATAAAGAAACCCAAAAGATTTTATGGTAAAGCTTGTAGTTTCTTCCAAAAAAAACCATGGGTAGAATACCCATTCGAAGTAAGCAAAGCGAATTTACGGCAAGAATCACCCAACCCAAAATATGCATCCAAAGCGACATGCACCTAAACTAATCATTTTTTTTCTTTAGTCGAGTTTCACCATCATGCCAAAAGATTCTGAGTTTTATTTGTTTTCAGATATTGATAAGTCTTGCACGGAAGAAATTCGCGGGTTGGGTATCAACGGGAATGTGAAGGTAGTAAAAGGAGGGATTGTACTCACCTTTACGGATACCCCTCCTGTTTCTTTCGCCCAACTCAAGCATCTCCCCATTAAGGGATTTGATTTCTCAAATACCCAGATACCTTCCAGCGATGAATGGAAGCAGTTTCCCGTAAAATCCCTGGCGTTTCCACCAGGCATTAGCTTTAAGTTTGAAGATTTACACTCATTTCAGATTAAAAAGTTAATCGCTGAAGGAGTACAATCAGAAGATTTCGAAAAATTGGCCAAGCATCCTTTGTCTTACTTATCCATCCCTAAATCCAATCTTCAGCAAATTGAATTTTTGGCTGCCATGAATTTGCAGTACCTCAACTTAGGAGGCACCGCGGTTGATTGCTTGCAGCCTTTGGAAAGTTCAACGGAGTTAAAAGAGTTGGATGTTTTTAAGTGTAAAATCAATGATTTAAGTCCCCTTGCAGGGTCCTCTCTCGAGAGACTTATCCTTTCGGGTAATTCAATCCATGACTTGACTCCAGTTGCGGAGATGCCACTCAGGCATTTAGAAATGCGGGCAACCAAAATTGAATCACTGGATCCATTATCCAATTGCCCGTTGGAGGTTTTACACTTACCAGGGTCACCCGTTTCCTACATTGGCAGTGTTTTGCCTTGCCCGATACGGGAACTGAATATTATCGGACTCACGCTTAAAGATTTTGATTGCCTGCAAGATATGTCGCTGGAGTCGTTATCCGTTTCCCCGGACAAACTGCAAAAAGATCAATTTAAGCTATTGCAAGATTTAGACCTTCAATTCCTCGTAGGCCCCGGGGATGACAAGTTGCAATCTCCCCAAGCCTTTTTTGATAAATATGCATCTATCTTTTAAAAAAGGCGATGGATTGGATGATTCAAATCTTGTCCCAAGTGCACTTTGCCAGTAGATAAATATAAATGGTAAGGGATCCTTTGGGTGATGTTGAAGATTACTATGATGTAATTGTCGTGGGTAGCGGCTTGGGTGGCTTAACCGGAGCAAACTGCCTCGCCAAGCAGGGGCACTCTGTGCTGCTCCTTGAGCATCATTATCAATTTGGTGGCTTGGCCACTTGGTTCAAGCGGGCAGGTGGTCATATCTTCGATATTTCCCTCCACGGGTTCCCCGTTGGTATGATCAAGTCATGCCGGAGGTATTGGACTAAGGAAATTGCTGATTCTATCGTGCAGCTCAAAGACATCAGGTTTGTGAATCCACAGTATGATCTGCGTACTACCTTTGACCGCTTTGATTTCACCCAAATTCTTCAAGATAAATTTAAGATAGCCAAGGAAAAGATTGAGGGGTTTTATGACCACCTCCGCAAAATGGATTATTTTGCTGGAGACACCAGAACCATTGGTGACCTTTTGGAGGAGTTCTTTCCCGGTCAAGATGATGTAAAGAGGTTGCTACTGGAACCTATTTCTTACGCAAACGGTTCCTCTTTCTTGGACCCTGCTTTCGCGTACGGTATTGTATTCACCAATTTCATGCGAAAGGGAATATATACCTTCAAAGATGGCACGGATGTCCTTATCAAGAAAATGGTGGAGGAATTAAGAAAGAATGGGGCGGTCCTTAAGAGGCAGTGCCTTGTGGAAAAGCTTGTCACCCAAGAAGAAAATGGATCCCATCATGTCTCCGGGGTTGTAGTCAATGGTAAGGAAATTGGCTGCGGGGCTGTGCTTTCCAATGCAAACTTAAAGAGTACCATTGAAAAATTGATGGGGCTTAAGAGGTTGCCTAAGAAATTCGCCACCATGGCAAGCAAGGTGAGATTAAATAGCACATCCTGCCAGGTTTATATTGGCCTTAAGGAGGGAGCGGTCATCCCTGAGTCCGTGGGTGACCTTGTCTTTACTTCGGAAGCGAGCCAATTTTCAACGGAGGAACTTACAGATTTTAATACCACCAGCAGAACTTTTTCGATTTATTATCCAGATACAAGACCTCACAGGAAAAACCCAAAGTATAGCATCGTTGCCTCCATCAATGCAAAATGGGAAGACTGGAAAGATTTGACTGAGCAGGAGTACCAAGTTGCCAAAAATCGCTTATGTGAAGAGAGCCTGGTGGCTTTGGAGAAGATTATTCCTGATATTCGGGGTAAGATCGAACACATTGAGGCCGCCACTCCCCGGACAATTCGGCATTATACACAGCACGCAGATGGTGCGACCTTTGGGACGAAATTTGAAGGACTGGAAGTGTCGGATTCTCTCCCAGATCATGCACCAGGCCTCTTTCATGCCGGATCCGTTGGCATCATTATGTCTGGGTGGTTGGGTACAATAAATTACGGTGTGATTACTGCCAATAAAGTGGACCGTTTTTTGCGTTCCAAGCTCAAAAGTGTATCCGTTTCGTAATCCGCTGGGCCAAGAAGCGGCAAATTCTTCGAATTAAGCCTGTTCAAAAGATTCGATTTTATATTTATTGGCTCCATGGATGAGATTAAAAAATTAATTCCCCACCGGCCTCCCTTTTTGTTTGTCGATAAAATACTCGAAGTGAGCGAAGAAGGTGCAAAAGCATCACTTAGTGTAACAAGCGATATGCCTTTTTTTGAGGGTCACTACCCGGGTAATCCGATTATGCCCGGCGTTCTTTTGTCGGAGTCTGTCTTTCAAACCGGGGCAATCTACCTATCAAAGCAAATCATTGGATCGGATGAACTAACAGGGGATGATGTAACCCCGGTTCTTTCCCGCATTCGTGATGCACGCTTTAAGCGAATGGTGAAACCGGGTGATGAATTAGTTATTTCTGTCTTCATGGTGGATAAGGTCGGTCAATTTTTTAATCTACGGGGTGAAATCAGTAATGGGGAGAAGACGGTGATGACCGTTTCTTTCGCCCTGGCATTGGTAAAATAAGGCCTGCTTCATGAGTTTCCTTGAGGTTGAAGATAAAACTTTTCTTGTTTCCGGCTTTGCCAACCGGAAAAGCGTGGCCTGGGCAGTTTCTCAAGCCCTGTTAGAAGAAGGAGCCCAGATCATTTATTCCGTCAGAAGTGAAAAGCGGAAAAGTGAGCTTTTGGTTTTAAAGCCCGATGCTTCGGTCTTGGTCTGCGATTTTGAAGAACAGAAGGATGTTGAGAAATTAGGAGCAGAGCTTCAGAAATCAGGACATAAGATTCACGGCATACTCCACTCGATTGCATATGCAAATTATGCTGAAGGTATGAAGCCTTTTCACGAAACCAAGCGGGAAGATTTTTTACAGGCGATCGAGATATCATCATTCTCCCTTGTGGAACTCGCCAATGCTTGCAAGCCGGTTTTAACCGATGATGCCTCTGTCGTGACTGTAGGAATATCCTCGGTCGAGGTAACAGCCGAAAACTATGGTTATATGGCACCCGTGAAGGCATCCCTTGAGGCCAATGTGCGATACCTTGCTAAATCCTTTTCTCACTTTTCCAATGTTCGCTTTAACTCAGTCAATGCTGGGCCTTTGAAAACAAGTGCATCGGCCGGAATACCCGGTTATTTGGTGAATTATCTTTATGCCGAAAAACTCACTTTCAGGAAAAGTGCTCTTCGAACCGATGAAGTTTCAAACTTAGCGGTTTTTTTATTAAGTCCGAAATCATCGGGTATCAATGGCCAGGGGGTAACCATTGACGCAGGCATGGGGCTTAATTACTTTGATAAGGAAGTCGTTGAGAGTGCGATGCAGATTAAGGCGTGAATTTTCAAAATGTAGCAATTGAGGCAATGACATACTCACTGCCTGAAGAGGTTGTTTCCTCAGAGCAGATTGAAACGCAGCTTTCTCCCCTCTATGATCGCCTCGGCCTGAAAACTGGGCGGTTAGAACTCATGACTGGAATTAAGGAAAGAAGATTCTGGCCCTCCACTTCCTTGGCTTCAGAAGCAGCGGCTAATGCTGGACTTAAATTACTTCAACAGGAGGGAGTCCCTGCTGAAAACGTTGACCTGCTTGTTCATTCTTCGGTCTGTCGAGACCGGCTGGAGCCTGCGACGGCATCCTATGTGCACCGAATCATGGACTTGCCGGGTAGTACTCAAATTATGGATATCTCCAATGCTTGTCTTGGCTTCCTGAATGCAGTGATTATGGCATCAGGGATGATTGAGTCCGGGCAGATAAGAAGAGCCATTATTGTATCTGCTGAAAATGGTAAACCCTTGGTTGATAAAACAATTGCTATTCTAAATGAAGGGGATCATACGCGGCAGACGATCAAACCCTATTTTGCAAATCTTACCATTGGGGCCTCTGCGGTTGCCTGGTCTATTTGCCACAAAGATGAAATAAACAGAGAGTCCCCCATACTTGGCTTTTGTGAAGGTCATACGGATACCTCCTTTAACCAACTTTGCGAGGGTGATACTTCGGGGGATGACCTAATTATGCAGACCGATTCGGAAGAATTACTTCATGCTGGTATTTCTGTAGCTCAAAAAGCTTGGGATAAATTCTCCAACACTTCTGACTGGAAACCCGCCAGCCCAGAATTACTGATAACCCATCAAGTCGGTAAAGCTCATACCCATGCTGTTTTTGAAGCCTTATGCCTAGACCCTTCCAAAAACTTTTCAAGCTATGAATATCTTGGAAATTGCGGTGCCTCCTCGCTTCCCATTACTTACGCATTAGCCTGCGAAAGTAATACTGTGAACAGAAATAAAAAAACTGTCCTGATGGGGATAGGTAGCGGGCTTTCTTCTATCATGCTTAGCTTAAACTCGTCGCTTACTTGAATTTTTCTGATCAGTATCCATTTTCCGGCAAACATCATATAACCCAGTATGGTTATAATATGCATTATTTGGATGAAGGCCCAAAAGATGGACCCGTCGTGGTGTTCTTGCACGGGAACCCCACATGGTCCTTCATGTACAGGAATGTAATCAAAGAATTAAAAAGCACTCACCGCTGTATTGCTCCTGATCATATAGGTTGTGGCCTTTCAGAGAAACCTCACGCGGAAGACTTTCCCTATGATTTGAAAAGCCATTCAGAAAATATTAGGGGATTGCTTGATCACTTGCAGATCAAACAGTTTTCATTGGTTGTTCATGATTGGGGTGGGGCTATTGGGCTCACGGCTTTCCGGGATCAATTGGATCGTATTGAAAAACTCTCATTGCTTAACACGGCGGCATTCAATGATGAAGATGTGCCCAAACGAATTTTATTTTGCAGACTTCCTTTGCTTGGAAGTCTTTTCGTTCGTGGTCTCAATGGCTTTGCCTGGCCAGCAACTTTTATGGCCACAGTCAAAGGGCTTTCTGCAGAAGTTAAAAGAGGGTTACTTGCACCCTATGACAGTTGGAGGAATCGTGTCGCAGTCTGGCGATTTGTAAAAGACATTCCTTACGAGGCGGACCACCCGACTCGGTCTCTGCTTAAAGAAACTGAGTCTATGATTAAGAACTTGGCAAAGACTCCCATCCTCTCATGCTGGGGAATGAAGGATTTTTGCTTTCACCCTGGTTACCTAAAGCAGTGGAAGAAGCACTTGCCCCACATAGATTCTCATGAATTTAATGATGCAGGGCATTATATAATAGAAGATAAATGCGATGAATGTGTTGCCTTACTTTCTTCTTTCCTAAGAAAATAATTTAACGCTCAGTTCTTGCAAATCTTTTGGGTTCCTCCCATAGGTATAGGGTGACCTCTCGTAATAAACCCCTTCGCAGTCGCGAAGAAAGAACCCATAATGTCGTGCCTATTGCCCCCCACGATGTCACAAGTCAAGCTTACCACAGGGAAAAACTGGCCAGACCTGAGGGAGGTTTGGGGTTTGTTATGACTTTGGTTATATGGGTCCTCTTTCTTGCGATTATTTTCTTTATTGTAGATCTGCTGATCGGTTCATGGGTGAGACTAAAGTAAAAGTAGAGCCATGTTTGAGTCATGCTCTGTCGGCATTTGAAGAGTACCTGCGAGGACACCGCCGTCTTTCCACGTATACTTGCCGGAATTATATGCACGCAGTTTCTTCCTTTCGGGAGTGGTGCAACAATGGAAATTACGCTGAAGGTAATCTCTTGACCGTAAACAAAAGTATGGCGAGGTCATATTTGATTGAGGTTCAGCAGAAAATCTCCCGCGTGACCTTGCGTAATCATGTGTCTGGTATTCGAAATTTTTATAAATTTTGTATGGAAAGGGAGCTTTGTGAAACCAACCCTTTTCATAGTTTAACTCTCCCTAAAACAGAAAAAAAACTTCCACAATATCTTACGGAGAAGGATATATTAAAATTACTTGAACAACCAAAATTACAAAATAGAAAATCGGAAAAAGGAAAGTTTTTAGAACTTAGGGATCAAATGATCCTGGAAATTCTATATGGTGGTGGTTTTCGGGTAAGTGAGTTGATTTCACTGAATTTTGGTGATGTTAACTGGGAGCAAAAATTATTAAAAGTGACAGGGAAGGGCGAGAAGCAGCGGGTTTGCCCCGTAGGTGATCGGGCTATTAAGTCAATTCGTAAGTTCCAGGAAATAAGGCAAAAGATACCGGTTTTTACCGATCCAGTCGTTACCAGTATCCAGGGGCGTAGGCTTTCTGCCCGTAGCGTGCAACTAATCCTTAAGAAATATCTCTTAACTGCAGGCTTACCGTTGGATTTAACTCCTCATAAACTTAGGCATAGTTACGCAACTCACTTACTTGATCACGGTGCGGATCTCCGGGCAGTTCAGGAAATGCTTGGGCACCGAAGTCTTTCCACAACTCAAATTTACACTCATGTATCAGTTGCTAAACTCAAGAAAACCCATGGGCAGGCCCATCCTCGTGCCTAATGATTTTTTATTAAGGATTGAAGTAAAAAATACCTTGATTTACCTGCCCAAAGATAAGAGAAATATTACCTATTATGAAATCCATCATTTACTCCCTTTTTATACTTAGCTCCGCTTTGGTTTTCTCCAAGACTACCCATTTTGATTTCAAAGACCCCAAGGGTGTTAATAGTATTTTGTTTCATCTTGATGCCCCTCTTGAATCAATCAGTGGTTCAGGGAATGATATTTCTGGTAGCGTTCATTTTGATCCAAAAAAACCAGAGGATATCAGAGGGGAAATCATTCTGAAAACAGAAAGCCTGCATGTGGGCAATCCGGTTCTAAAGGAACACATGCATGGAGAGGATTGGCTGAGTGCAGGAAAATTCCCTGATATCAAACTGGTTTTCAACTCCATGACTAACATTAAAAGAGATGGAGTCCATATCTTTAAAAGAGATGGAGTCCATATCTTTAAAAATGATGGAGTCCATATCTCAGGTGAGATAAATGGAAAAATGACGATTCGCAATATTACCCTGGCGATGTCAATCCCGGTGAAGATTTCTTACCTAGAAGGCCTCTTGGAGAAAAGAAACCGTGTGCCGGGAGATCTTCTTGTGGTCAGGTCTAAATTTACGGTAAAACGGGATGACTTTGATATTCAAAAGGGGGAGCATCTTGAAAAAGTATCTAATGATATCGAGATTATTTTAAATCTTGCAGGTTCGGCTCCTACTCAATAGTTTACTCTCTACCCCACGGAGAACACCCTCATGTTCTCCACCCCAACAAGCGGGAACACATTGTGTTCTCGCTTTTTTTTTAGTTTTTTTTAGTTTCTTACTTTCCTTAATTTTATGAGCAAAGATAATATCCATCCGATTCAGTCCCGTCTAATTGGCAGGCAAAAGAAAGAGGAAGCCCTTGGTCAAAGGGGGAGAGTTTTTTGGCTTTGCGGACTTTCAGGATCAGGAAAAAGTACATTAGCGATAGATCTTGAAGAGCGTCTTTTGCAGAAGGGTGCTTTTAGTATCGTGCTGGATGGAGACAATCTTCGAAGTGGGCTCAACCAAGACCTTGGATTCTCGGACTCAGACCGAAAGGAAAATATTCGGCGGACAGCTGAATTAGCCAAATTACTCTGTCAATCTGGTGTAATTGTTGTGGTTTCCTGCATCACCCCGTTTCAATTCCTACGAGATGCGGCCAAGCAATGCATCGGAGCTGACGACTATCATGAAATCTATGTGAAGGCCTCTTTTTCTGAATGTAAAAAAAGAGATGTAAAGGGGTTGTACGCCAAAGCTGAAACTTCATCCGTTCCTGCTTTCACCGGTAGCACATCTAAGTTTGAAGAGCCTTCGACTCCTGATCTTGTCATTGAAACGGAAAATGAAGAGCTTATGGATTCTTCTGCAAAGCTTTACTCTTTTGTTTTCGATCATTTATCACTTTCCTAATTTTACTATGCAAAACTACAACTTAACTCACTTGCAGCAATTGGAGTCTGAGGCGATTTTTATCCTTAGGGAAACCGCTGCTCAGTTTGAAAGACCAGGCCTCTTGTTTTCTGGCGGTAAAGACTCCATTGTGATGGCCCATCTTGCTTACAAGGCGTTTCATCCTTCCAAAGTTCCCTTTCCCTTTGTCCATGTCGATACGGGACATAATTTTCCTGAAACCATTGAGTTTCGGGATAAATTCATTTCTAAACTTGGCCTCCAGTTACTTGTTGGCTCTGTCCAGGAATCCATTGACAAGGGGACAGCAGTTGAAGAAAAAGGTCCCAATGCAAGCAGGAATGCTTTGCAGTCCGTAACCCTTTTAGAAACCATTGAAAAAGAATCCCTGGATGCTTGCTTAGGCGGAGGCAGAAGAGATGAGGAAAAAGCCCGGGCCAAGGAGCGCTTTTTTTCGCATCGCGACTCTTTTGGTCAATGGGACCCTAAAAATCAACGCCCGGAGCTATGGAATTTGTTTAATGGTCGCAAGAGTCCAGGGGAGAACTTTCGTGTCTTCCCACTTAGTAATTGGACGGAAATGGATGTTTGGCAATATACGAAGCTGGAAGGTATCGAATTACCAAGTCTTTACTTTGCCCATGAAAAAGAAGTTTTCCTTCGAAATGGCTCTTTGCTTGCGGTTACAGATTTTGTCACCCCTCAGGAAAATGAAGAGGTTTCAAGGAAAACCGTAAGGTTTCGAACGATTGGAGATGCCACCTGTACTGGAGCGGTTGAATCGGATGCCAGTACCCTTGATGATGTTATCGCAGAGGTTGCTGCTTCAAGGATTACCGAGCGTGGTTCTCGAGCAGATGATCGTCGTTCTGAAGCAGCTATGGAAGACCGGAAAAAACAAGGTTATTTTTAAAGCCCCGAGTTACGCAACAAATTTTCAACCTATTTTCTATGAGCGAATCAAATAATTATTTAGACATGGACCTTTTGCGTTTCACAACTGCGGGAAGCGTTGATGACGGTAAAAGTACCCTAATTGGAAGACTCTTCCATGATACGAAATCTATCTTCGAAGACCAACTTGAAGCGATTGAGCGTAGCAGTAAACAGCGCGGAGATGAGAATGTTAACCTTGCCTTACTCACGGACGGTTTAAGAGCCGAAAGGGAGCAGGGCATCACGATTGATGTGGCCTACCGCTATTTTGCCACACCCAAACGTAAGTTTATCATAGCTGACACCCCGGGGCATATTCAGTACACTAGGAATATGGTGACCGGTGCTTCCACTGCAAACTTGGCATTGATTTTAGTGGATGCCAGGAATGGTGTTATTGAGCAAACCAAGAGGCACACTTTCATCGCAGACCTTTTGGGTATCAAGCACATTGCGGTTTGTATAAACAAAATGGACCTTGTGGGGTATGACCAGAATGCATACGAAAAAATCCTGAATCAATTTACTGACTTTGCCAGTCGGCTTGAGAATGTTGCGGATTTAACCTTTATACCAATCAGTGCATTGAAAGGGGATAATGTAGTGGAGCGATCGGAAGATATGCCTTGGTATAAGGGCCCCCCTTTACTTTATCACCTGGAAAATGTTTATGTCGGTTCTGATTTCAATCATGTCGATGCCAGGTTTCCGGTGCAGTGGGTTATACGACCGCACTCAGATGAACACCATGATTTTCGCGGATTTGGAGGCAGGGTTGCGGGTGGTGTTTTTAAGAAGGGTGATGAAGTTACTGTCTTGCCCTCAGGTTTTTCCACCAAAATCAAAAAGATTTTACTAGCCGACAAAGAAGTTGATCAAGCTTTCCATCCTCAGTCTGTAACTATTTTGCTGGAGGATGAAATCGATGTTAGCCGGGGAGATATGTTAGTGAAACCTAACAATCAACCACATATTTCACAGGATTTAGATGCGAGGATTTGCTGGTTTTCAAGTAGTAAAAAATTGGTAAACGGTACGAAATGCATTTTTCGTCATACAACCAAAGAAGCCCAGGCCATTGTTTCAGAAATCAAATACAAGGTTGATGTAAATACTTTAAGGAAAAATGAGGAAGATAGAGAGCTTGGTATGAATGATATTGGGCGTGTGCAAATCCGTGTATCACAGCCTGTATTTTATGATACCTATCGCAAGAACCGTAACACCGGTAGTTTCATACTGATTGATCCCTTTACCAATGAAACATTAGCGGCTGGTATGCTTCGATGAGGCAAAAGCTTCACCAGCAATCGATTGAGAAACTTAAGAATTTAGGCATACGCCTAATTGATCAACGTGAATGCGTCCCCCTGGTTCATCCTCAAGGCAAAGGGGAAGGCTTTTGGTTTGGCGGAGGAAACTTGGTTCAGGAGGCTAATGGTAGAGTTTTAGTATCTGGCAGGTTTCGTAATCATGGTGACTCCAGGACAGGTACGGGGGCTGGTGAGCGGGGGCTGGAGTTTGCCGTCTTTAAACTTGGTTTGGAAAGCGGAGAGACCGAAAAGATTTTTTCTTTGAATAAATCAGATCTCTCCCATGGTGCAGATGTGGTATCTATTGAAGGGGGCTGCCTATTGCCAGCTAGCGCTGGCAATGGCGTTGAGCTTTTTATTTCCACAGAGAAAAAGGTAGCCTACCCCAAAGAACTTATTAATTTTCAAAAACCAGGAACCGGGGTGTGGTCTATAGATAGACTATTCGGGGAAAATGGTGTGGAAAGTATTACTGCAGGTAGCGCAAAGACCATTGTCAAGTCCCCGGACCCAAACTCACTGCATGTTAAAGATCCCGTTGCCATTAGGCTCAAGAATAACCAAACAGAACTTATATCCTGTAATCATTCATTTTCGTGGTCTAGTTCCAATACAGGTCTTAGTCGCAGGAATGATGCGGAAAAAACCTTTATCGCAGTTGATGATACGATTTTACCCCGGGGTAATAGTTGGGATGTTGCTTGTGCTCGAATTACGGAAAGACTGAAGGTTCCTCGCATGGGTGAGTTTGCAAACATGCCAAGCTTATCCCTTTATTTCTATGATGGTGCAGAATGTTTACGCCCGCTTCCAGAGAACAAAGAAGCAGCCCATCGACCTCGGGGTTATTCCTGCGAGGAACTTGGGGGCTTAGCCTGGGGGTGGGATGATGAATTTCCGAAACTAAACAAAATATCTGATTATTTCCCTCTTTTCCTTTCCCCCTACGGAACAGGTTGCTCCAGGTATATATCCGCAACATCACTTCATGACGGTTCGATATTGGCAAGCTGGCAGCAATCCCAGAAAGACTTATCGCAGCCCCTGGTTATGAATCAGCTCGAAGCTTCAGTAGTGGGAGCGATTCTTAAATAAATCCAATCGCTAGATTCATGCAGGGAATGAATATGCAGTGAGTGCTTTATATGAAATTTTATTTGTGTTACATAATAAAGATGCACTTTTCTTCACTTCTTTGGATATTTAGTTTCTTTTTCCTGGCAACCCATTCTTCGGCCCAAGTTGATCAAAACAAAAGTTTCATTCCTTACACGGAAGGATGGTTCTATATCCCTGGCATTGATCCGGCACTGGATGAATGCTTGGTTATTGAACTGGAGCAGGGTGATGTGCTCATAGAACTCTTCGCTGAATCTGCCCCCTTGCATGTTCAGAGGATAAAGGAGCTAGCAGCCAAAGGTAGTTACGATGGGGTCGTTTTCCATCGAGTTATCGATGGCTTTATGGCTCAAACTGGAGATGTACAGTATGGGAACTCCGACACTTTTAATGCTGGTCTTGTGGGCACTGGGAGTTCTGACCTCGAAGACTTACCAAGTGAGTTTAATACAAGGTCTCACCTGCGAGGGATTTGCTCCATGGCCCGTTCTTCATTACCTGACAGCGCAAATTCACAATTTTTTATCTGCCTGGCCGACTCTACCTATCTTGATCAGCAGTATACTGTCTGGGGGAATGTCATAAGCGGGATGGAATATGTGGATCAAATAAAAAAAGGGGAAGGTGCAAATAATGGGGCAGTGGTTGATCCCGACTTAATGAAAAAGGTGTATGTCCGTAAACTTGATCAAGATCGTATCTCAGGATGGATGTATACCAACAAAGGGGTTTACCCTTATTTCTATGATGGTTACCGTAGCAGGTGGCTCTACTATGACCATTCCATTGGCACCCCCCGTTTCTACGATTTTGATCAGAAAAAGTGGCTAACCTTTTAAGCACTCAAACCCGATGAAGACTGTATTTTATTTTATAACTTCAATTTTTTTCCTGGCAGGTTGCGGAAATCCCAGTGTGGATGATACTGACAACTTGGCTGCAATTTTAAATGAAGCTGTGGATGCGAATAGTCTACAAAGGCGAGGTAGTCGCGGTCAGGAATCATTTTATGATCCAATCCAAAATAAGATTTATACAGGATGGGCTAAATTGTTGCATAATAACGGGAGGGTGAATGCCTTGATTTGCTTAAAAGATGGAAAGCCGGATGGCTTAACTACCGTGTGGTACGATAACGGTCAGAAGAACGCTGAAGGTAATTACAGAAACGGGAAAGTTGTTTCCATTAAAGGATGGAAACGAAATGGCGAAACATGCCCTCAGGCACGTATGGTCGATAATAAGGTTGCCACTTTTCATATTTATTCGGACGACGGCACGGTTTATTCCAGTTCAATACTCCCGAACTATTAATCCCATTAAGTCGCTTTGAAAAAATAATCTTTAGTTCTATGGCCGGAATTGCAGGGTGGGATGCCTAGGCAGGAGAACTTTAAGGGGTAGGTGAAGATTGGATGGGATCACCAAGAAATGGCCATATCTAACCTAAGGATACAGTAAGTTCTTTGGTGGTGGCGAAACCCAGAATCGAACTGGGGACACAAGGATTTTC
>ERZ807291.2788-NODE-2788-length-25732-cov-6.109865_pt1 | contig 25732 bp, 14 predicted proteins | sample MGYA00521257_ERZ807291 | MGnify/ENA primary metagenome ERZ807291 (study PRJEB31413, sample SAMN03169783) | marine metagenome | biome: Marine; feature: Water; material: Subsurface seawater | place: North Sea | collected 2011-04-28 | depth 1 m m ... | reverse complement strand
ATCAATGTGAGATGAATCGCCGTAAAACTTACGGCTAATTGCGTATAGACTATCCCCACTCTGCACCACATACGTTTGTACTTTTTTTGGACCGGGAGGGCGGGCGGGTTGAACAGGTAAAGGGGTATTTGCAGTAGCCAAAACGGGTACCGAATCAGATGTACGAGAAGACGGCACTTTTACCTCCAAAGAAGTTTGGGAAATAGGTATACCCAAGCGAGCTCGTAGGTCGGCAACTTCTCTTTTAAGTAATTCATTTTCATCTTTCAACTTTAGGGAATCAAGGTAATCTCCATAAGGTTCACCGGGTAACTTGCGAAGGATTTCTCTCTCTGCAGTTACAATCAATTGTTCTACCTTTGATGACTCGCGAGAATCGGGCTCCAAAAGGAGGTAGCGACGAAAGTGATAGATCGAAGCGACTGGATCTTTGCGGGAATCCAGTGAAAGTAAGAGTCGACCGCACTCAAGGTGTGACTGAGGGCATTCAGTGAGGCGGCGCGTAACCGCTAGAAATTCATCAAGGGCTTCCTGATTTTTTCCAACTTTTAAAAGGGACTTCCCCCGCTCAAAGGCCGGGTGATCTTTTTCTTCAATAACATCACCAGTCGGACTACATGAATAGGCCAAGAGACAAATAAGAAAGATTAGTTTAGGGATTAATTTATTCATTGACCAATGTAGGAAAAAGTTAACTTCCGAATATGGGCGGCCACGCGATGCTCCCATAAGAAAAGGCCCTGCCAAGTACCGAGTTGTAGACGGCCTTGGCTAAATGGAATATTTTCACTGCTTCGAGTCAGGGCCATTTTGATATGAGATGGCATATCATCAGGTCCTTCGAAAGTATGAATGAAGTTAGGATTATCATCCGGCACAAGATCGTCCATAAAACCCTCAAGATCAGTACGTGCAGTCGGATCGGCATTTTCCATAAGTACAAGACTACAACTAGTATGACGGACAAACACACTTACAAGTCCATCTACCAACCCCGACTCGGTAAGACCATCTGCTACGGGCCCGGATATTTCATAAGTTCCTTTCCCAGAAGTCTTCAGTTGCCATTCTTTTTTAAAAATCCCCATTTTTTAACAATATAACACCCTTTAGTTTTGATTCTGTTTGAGAGATTCGTCGAGGAAAAAACGGAATTAACAGCGAAGTTCAGTGTCAGAGCGTAACCATTGACAAAGCGATTCAAAAAGTTGTGGCACATATTTATTGAGGTTACCTGATTCTTTTACTGGTTGATTCAAAACATAAATTGCTTGCCGAGCGGACTCAACCGGTAAGCCTGAAAGCCATGATTCCTTGACCGGCAAGCCTTCCTCCCTTGCAAAAAGAAAAAGGGATTTGACTAAAACTGTGGGAGGAAATCCTTCATCGACAAGTGCATCCAGGGCATTTTGTAAGATTCGGTAAAAACCTGAGCTATCGAGAAGGTGCTCACCATTATCAATATAAAAGCGGGCTAAAAAACAGGCAGACTCGAATCGAGATCGGTCAAACGCTAAAGACATTCTTTTTTCCAGAACCTGATGTTCCTTAATAAATGGGAGTCCTTGATTCCTTGGTATTTGTAGAGTTATTTCCACCTCATCAAAAAGATCAGGAGGGGAAACGGAGGATAGTTTTCGAACTTTTCGGAGTAAACAACGCCGAAGTCCATGTGATGTAAAAACAATAAGTCGGGAAAAATTTTCACCCGTATCCTCCTGATTAAGGAGAATGCCCCGGATTTCGAGCTCGGGGTCAGACATATTCTAGGTTTCTTCTGCCTTGGGCTTGCGAGGGCTCCTTCGGCGGGGCCGACCTGTAGATTCCTTTGAAACTACTTCAGATTTTTTTTCTGCACTTCTAGGTTTACGACGCCCTCGCCCTCTACCCTTCCCCTTTTTCTTGGGTGGAGTAACTGCACCTCCTGAGATGAGCATCTTCATACCATCTCCAACTGAAACATCTATAGGTAGGACATCCTCAACAGGCACAAGCAGAAGAAAACCACTCGTGGGGTTTGGGGTGGTAGGTACAAATACATTAATCAGTTTACGATTAACTACAGACTCAGTTTCCCTGGTGCCGTCGGCTGTAACAAAGCCTAGAACCCAACACTCTTTTCTCGGGTATTCCACCAGAACTACTTCTCGGAAAACGGCTCGATTATCTTTACCAAAAGTCTCCACTATCTGTTTTACCGAACGATAAACAGTGCTTAGGAAAGGAACTTTATCTAATACTTTTTCCGTTGAAGATATAAAAAACTTCCCAAGAACATAATTTGATAAAAATCCGAGGATGGTAAGAGCCAGTATTCCAGAGAGCAAACCTACCACCGCTAACAATGTTTCCAGTCCAAAAAAGAATTGCTCCGTTGATAATCCAAGCTCATTCGCCAATCGCGTAACTGGTCCCTTGAACATATCGAGCAGGAAATCGAGGACAAAAATGGTCGTACCTAAAGGTAAAAAGATCAGTAGACCGGTCAGAAAGGCGTTACGAAATCTTTTCGCAAGTGTGTTACTTTTAACATTCTTGGTGGTCATTATGAATTGGGGTATCCTTAGCTTGGATTAGGAGCGAGCACAAAATCAGGCCAGAGGTCTAAATTTCCGACATGTGTCAGGCTGCGTTCCTCCTCAATCCTCATTTGTTGACGCTCCACTTTCTCAATATCATCAAAACCAACAAGATGAAGCCATCCATGAACCAAATACAGGCTCAATTCCCTGACGAAAGAAATCTGTCGGCTTATCGATTCTTCCATTGCTTGATCTACTGAAACACAAATCTCTCCAGCCATTCCCTCTTCAGAGTCAGGTGGAAAAGTGATTACATCCGTCGGACGGTAATCATTAAGAAATTCACCGTGTAATTTGTTATGCACATCACGCTCCATAAAAACCAGTGATAAATCTCCCTTAGGTCCATTGGGATAAAGCGGGAAAATTGATTCAAAAAATCGTGCAACAGTTTCTTCACTGAATTTTAGTCTTGGGTGCAAGTTTGAGATCGCAAACGATATCTCAAGGGAGGGTGGATTTGCTTTAAGATTCATTGAAAGGAGTATGAGTGCCCTTTCCGTTCCCACTAGACTTATCTTCAGATGGATACTCGATTCGAGTATGTAACATATTCAGAGTAGTCTTCACAAAGCTTCGTTTTATCTTGGCAACTTCCTGCAGGGTTAGTGGACATTCATCAAGTTGCCCATCCTCAAGACGGTCATTGAAAATACTTTCAAGCAATTCTTCTACACTATGTTGAGTAACCTTAGGCAGACTTCGAGCTGCTGCCTCTACTGAATCAGCAAAAAATATAATTGCACTCTCTTTGAATCTGGGCCTTGGACCATCATAGCGATAAGTGGACTCATCTGGTTTTTCACTCTCAACATCTTGTAGAGAAAGAGTCTCCTGTTTCATTTTTTCCTGAGCCTGATGATAAAAATATTTAACTAGAGTCGTACCGTGATGCTGACGAATAACATCTCGTAAGATTTTAGGAAGCCTGTTTTCACGAGCCATATCGATACCTTCTTTTACATGACTCTTGATGATTAAAGCACTCATCGCCGGGTTCTTTCGGTCATGCGGATTATCGAACTCTCCTTGGTTCTCCGTAAAATACTGAGGCTGAGACATCTTGCCAATATCATGAAATAAGGAAGCCGCTCTGCACAAGATAGGATTAGCACCCACTACCAAAGCCGCATTTTCCGAAAGATTGGCAACCATCAGGCTATGATGGTATGTGCCTGGTGCTTCTATTTGCATTCGGCGAAGCAAAGGGTGATTAAAATCTGTCAGCTCAAATAGAGTGGCATCGGTTGCAACCTTAAAAGTATTCTCTATTAGAGGCATGGCTCCTAAGACTAGTGCTCCAGTAAAGACTCCTACAAATAAACATACTCCAGCATGGTTTAGCGAGGCTAAGGCCCCACTACCCGAAGCTAAACTCAGTCCCACAGCCATTACTGCGGCAGTTAATCCTGCCATTGCTCCTGCTTTAAGGGCACTTCCGCGCAACCGAACTTCGCGGCAAAAGAAAGCACCGATCAGTGCCGAACTGAAACCAGTTGCAAATACATCGATTCCTGCATTTTGCATAGTTGCATGAAAAATACTTGTCATTAAGGCAGTCAATGTAGCCATGCGAGGGCCAACTGTAGTCATTACAATCATCGATGCAAAAGCGACAGGAAGCAGGTTTGGAAGTAACCCTACTAAAAGTGCATTTTCTCCAAAAAGGTCTGTTCCTCCAAGCTCTAAAATAAAACGGGAAAGACCTAAATTTGCGAGAATCGCAACCGAAACGATTCCTGAACGAGCCATATCTTGCCAAAAACTAGGCATGATAAGAGAGATATACAGAACAGAGAACAAGAAAGTTCCAATAGTGATAAAGATCCGCTTGGGTAAAAGGTTCCTGTCTTTAACTGTCAGGTTTAAATATTTGGTATATTTTTCGAGATCTAGCTCATTAACTTTAGATCCCATTTTAAGAATCAAGTCACCTTCCTCTACACTAACAAAAGGTTGCTCCATTTGCGCGATTGCCCGATCCTGTGCTGCAGTGGTGGCTTCTCGATCAATCGTTCGTAAAAATAGACCCTTCCGGGCAAATCCAGAAAATGTAGAAGTAATATCGTTTCGCAATTTCTGTGCGTCAAAGGAAGCATTCACATCCGCACTTTCAATAATATCATTAAGATTTAGACCACCCTCAGGAAAAGGCCCTCCTTCTTCTAGATGTGCCTTAATTTGCTTTAAGGAGATGGATAACGATGGATAAATTGTTGAAATTTCATCCGGATCAATTGTGAAACGTAAGCCATCTTCAAGCGGAGATAGAATTACCAGTCCAGAGGTAAAATCTAGCATGGAAGTTTCAATTTCTCGACTTGCATTTCCTTCTGAAATAAATTTTTGATCGGTTGAGGGATATTTTACAACACCCCTTAAATGTAAAAGCCTCAATCTAAGTTTTATAAATGTAAAGAGGTCTTTCCCTTCAGGAAAATTCCTCCACTTTCTAAGCCAAACAAGTTCTTCGGCTGATAAAGATAATTTAAAATTCGATTCAAGCTCATTAATCAGACTGAGGGAAGCTTGTTTATGAGCTTCTTCCGGAAGACTTTCTATTGCCAGCATTCCATCCTCAAGCCTGATCAGTGCCTGGGAGTAGGCTTCTTCACCTGCAAAGTTTTGAGCAAACTCACGAGGCGTGCTACTCCTAATCCATTCCTCGGCTTCCGCCCTGCGAAGTTCACTCAAGTATTTGAAATCCCTGTCAGCAAAGACATTCTCTGGAGCCACTTCACCAAGCGTTCGTAAGCTTGGTGGATCTTGACCTACAAAACAAATAAAGATTAGAACAGCTGCAAAAAAACCCGTTAGAAGAAATTGTTTTCCCCATCTCAACCAAACAGAATCTCCGTTGGTAGAAAATTCTTCCTGCTTCTCTTCCTTTGCAAGTTCTTTTCTACGCTTGGCTCGCTCACGATTTGACTTTCGCTTTAAGCCTTTTTTATCATCTTTAGCCATATTCTAGATCAGATAAAAAAATTAACCGTTACTGCGAGGAGGTTGATAGGCAGCAATAATAGCACTTACCAATGGATGACGGACAACATCCTCATGGTCAAATTCATGAAAATGTAATCCTGGAACTTTTTTCAATAAACGGCGGGCTTCAACCAGTCCCGACTCTTCACGCGGAGGAAGATCAATTTGGGTAAGATCTCCGGTAACCACCATTTTACTACCCTCCCCCAGACGGGTAAGAAACATCATCATTTGAGAGCGTGTGGTATTTTGGGCCTCATCAAGTAAGGCAAAACATTTCCCAAGTGTTCGACCCCGCATGTAAGCAAGTGGTGCTATCTCAACGACACCAGTCTCGATGAGTTTCCTAGCTTCAACAGGACCTAGCACTTCATCCATTGCATCATATAAAGGACGCAAATAAGGTAACAATTTTTCTTCTAAATCACCTGGCAAGAAACCCAGTGCTTCTCCAGCCTCCACTGCAGGGCGGGCAAGTACAATCCGTTGAATTTTTCCTTCAAGTAAAGAGTGAATCGCAGCAATCATCGCTAAGAATGTTTTCCCTGTACCTGCCGGTCCGATCCCAAAAACTAAGTCGTTGTTCAGAATGAGATCTAAAAAGCGTCGCTGCCCTAAGTTCCGAGGAACTACTGATTTCTTTCGGATGTTTAAAACCAAAGGATCTTCGAGTAATTTGTGCAATTCTCTCCCTTTCCCGCGAGAAACTTTATCCAAAAATCTAAGGAAGTCCGATTTTTTGGTAATCATTCCCTGCTCTCTACCGAGCTCCAGAAGCTTAAAAAGCTCAGAACAAAGATCTACATCATGCTGATCTCCACTCATCAGTAGGATATTCGACCGAGCTACCAAACTTATGCCAAAAGCATTCTCAATCAACTTAAGGTGCTCCGGTTTCTCTCCGTATAACTTGTGAAAGTAACGCTCCGATTCAAATTCAAGTTTTTGCTCAATCACAACTGTGTATAAAATGGGTAATTATCCTAACTTTAAAGATATAATTTTAAAATGCTTAGGGAATGAAAATCGTATATGTTTATAATGTAATCTATTTTTAAAATATTTTATCTTTAATTCCGATGCAAGGCACGATTCAAGACTTCATAATGATTGCTAATTTCATACTTTATGACATCAAAACAGCCATGAATGTGCCAATTTCAGCTTTTTAAATGAAAGTTCTTTTTGTAAGTCCAGAGGTAAGCCCGTTCGCTCGGACAGGAGGGTTGGGAGAGGTAGTGGGCAGTCTACCCATTGCATTAAATCAAGTAGGAGTTGAGACTAAAATCTTATGCCCTTTACATGGATGCTGCAAAACTTTCCCATACAAAACGCTGGATGGAGATATAGTTTTTAGATATGGAAATACCAAAATTAAGTCTCAGGTAGGAGTTCTAGATCAAAAACACTCACCTGTATCTGTATATTTTCTAATTAATGAAAAGCTGTTTGGCAGAACAGGTATCTACGCAGATGAAAAGGGTGATTATTCAGATAATTGCCTTCGTTCATTTGTTCTCTCCCATGCAGCAACTCAAATTGAAAAAATCACCAGGTGGAAGCCAGATATCCTTCATGCTCACGATTGGATGGCTGCGGCTACATCTGCGTATCTAAACGCAAAACAAGCAAAAAAGAAGTCACCTAAAGTACAGGGATCTGTTCTTACAATCCATAATTTGGAGCATCAGGGAGTCTTCAATCAAAGTGAATTTCATAAATCAAGACTTCCAAATACCTATTGGGGTATCGATGGCTTTGAGCATCATGGGACTCTCAACCTATTAAAAGGTGGAATCCAGCATGCAGATAAAATTTCAACAGTTAGCCCTACCTACGCTCAAGAAATAAGGACCAAAGCTCACGGACAAAATCTTGAGGAAAGCTTAAAATTTAGGGGAGCCGATCTTTTGGGCATTCTGAATGGTATCGATCAAGAATCATGGAATCCAATAAATGATCAATTGATCCCAAGTAATTTCGGCCCCCATAAACCTTTACCTGGCAAACAATTATGCAAGGAAGATTTAATTAAAGAGTTTAAATTAGCCAATATCAAGGAACCACTTATAGGGGTGGTTTCTAGGCTTCATCATCAAAAAGGGTTGGATCTCCTCCTTTCTATTTTGCCTGATATGCTGGCTGAAGGCAGAGGTTCATTCATTATACTAGGTAGCGGAGATAAAGTCTTGGAAAAAGAGTTCTCCAAGCTTGCGGATTCATACCCTGAGCGAATTGGGCTAAGAATTGGTTTTGATGATGCGCTCGCAAGAAGAATTTTTGCGGGTACTGATTTTTTTCTCATGCCTAGTAGGTTTGAACCATGCGGTCTAGCCCAACAGTATGCGATGAGATATGGATCTATACCTGTTGCAAGGAATACCGGAGGATTATCCGACACGATTATAGCAAGGACAGACGAAAAATCGAAATCGACTGGTTATCTTTTTAAAAGTGCAGAGCCCAAACCCCTCTTGGATTCTATCAAGCTAGCTATTAGAGACTGGGACGATGAAAGTTTCTATTTAAATATGCAAAAACGAGCGATGAATGTTCCCTCTTCATGGGATGTTGCCGCAGAAAAATATAAAACTCTTTACAATTGGGTACTACGAGATTCCTGAATTACTTAATATTTGTGTATAACTTCTAAAAAGTAATACCCCTTTGGACTTGCAGACATAAAATCAAGCAAGTTAGCCTAGTAATAAGTGAATAAATTTTTAAAAGAATGATTTCAAGCGGACCATCCCGCTCCTTTACTCAGGATTCCGTTGAATCATGGTTCTGGAAGTTATCTGATTACGATTGGGAAAATCAATTCTGCAAAAAATCTCTTCTCGCGGGGAGAAGTTTTTATCGAGAAGGTAGAATCAGTGGATTGGATATTAGCCCAGAACAAATCATCCTCATTCGCAAGATCAACCGGGAGGAATCCTACTCCGTCATGGAATGGAAAGGAAAAAAACTCACATTCAGAACTTCCCTTGATGATGAAGATTTAGGAAAGGCAATTGCCGTAGCTGGTCTGTACGAACTTGAAGAACTGATAGCTGAAATTCATGAGGAGGATCCAATGATTAACAGTCATCCGGAAATCAATGTTGAAAACAAAATACAAGGAGAAACTAATCATTTAAAGGACGAGGCTAAATCTTTAAATCACCCTAAAAACCAAGAAACTCATACCTTACAAATTGAACTCTCAATTTCAGGGAAACGAGGTTTAGTTGCTTATCCTAAATGGAGAGGAAAAAACGGAAATTGTATTCCAGCTTACGGGTCTGGAGCAAATACAGGGAAGTTCATTGCTGACGGTTCTAAATTAATTCAATTTGCGAGAGAATCGGTGGAAGCCGGTTTTATATTCGATAAAGGGAGGGGCCTATTTTTCTTGAATAATTGGGAACAGGTGGGTGAATTTGCCACTTTAAGACTACGCGAATGGGAACAAGGCTTTAAAGTAAAATATATCGGTGATGCATCTCTGATAAAAAAGGGAAATAATGAAGTTCGTTGGGAAATAGAAGCTCAGAGTAAAGATAAGAGTTCAATGCAGCTCCAAGATAACTTTCAGTTAGGAAATCGAAAGTTGAACTCTAAGCTTACTTGGAAGATGAGTAAACTTGGAAAAGGTACAATGTTCTTTCAAGGACATGGGTTGATCAGGCTCAATAGAGAACAAGTTGAGGACTTTGAATGGTGGAAGAAAAATAAAGGAGGAAACTACCAGGAAAACTGGCCGAGATATATGCTTTTTTCTCTTTTTGCCCGTAAATATTTAAAGACACGACCAGATGGAGAGTTGGCCAAGTGGGAATCGTCTATTCGTGGCGTAAAGCATACAAAATTTAAGAATAAGATCTCTTTTTTACGTTCGTATCAAAAAGAAGGTGTATCCAGACTCAAATGGCTAAACGATCTAGGGTGCCATGGTTTACTTGCAGACGAAATGGGCTTGGGCAAAACGGTACAATCCTTGGCTTTACTTAGATCTTCAAAAAAGTTAGCCCTGCCTGATTTAGTGGTTTGCCCTGCTTCAGTCGTTCCCGTTTGGATCCAAGAAGTGGCCACTCATTTCCCTGAAATTTCGATTGAAGTTTTGAAACAGGGTAATAATTTTACCAAGGGTACAAAGGCTTGTCTATGGATAGCAAGTTACACCCAGATTCGCAGACACAGATCACTGCTTGAAAAAAATAATTTTCGTTACGCTATCCTTGATGAAGCACAAATGATAAAAAATCCACAGGCCAAAGTAACCCAAGCCTGTCTCGCAATTAATGCAAAATTCAGGTTAGCTCTTTCAGGTACTCCGATCGAAAACTCAGCTATAGATTTATGGACTATATTCAGGTTCCTGATGCCGGGTCTGCTCGGGAGTAAAAAAGAATTGGAGGATGAATTACAAAAAGATTCTCAGAAGACATTTGGTTTAATCAGGCGACAAATTTCTCCTTTTATAATTCGTAGAATGAAACAGGATGTTGCGAAAGAACTTCCTCCCAAAATTGAGGCAGAGGTACCATGTATTCTTAATCAAGAGCAGAAAAAAACATACAAAATACTTGTTGAGCAGGGAATCTTAGACCATGGAGGAAACCTGAATGAAGCGGTCAGGAATTCACCGACTCATGTGTTTTCTTTGCTCACCCGGCTTAGACAAACATGTTGTGACTTACGACTTTTACCCAATCATAAAGAAATTATAGAAAATGGGGCGAAAGGGACTTTGCTAATTCAAAAGCTTAGTGACCTGTCAAAGAATGGTTCCAAAGCTATCGTCTTCAGTCAATTCACATCTTTTTTATCGATCCTCGAAAAATCTATAAAAACGGAAGTTCCCGATATAGAGATACACAAGCTCACAGGAGCAACCAGAGATAGAACTAAACCGGTGAAAACATTTCAGGAAACTGAGAAACCTGCGGTCATGTTGGCATCGTTGAAGGCTGCCGGACTGGGAGTCACCCTAACTGCAGCTGATTATGTTTTCTTAATGGATCCTTGGTGGAATCCAGCAATAGAAGAACAAGCGATTGATCGTGCCCACCGAATTGGACGATCCAAACCAATATTCATCTATAGATTTATTGCACAAGGCACAATTGAGGAACGAGTCAGAGAACTACAACAAGAGAAAAAAGAAACCTTTGAACAAATTATCGGAGACCTTGAAAAACCTACCCACTTGCTTAATCATTTCTCTAGTTTGGAAGATTTGATTAAGCTTGAAGAAACTTAACAGTCTTTAAAGTCCTTACCTTCAGTCATTTCCAAGTTTCTTTTACGGAACCTGCGAATAAAATTACATCCAGGAAGTAAGAGCAAACCGGTAACCATAAAATAAGTGGAAGGCTCAGGAACTGCAGAGTACTGTAGGTAGAAACTCTTATCCGAAGTATTATAGTAGACACTCCAATCTCCATAATAAAAATTATTTACTGCTGCCCAGTTGTCGCTGTTTATATTAAATCCACTAACTTCCCTCGATGAACCTGGGGCAGCATTCCACCCTGCACCAGTTCCAGTATGTTGCATAAACTTAAAGCCAGATGCACCGGTTTTTGTGGTGCCTAGACCATAATCCCCGCTCACCCCACCAGCACTGCCATTCGCCGCAAGACTGTAGATATTAATATCAAAAGAATCGGATTCACTAAAATCAAGAGTATCAAACTTCAGAACATCCCAATCTGCACCATCACCGTTATCTCCAGCAAAATCTCTAATTTCCCAATCGAAAACCCCACCATTTTTCAGACCAATCTTGTCGATTTGGATTGTACCAATACTCAAATTCAAATTATCCGCCCCGGCATTATTGTGATTTCCAGCAACTACCTGATAATCTGAAGTACCGTTACTCATCGATGATGCGAGTGCAATACCGGGACTCAAGACATCAATCTGCCCCGTTCCTGACCCTATGTCAATCTGCGTCCCTGATCCATTGTCAATGATTCCAGCCGCACCGATGATCCCACCTCCAATAACGCTCTTTTTATCAGTATTGTTAGATGACTGCTCACCACGAATTACATTAGTAACTGTTTTTCCAGCACCAATAGAGAGTTTTCCATGCTCTATGGTTGTTGTTCCTGTGCCAAGAGCACTATTATCACCAGCAACTAAAATACCGCCATCTTTGGTACCCCCACCATCTGCGATGATAATACCACCCGCAAAATCAGATGATGAAGCCCCATTTAAGGTCAGCTTTCCGCTTCCTGTTTTTCGTAAAATAAAATTTGCACTCGCATCTTCTGTAATTGCTCCGGTTATAATTTGATGTGCGTCAAAATTAGTGCCACCTCCCACGTCAATGGTAACTCCGCTATTATTTCCTGCTAAATTTATTCCCCCACCGAATGTCTTTGCTGGGGTAGTGTTAGCAAATCCAAGTTCAACAATTTTCCCAGTCGCACCTAATCCAGAACTATCGAGTTTGAGAGTGGTTCCACTTTCGCCGACCAAATATTCTGCTTTTTGCGATTTACCGCTCGCTGGCGTCAAGGAAAGTGTCCCCTCGTCTACATTGATGAATCCAGAAGATGCTCCGTCTGATGCGGCATCAGCAAGATTTACATTACCAGTAAGAGTTTGCGTACCAGATCCAGTTTTCATCAGAGATAAGTCAGTACTACTACCCGAACCACTTGCTGCATGTATACCGCCTGCATATGTAAAAGAACTACTTGATGCAGCAGCGTGAATAGTGAGTTGATGCTCCTCAGTTGTACCTGAACCACCATCAATGTAATTAGATGCACTGGTACCGGTGAGTCCACTAACTACCATACTTCCCTTCCCTCCGGAATCACTCAAGTCGAGATTATTAGAGTTAAGATAAGTGCTTGATAAATAGGTTAAAGTTGTAACAAAATCGTCTGAAGTGGGATCAGTCGCGGTGCCTGGGATTGCCGTGCTACTAACAGCGGTATCGCTTGTGGTTTTCTTTGCATAAAGACTTGTTGCACCGTTATTTGTACCATAATTAGTATTATCAAATTCGAAGCGAAGATTTGGATCAAGATTATCACTGCTAGCAGTATCTGTATGCAGATACATTTGCGTGGTACTTCCTCCACTTGGCCATGTCCAGTTAGAGTTCATTACTGTATTGTAACTGGTTACAGCCTCAGTTTGCGAGGTTGAATCATAAAACCTCATACCAAGCGGAGTGCTTGATGAAGAAAGTAAAGCAAGAGCAGTCGTTAAATTGGCAGGGGTATCGTCACCTGTCTGAATTTGATAAGCTGATTCAGCCGCTTGGTTTGACACAGCATTTGCATTCCAACTCCCATCATTAACAAACTGTGTTTGGAATGCTACTTGACCCGCCGCAACAGTTTCGTAAGCGGGAGATCCATCTCCCCAATCTTGCCCGATGTAAGTTTGGGAAGTAATTGGAACCCACGAACCGCTGAATAATGTAGTTGATGCAGTATCTGCACCAGAACCAGATCCACCCAATGCATTATCATCACCAAGATCAGCAAAGAAACCAAGTTCGATAAGGTCACCTTTACTCCAAGAACTATCGGGACCTCCAGTAGTGTTAACCAATGCACTGCCCGCGAAGTCTTTGAGAGTTTGAATAGGGCTTGGATTGTTGGACCAAGGGCTATCCCCTAAGTCATCAAACAAAGGAGAATCATCTCCAGCATAGGTTCCCCAATGAACTTCGAAATTAGCTGCTTCTAAATGTAACGAAAAAACAAAAGCTAAAATGAAAATATTCCTCGAAATCATGGTAATTCTTAAATGTCAGCTAAAATTCAAACTTAGTCAACTTATAATCAATTTGATTGCGGGCTTAAAGCTTAGTAAAAAATGATCCTAATTGGCTTAAAAAAATTCTATTATTTCTTGCTAATCACTAAGATATTGAAGTAATCTAATGTTATCTGCCCAAAAGAGTTAAAGTCCGGTGCGAATCACGACGAGCGGGGACAATTAGTCCGCTCAACCCTTTCCTTTGTGCTCAAATTTTTGCAACTTGCTTTGATACCCTTTGACAGAACAAAATTCTGTTCATCGAAAATCATCCACTTCATCCTCGGAATCATTGGTTTTCAACTGGGAATAATAGCATTCAATGCAAACGCTGCAGTTCGGCAAATTGTAATCCATTGCTCTACGCAGACGACTAATAACAACCCAAACATTCTTTTTGACTCGAATAACAATCCATTAAGCTCGGGAGTTGCTCGAAATGGGGACGGTTATCTCGTAACTCTTGGATATTACAACCAAGCAACTTCTGATTCTCCATCAAACCATTTCAATGGAGACTGGGTCCCCCTAACGGAAGGCACCCGCATTGGAGACTCCAGTACAGGGTACGGATTCAATGATGGAATGTTTTCCTTTACATCCACATTTACCGAAGGAAGTGATATCGTGAATATCTTTCCCTTTGAACCTGCGTTTTTCCAACTCACCTCTCCTCATGCTATCTCGAGTTCCCTTCCTGCACCCGGGACTCCGCTTTGCATCAAATTTTATGATAGTGCAGAACTTTCTGCATCCACAAAGTATAATGCGGTTACCGGCACAGATTGGCTTTGGCCATCCTTTTCCTCAGGAATACCGGTTAACTATTATTTTAAAATTTCAAATGGAACCCCACCCCCCAACTCAAAATGGAAATATGGTAAAACTCTGAAATACAATGCTCCGACTTTTCAAACTACAGAACTGATTGATTTCGTACCTGATCTGTATAATCTTACCATTTCTCACAACGCGGGTGGCACAGTCAATGATGTTAACGCAAGTTATCCTGACGAGTCCTCTGTTGAATTAATCGCAACCCCTGATCCCCATATGGAATTCGTGGGATGGATAGGAGATGGAGTGAGTGATCCGCTTTTCCCATCCACAGTGGTATTTATGACTGAGGATAGAAATGTAACAGCCGTATTTCAGCCAAAATTATATGAGCTAAAAATTGTGTCTTCGGGTGTTGGTAACCTTATTGGTTCCGGAGAGTATTCATTTGGAGAGCAAGTCAATATAACTGCAACTCCTTCGCTTGGATTCGAATTTTCCTACTGGGAAGGGTTTGGTATTGATAATAACCTGACCGCGACCACTTCGATTCAAATATCACAGGACCAGCAAATAAAAGCGGTCTTTATGCCCAAACAGCAGGTTTTTACTGCTTTATCGGAGAATGCTAGTTTTGGTACAGTTCAAATCATTCAATCAGGGCCCTATAGAAATGGGACCATCTATGATATTTTCGCTCAGCCTAATCTTGGTTATACCTTCTCCCATTGGTCTAGTACAAACAATGCACTCTACATGCTTGACTCCAACATGTCGGCAAGTACCAAAGTCAATTTATCTGATGACGCTCTTCTCTTCGCTCACTTCACAGAGACAAAACATAAATTAGAAATCTTACTTGGGGCAGGAGGAGAGAGTGTATCTCCAGCAACCTCAAATTACGGAATTCACGAGATTGTGGCGATCAATGCGACCCCTTTAACTGGTTACGAATTCACCAAGTGGCATGACCCCGCTGGAATTGTGGTAGACCCCTATGTAAGTTCTACGGATGTAAATATGAGTCTTACCACTGGGGATCATAGTATTCTCGCAAACTTCACTAGGAAATTTTATGATATAAATATTACTGAAGGTACTGGAGGAAATGTGATTTTGGATACTCCTAATGGACCATGGAATCATTTTGGAACATACACAATTACAGCGTTGCCTCATCCAGGTTACAAATTCGTATCTTGGAATGGAAATCAAATTTCCATCGAATCTCTGGTTCAAGGAAATCAGCAACCAAGCAATCAAATCTCACTGACAAGCAATGTTTCATTGCATGCTCACTTCACTCCTGAGGAATACTTTATTTCTGTTTCTAGCGGTAATGGAGGAACCGCTTCAGGAGGAGGGCAATATTCGATTGAAAATCAACCAGAACTTTCGGCAACTCATTCACCCGGATGGGAATTCTCTCATTGGGACGGGAATGAAAGTTATCTAGTCTATCTATCATCGGTCTCATCTCCCAAAGTGTTAGTTAATTTAACAGAAGCCCCGCCATCGATGACTTTCGAAGCAGTCTTTAAACGACCAAGTTTTGTATTGAGTCTACAAGCTTCCGAGGGTGGTACCGTTAATGGTCAGAATAATTTTGAAATGGATGTGGAAAGTGGGTCGGAAGTCACCCTTTCTGCTCAACCAAATATCGGTTGGAGTTTTGATCGGTGGTTTGGAACTGAAGAAGATTCAATTAAAAATCCCGATGTTTCAATATTGATTACTTCAGATACTTCCATCGAGTCCATTTTTAAAAAGAAATCCTACAACTTAGGATTAACGCAAACTACTGATGGAGAAAGTAGTGGTGCCGGCTTTTATGAATTCGCTGACAGTGTTGAAATAATAGCAGTTCCCAAAGATGGATTTGTCTTTGAAAAATGGATCGGTGACATTGAGTATATTGACTCCAATTTAAATGCCAAAACTTATGTAAAGATTCCAGATTCGAACATAACCCTCACTCCAGTTTTTTCAATTATCCCTATTAACATTACTGTTAATGTATCAGGAACAGGTCATGTTAGCGGAGCAGGTGCAAAAGATCCTCGTGAACCTTTTGCCCTTGCTGCAATCGGCGGAGCCCCAAGTAATAGCAGTCCCCGCGGTCATGATTTACTCAAATGGTCTTGGAGTGATGATCAAGGAAACCTTTTAACCAGTACTGACAACCCCCTTACGCTCTCCTCGACAACTGACTTGGTATTAAATGCAGAGTTTTATGCAATCCCACCTGATGAAGTAGATGTAAAAATAATCTCATCCCCCTCAAGTGGAGGTATTATTTTCGATGATCCAAACCAAAGGGTATGGAATATTGATACGGATAAAATTGATAGGAATGTCTCCGTAATTTCCCAAACCGGATATTTTTTCAAAGGGTGGACTATTACTCCTTCCGCTAATTTAAGTCCAAACTGGAGATCTCCTAACATCTCAACGGACCCAATAGCCAACTCAAACTTGACGGCACATCTCCAAAGGTTAACTCACAAATTTAAGGTAGTATACGATCAAACCCGAGGATCTGTTTCATCTCACGATTCAAAATATTTCCACACAGAAAAATTAAATATTACAGCTATTCCAAATGAGCATTATGAATTTGATAAGTGGAATTTAGAAAAAGATAACGAATATGAAATTACCGTAGGTGTATCTACTATTAACCCTCAGGCAAAATCATTATTCATTGATGGACTTGAAGGTCTCCGGATTTCATTGGTCAGAGGATTCACTTATCAATTCGATGTCAACCTCGATAGCAATGAGAAGTTTTACATTTCAGAAAGGCTATTTGAGCAGACTCCCTTCTCGCATGAATATTTGTCTGGCATAACAAATTCAAGAGTGGAACAGGGAATATTACAATTTACCGTATCAACTAGTAGTCCAGATCGATTATATTATCATTCTTCAAACGCTCAGTCACATGGAGGTGTTATCGATATTGTAGACCTACCTATAGATGATGTAATTGCTTTTCCTAGTGAATCAAGCATCACACCAACATTTACAACTGACCTTAAATTAAAAGCTTCTTTCAAACCTAAAGAATACAGTGTAAATGTCACCGCAAGTTCTGGGGGTTCAGTGGAGTCAATATCTGATACTTTCAATCATAATGAGAAGGTTTCTTTGATTGCCACTGCCAATGAACATTTCGATTTCGTCCGATGGGAAGGGAGTCTTCACATCGAAAACCCTAATGCACCATCAACTAGGCTATCGGTCCATGAAGCAACAAACATTAAAGCGTTCTTCACTGCTAAACTTTATCCACTCAGTATTTCTTCTAAACCAAAAAATACCGCCTCCTTCACGACAACAAATAATTTACTAGCATTTCCCTTCGGTACAGTCGTAGAGGTCGAAGCTTTTCCATTATCGGGTTATAAATTCAAGAGATGGGAAGGAAATGTCTTAGAGACAAGTAAGTCCTCGACTAAAATTACCATCTCAGAATCTAATCAAATAATTGCTGAAATTGCAACCGAACCGCTATCCATCGAAGTAGTTGCAGAGACTCTAAACTACAAAGGGGAAGGGAATGCGAGCATGACGGGCGGTGTTTTTTCTGGTGCAAGCATCGTTCAAAGCAATGAGAAGGAAACTTATGTAGCAATTCCAAATGAAGGGTTTGAATTCATAGGGTGGTTTGATGGTTTAGGAAATGCATTATCAAACCAACCAAAGTCTGAATTAATCTTCACAAAGAACAGTACGCTATATGCAAAGTTCAAAGAAAAATCTTATCGTCTAGATATAATGGTAAGCCCACAATACTTAGGCACATTGTATTGGGAAGACCTTATTTCTTTGGATGACTTAAGCTATACCCTTCCTCATGACTATCTTGTACAGTTGAAAGCTGAGCCTTTAGAGAATAATCTGTTTCAGAGTTGGGAGTTGTTCACTAGTGCTGACCCTGAAATGAATGCAAATGAAATTTCATTTAAAATTAAAGAAAATACTTTTCTTACCGCAAATTTCTCGCCTCCTCTTTCTCCCTCACTCTCTATAGATGTGATTCCTGCAGGAGCAGGCATAGTTGTTGGTAACGGAGCCAAGAGTCAATCTGGTAAGCATTACATTTTCGCGACATCCAACCCTGGATATTCCTTCAAAAAGTGGGAAGGGTCAGGAATAAGCGACACGCTCTCCTCTGATACGACAATTGATTTTGATAAAAATACGACTATCCGTGCAGTTTTTGATCGTACAAGTGAGCCCCCTTCAACAGGTGGAAATAATGATACTGAATTTGTGCTTGAGGTTACCCCTTCAGATAAGAATCATGGAAACACTAACCCTATTGGGAAAAATATTTACGCAAAGGGATTAATTCCAATACTAGCAAAACCAAAATTAGGATATGAATTTTCTCATTGGAATGGTGAAGGTGTTACTGATAAATACGCGGAATCAACATCTGTCCAACTAGACAAAAATATTTTATTAGCGGCTATTTTTGAGCCAACGAGTAATCAGCAGAAATATGTAAAGGTTGAAAAATCCATCCTTACATTCGATTATTTAGGTGAAAAGGAATTGAAAACGGAAACAGGGGGTTCCATTATCGGAGGGACATCATTTGCTGTAGGGTATGAACCTACTTTCAAAATTTACACCAAGGAAGGCTATGAATTCTTGAGATGGGAAAATTCAATTCGACAGCCCCTCTCGACATCATCTGAAATAACATTTGATTCAGAGTATGACTTCTCACTTGTAGCCGTATTCAAGAAAAAATCATACTCTTTACAAGTATTATCACAACCGGATGGAAAAGGACTTATTAAATGGCACGGTGAAGGATCTTCTTCTTCGCACATTGATCTTCTTCCTCACGGGCAAACCCTTTCGTTTTCCGCTTATGACCACCTAGATTATAAATTTCTTAATTGGACTACAACTGGTACCAATATTGATGACCCAAGTGAACCAAATCTTAATTTCGTGATAAAGTCAGATTTATACATAACTGCAAATTATTACCCGTTGGTAAAAGTTAAACTAACTATTGAATCCACCCCTGCTGCCGGTGGGTGGATTATTGGTGGTGGAGAATTCGCTTACAATTCAAATCATCTCCTTCACGCAAAACCAAATCCAGGGTACAAATTCCTACGATGGGAAGGTAATCAAATAAATGATAGAAATTCTGCTCAAACAAAAATAAATTTAGATCAAGACCTATCTGTGGCTGCAATTTTCGAACCTGATTTAACATACATAGGAAATGATCCAGAATATGATCCGGGACTTCATTCTTTACAGATTAAAACCAATAATGAAACCCAGGGAAAGACTAGCGGGTCCGGAGTTTATGGTACAGGATGGGTCGTTATCGAAGCGCTGCCAAAAACAAATTATGCGTTTTCGCACTGGGAGGGTAATAACATATTTGATAAAAAATCAGCGAGAACTGAAATCTTAGTTGATCACGACTCAACGGCTACTGCCTACTTCGAGGAAAAACTATTATTCTCAGACTCTTTGTCCAACTCTAGTGGTTGGAATGAAAGCTCGTGGTTTGGGGTTTATTGGAATAAGCACCCGGAGAAATGGGCATTCCATAACAGGTTGGGATGGGTGTATGCCCACGAAATTGGATTGTCATCTTACTGGGTATGGATGAGTCGGTTGAATGGTTGGTACTGGATAGAAAAAACTACCTTTCCGTACATGTATGACAGTAATACTAAAACTTGGGTCTACCTTTCCTACCAATCTGAAGGTAACGGAGTCATATTATTTAAATTCAGTGAAAACGCTTGGCGTAGAATTGAATAAGTGCATTAAATAATTACGATAGATTCAACTAAAATAGCCAGTTTATGTCCGCGATTTTAGTAAATGATCAAAGTTTTAAGTGTCGATCCAATTGCGATAAACTAATTATAAACCGATCGGAATTTTAAAGTGAAGTTCAGATCAATCTGTGAAAGATTAAAATCTTATATAGATCTGAAAACTACGAAATTTTTGACTGACAATAATGAAGATTAAGTATAAAACTACAACTTAGTTAGCACAAAGCAAACTATGGGGGGCTTTTGAAAAAAAAGGATCAGTAGAATGAATTCTACTCGAATGGATTCAAGCTTTCAATGTAAGCTTTAACCCCAGATGCAGAGTTTCTTTGGAGAATAATACCAGTCGTAGCTCCAAGTACCTCATTATCTCGGGTTGCACCATCAGATAGACGCCATCCACCACCCGATACTATTGCCTGAGGAGCAGCACTGTAAGAAGAACCATTTGAACCCACCGTAATCGAACCTGAGGTAGAAATTGTTCCGTTTGCATCCAAACCGGTACTGCCACCTAGGCAATAGAATACAGCGTTTGTATCATATCCAGTACCAACTTTACCTATTTTCCATGTGGGGGTCCCCAAGTTGCTATCAAACCTGATGTCCCTTTGTGCCGAGACGACAACTTCACCAGCACTGCTTGCTATAACCTCAAAGGACCCGTTCAAATTTGAATCAACGATAGAACCTGGATTCGTGGGTAGACTAGTGCTAGCATTTATCTCTTGAGTACCATCTTCACTAAGAAGGTAGCCTTGAAGATCTGAAAAAGTTATAGTGAATCCATTTAGATCAGCAATAGAGTTTGTTGTGCTGATTTTACTATATGTTTTATCAGATGAATTGTTATCACCGGTTGCGTAACAACTTTGAATAGAAGTAACAGCACCACCGCCAATATAAAAGTCGTTCGCATTCATGGTAGTTGCATTATTATCAGATTCTAATGGTCTTCTAGTAGCTATTTCATGCATTGAAGTAACTGCTGTATTACCGTGGTTGTGATCATACCAAAATTGTTCCCAACCTGAGCCAGCTAAAAAGGTAACAAGATCACCGTTTTCTTGGGTAGTTCCAGCTCTAAATAACGATGAATTACCGTCTTTGGGAGCAATCATCGTAGAAGGAATTAGCTCTGCTAGCATCATGTCGGCACCATAAGGGTTTTTGGCGAGGATCTGATTTCCAGATTGAGGTAAAAGCAGTTTTTTATCGTCTGTTTCAATTTCCCCTTCGAATTCAAAAGAAACTGCACCACTTGTACGTTTCGCAATGAGAAAAGCTTCATCAGGGTAAATAGCTATGTGGTTTTTCAAACCAGATCTTGTGCTATTTTTAGAATACCAACCTCTAGAATATCCACGGCTGGTCCTAGTGCTATTCATAAAAAAATAGGCAACATATCCACCAAACTGAGTGTCCCAAAGGTAAATCCAATCTGAAGCACTAGGGAGACCCGAAGTCCAATTTGGGGGGTATATATCGGAGTTGTAATCTACTCCGAATAAGGAACCTAATGTGGTAGCTGGGATTACTTCAATTTGAGTACCTGCAGGGAAATATGTCGAAATATTGCTAGACTCATTATTTGCCCTCCGAGACAAGTCAATATCCAGTCTTGTGCGATTATTATCTTCTATAAGAAACACTCTGCCTTTGTAGGGACTATCATTATCAGTAATTTTAACAAAATGTGATCCAGCGACTAATTTAACTTTCGGAGTGGATGTATACCCTTCACCTCGAGATACGACGCTCAAACCAGTCAATTTACCTGTACCATCGATAGTTGCGGTTACCTCTGCAGATACATTATAGTCAGCGTCGTACAGAATAACCTCGGGTGGAAAACTTGCATTGAACCCCGGTTTGTTGGAATCAAAACCAACACTTCCACCTTCATCTAGCCAAACAACCGATGTGTTCGTATCAAGTATTCCTGAGGAGACACTTACATTTAAAACTGGAATTTGTACATTTGGCACAAAAGCACTATCTCCAGCAAATGGATAAAAAATATCACCACTTGAGTTTGTCTCCACATCGAAGATTAATCTTGCGTTGGTATTGTCGTAGCTTGCTACAGATCCAGCATAAACAGAGTCGCTTGAAAGAGGTGCGCTTGCTACAAAGTAAGTAGTGACATCTCCAGTTAGGTTCCCTTCTGCTACAGTGAAACTTGTAGTACCCACTAATGCTTTAAGATCAACAGGTAAATAAATTGAACAAAAAAGGAGCAGGACATTTACAGCAATTCGAGGATACGGAAACAATCTCATAATAATTAAAATACGGTTTGTTGGGCTTTAGCAGGATTTAATATTATATTACATGACAAGATAAGTATTTTTCAAAGAAATTTTTCTTGTAACTAAGATAATATTAAATGGACTCCACGGGCAATAACACAAGTATATATAATACAAGGACTTAACGAAATGAAGATCTTATTAGAAATAGCGAAGAACATAAAAATAATATATTTGGAGTCCACCAAGCTAAATAACTCCACTTATAGGTTTCTAATAGATTGGCCGTTATTGTACCGATAGCATAGAAAGATACACATATAACAATTCCAAAAAACAAGTTAAGAACTCCTTCTTTTATGCCTAATAAGGTTGATACAGGTAAAAGTAGAATCGTTATAAATAGAGGCGACATACCTACTGCTGTATTTTTGTGCAATATTGATTTAGAACGTCGAGATTCCTCCAAATTTTCTAGATCTGTTGCTTGATTAAGTAATTCAAAGAAGCTTAACCTCTTTAAATTCTTTTTTTTCCCTTCTGAAATTTCTAACTCCATTGGTTGTTTCCAATGAGAAATTTTAAGAAAAAGGTCAGATCCGCCCCGAAAAAAATCAGTTCCTTGATGAACGGGTTCTAAATCCACTTCATGTAAGTCAAGGCTGAGAAATCCTTTATCAAATGACTTAGTAACAAATGTTTTACCCGAATTGATAACCATCTGGATGCGATTTTCATTATCAAAAAGGGTAATTCTAAGATTTTGCCAAATCTGTTCTGAAAACTCCTTAACAGATAAGGTAACACGGTTGATCTCTCCGCTTTCATTATCTAGAAGTGATTTTAGGCTTCTCTTCAAATTGGAATCCTTACTTTGATCAATTGGAAATGAAATTTCCCCTTCTTCTACCAAGAGATAGGACAAATTTTCCCACAATATCTTTTCCCTCATCTCGTCGAACTTTGCTCGGCTAACGGGTCCCCATTCTAAAGTACAGTACAATCCCATAATCGAAAGGAGAAATGAAAAAATAAACACTGATCTCGCAACTGAAAAAGAACTAATACCAAGTGCTTTAATTGCTAAAAACTCTCGATTGGATGTCCAACTTCCGACCATAAATGCTAAAGCAATGGTAAAACCAAATGGTATCGCCATAGAAAGTGCATAAGGCACAAGTAGGAAACTAAGTTCAAGTACAACTGCTGAACTTTGATCCATTGCTTTGAAATATACATCTTCATAGCGCGTGAGGTTGCCATAAAGAAGTAAGATTGTGAGAACTGCTACTGCAAGAAAAGTGGCTTTAAATAACTCCCAAATTATATGTCTATTTAACATCATTTTGTACCCATCAAGAAAAAGTCTTTATTTCTACAGCTTATTCAGATCCTCAGGCACATCTATGCCAATGGTGCCCTGCTGAACGACAGATACTGCAATTGAATCACCCATTTCCAAAGCCCGTAGCTGTTCTAACTTTTCAAGTTTTTCAAGTTGGCCCTGAGGAGAACGGGCAAACTTCTCGAGAAAACTTGCTTGGTACCCATACAGACCTATGTGCTTGAGAGGTACAAAATCAGTTTTTGAAAAATCATCAAAAAGAGAAGAACCTCGATAAGCCGGTATGGGTAATCGAGAAAAAAACAAAGCAAAACCAGCTTGATCCAAGACTACTTTGACTTGGTTTTCATCATTAAAATCACTTGAATTTCTAAAAGGTGTGGCTAATGTGGCCATCGATGCATTGCCACGAGCTAATCCCTCTACCAATGATAAAATATGCTCTCTCTCGACTAACGGTTCGTCTGCCTGTACATTGAGAACGGCATCCTTACAAAGTTCTTGATTTGCTTGTGCAATTCGATCAGTCCCTGAAGGCAGGTCAGGATCTGTGCGGATAGTTTTAAAGCCTTTTTTCCTGAGAGTTTCCTCCAACTCAACTCCGTCCACAGCAAAAAAAGTTTCGAACTCACCAGCAACTTCCTGAAGTCTGTTTGCGGTATGAATAATAAGCGGTGATCCATTCACCTCCTGCAGTAACTTCCTAGGAAATCTCACGGAAGCTAATCGAGCGGGTACAATTATTGTTGGTAAATTTTGGGACATTTTAAAAACCCTCATCTTCTGTTATTTTCTTAGGTTGTCGCAAGCACAAGTTTTGATAACATGGTTATGCTATATGAATTCAACAAAAGTTTCTCACAATAATACTTTGAGCAATAAGGTTTCATTACCCGATAGTAGAGGACACTTTGGTCCATATGGTGGTTCATATGTGCCTGAAACTTTATTTCACCCACTCCAGGAACTAGAAAGTGCTTACTTTAAAGCAAAAGAGGATTCTACATTTACCTCTGAATTGAGTAGTCTACTGAAAGAATTCGCTGGACGACCTACGGAGCTTTACTACGCAGAACAATTGTCAGAGAAAATCGGAGGAGCCAGAATTTTCCTTAAAAGAGAAGACTTACTACATACTGGTGCCCACAAAATAAATAACGCTCTCGGGCAAGCACTGCTAGCCAAGCGGATGGGCAAAAAACGAATTATTGCCGAAACAGGAGCCGGACAGCACGGGATTGCCACAGCTTCAGTTTGTGCAAGGTTTGGTTTTAAATGTAAGATCTACATGGGTGCGGAAGACATGCGAAGACAGGCACTTAATGTTTTTAAGATGCGCCTCAGCGGAGCAGAAGTGCACGGAGTTGAAGCGGGAAGTAAAACTCTCAAAGAAGCGATCAACGAAGCAATGAGGGATTGGGTAACAAATGTTCGGAGCACTCATTACATACTAGGTTCAGCACTAGGAGCCCACCCCTACCCTATGATGGTTAGAGATTTTCATAAAATCATTGGAGAAGAAACTAAAAAACAATTTATCGAAAAAACAGGCAATCTACCTAATGAAATGATTGCTTGCGTGGGTGGAGGAAGCAACGCAATCGGATTTTTTCATGATTTCCTAGATGAAACTTCAGTTAAATTAATCGGAGTAGAAGCAGGCGGCCGTTCTTTAGAGGAAGGTGAACATGCAGCAAGGTTCGAAGGAGGAAAACTAGGAGTCCTACAAGGATGTAGAACTTGGATACTTCAAAATAAAGATGGGCAAATTAACCAAACGCACTCGGTTTCTGCAGGTTTAGATTATGCGGCAATAGGACCTGAGCATGCTTATTATCGTGATCAGGGTAGGATTGATTTTGCAAACGCCAGTGATGAAGATGCCATGGAGGCCTTCAAAACTTTATCCTCAGAAGAAGGAATCTTGCCCGCACTTGAAACTTCTCATGGACTTGCTCATGCATTCAAAAGGGCAGCTGAACTGTCAAAAGACAAAACTATCTGCGTCAATTTGAGTGGTCGAGGCGACAAAGACGCGATGGAGGCCGCTCGTATCATGGGAGTGGAGGGTTTACCCAAGATGACTTTTGCATGAGAAGCATGACAGGATATGGCAGGGCACAAACAGAGTTTGGGGCCGACCTGATTACCTTAGAACTAACTTCAGTTAACAAAAAAAACCTC
>ERZ807291.2786-NODE-2786-length-25736-cov-20.204587_pt1 | contig 25736 bp, 14 predicted proteins | sample MGYA00521257_ERZ807291 | MGnify/ENA primary metagenome ERZ807291 (study PRJEB31413, sample SAMN03169783) | marine metagenome | biome: Marine; feature: Water; material: Subsurface seawater | place: North Sea | collected 2011-04-28 | depth 1 m m ... | reverse complement strand
CCACTTCTGATGCAAATTGGCGCATTGCTTCGGTAAAGGGTAAACCTTCAATATCTCCAATCGTTCCACCAATTTCTGTTATTAGAACATTCACACCCTCTCCTGCGGCATAAATCCGATTCTTAATTTCATTGGTGACATGTGGAATTACCTGAACTGTTTTACCCAGATAGTCTCCCCGTCTTTCCTTTTTAATAACAGATTCGTAAATTTGCCCACTGGTTAAATTATTAAAGCGGGAAAGTTTACCCGATGTGAAACGCTCGTAGTGACCGAGATCAAGATCAGTTTCTGCACCATCATCGAGCACATACACCTCACCATGTTGAAATGGGCTCATAGTACCTGGGTCAACATTTAGGTATGGATCAAATTTTTGAATTCTGGTGGTCAACCCTCTTTGTTCTAGAAGGGCACCCAAAGAAGCAGCAGTTAGACCTTTGCCTAACGAAGAAACCACACCACCAGTAATAAAAATGTACTTCATCGGATTTTATTCATTCTTCTTTGAAAAGACACCGAGAACTTATTCCTTGCAACAAAGATTTTAAAAAGTTGTTAAATTATTACCAAGGAATAAATAAAATTTAAACACTCTTGCCGAAATTATATTAATTCTTCTAATTGGAAATGCTTATAAATACCAAAAACCCCTGTTTGTACTCGTCAAATGCTTACACTGTGTACAAATTAGAATAAAAAAAATTATGTTTAGTTCATCGCTCGGAAAAAAATACTTAATGGCACTGTCTGGATTAGTGCTCATTGGTTTTGTGTTTGTGCATATGGCTGGAAACTTACAAGTTTTACTCGGACAAGCTCAAATTAATGCTTACGCACATTCTCTTCAAAGTCTGCCCTGGTTTGTTTTATGGGGCTCAAGGTTATTCCTACTGGCCGCAGTTTTAATCCATGCGTTCACCGCTTACTCATTGATCGTTGAAAACCGCAAGGCACGCCCCAACCCCAACGAAATTGAAGTCACTAAACGTGCAGGTTTAGCTTCATTGCGGATGGGCTTAACCGGTTCCATCTTATTAGCTTTTATCGTCTTTCATCTGCTTCATTTTACAATTCGTACGATCTACCCTGAATATGCAGAAATGATGACAACCGTGGGTTCGCCTGACGGGACCGAAATACATGATGCTTTTTTGATGGTCATTTCCGGATTTAAGCATGATGTGATTTCGGTATTTTATGTGGTCGCAATGGGTTTATTGTGTGCCCACCTAGCTCATGGTTTCTCGAGTGTTTTTCAGTCTCTTGGTTTACGATCTGAATCGTGGCGTGCAAAGATTGATTTGGTCGGGGTTGGTTATGCTTGGATAATATTTGCCGGTTTTTCAATTGTCCCCTTGAGTGTACTTGCCCAAAAACATGGTTTTTATGAATTTTATGATCCGTCTTTCTTCTCGCAAGAAGTTGAGGAACAAACTTTATCCACCAACCTATTGAACAATGAATCTTGATCCTCAAATTCCTGAAGGCCCCTTGTCAGATAAGTGGGATAATCATCGTTTTTCTTCTAAGTTGGTCAATCCTGCCAATAAAAGAAAATATCGAATCATTGTGGTTGGGTCTGGCTTAGCAGGTGGTTCTGCCGCGGCAACTCTTGGTGAACTGGGTTACCAGGTTGATTGCTTTTGTTACCAAGATACTCCTAGGCGTGCTCATTCAATTGCGGCTCAGGGGGGGATCAATGCGGCCAAAAATTATCAAAATGACGGGGATAGTATTCATCGACTTTTTTACGACACTGTTAAAGGAGGTGATTTTCGTTCCCGTGAAGCAAATGTTTACCGATTGGCTCAAAACAGCACCAACATTATTGATCAGTGTGTTGCACAAGGTGTTCCTTTTGCCCGTGAATACGGTGGGCTATTAGCAAATCGGTCATTTGGGGGTGCTCAGGTGAGTCGTACTTTTTACGCCCGTGGGCAAACTGGACAGCAACTGCTTCTTGGTGCATACAGTGCTTTGAGCCGTCAGATCGCATCGGGTCAGGTCAAGATGCACACTAGGCATGAAATGCTTGATTTAGTTACTGTGGATGGACATGCCAAAGGAATTATTACCCGTAACCTCGTAACCGGGGGAACTGATGCTTGGACTGCTGATGCAGTTCTTCTTTGCACTGGGGGATACGGTAATGTTTATTACTTATCCACAAATGCAGCCGGGTGTAATGTAACTGCAACATACCGTGCGCATCGTAGGGGGGCAGGCTTTGCAAACCCCTGTTTCACTCAGATTCACCCAACTTGTATTCCAGTGGCCGGTGATCATCAGTCTAAGTTGACCCTTATGTCTGAATCCCTTCGTAACGACGGCCGTGTTTGGGTTCCCAGTGATAAGGAAAGTTGTGGATTAAATCCCAATGATATTAAAGAGGAATTAAGAGATTATTTTCTTGAGCGTAAGTATCCTAGTTTTGGAAACCTTGCTCCCCGTGATATTTCCAGCCGCTCCGCCAAAGAGGCTTGTGATGAGGGCCGTGGTGTTGGGCCGGGTGGACGAGGAGTTTATCTCGATTTTGCAGATTCCATTTCCCGTCTTGGTGAATCTGCGATTCGAGAAAGATATGGAAACCTCTTTCAAATGTACGAACGTATAACCGGAGAAAATGCATATAAACGTCCGATGCGTATTTACCCAGCCATTCATTACACCATGGGTGGGTTATGGGTGGATTATAATTTACAGAGCACGGTGCCTGGATGTTTTGTGCTCGGAGAAGCAAATTTCTCTGATCATGGAGCAAACCGTTTGGGAGCAAGTGCGCTTATGCAGGGATTGAGCGACGGTTATTTTGTGATTCCTTATACTGTCGGTAACTACCTTGCCCGTTCGGGTGCTGGAGCAATCAGTCCGGACGGACCCGAGGTGAAAGAGGTCTTGGAATCGGTCAAAGAAAGAACTTCTCAATTACTTTCTCCACAAGGAAAGCGCTCATCTCGCTCCTATCACAAAGAATTGGGGCAAATTATGTGGGAATTTGCAGGGATGGCCCGCAACGAACCGGGCTTGAAAAAAGCAATTGGTCAAATTCAGGATCTTCGTGATGATTTTAATAAAAACCTAGTTGTACCTGGGGAAGGGGATCGTTTAAATGTTGAACTTGAAAGAGCTGGTCGGGTTCGTGACTTTATTGATTTTGGTGAACTTCTTTGCCGGGACGCTCTGGAAAGAAATGAATCTTGCGGAGGACATTTTCGTGAGGAGCATCAAACTCCCGAGGGAGAAGCCACTCGGGATGACGAAAACTTTGCCCATGCTGCCGTATGGGAGTACAAAGGAGAAGGGAAGAAGCCTGCCCGTCATAAGGAAGATCTGAAATATGAAAACATCGAACTTGCGGTGAGAAGTTATAAATAGGAAACAGATATGAAACTTACCTTAAAAATTTGGAGACAAAATGGACCAAGTGCAAACGGGTCTTTCGAATTACACACTTTGGACGGCGTTTCGGAAGATTCTTCTTTTTTGGAAATGCTTGACCAGTTAAACGAGCAGTTACTTAGCGAAGGCCATGAGCCGGTAGCTTTTGACCATGATTGCCGGGAGGGAATTTGTGGCACCTGCTCTTTAACGATTAACGGACATGCACATGGACCTGAAGACTCGACTACCACCTGCCAGCTCCATATGCGTAAGTTTCGAGATGGGGAAACGGTTACAATTGAACCCTTTCGGGCAAAGGCTTTTCCTATTGTGCGTGACCTTATAGTCGACCGCTCCGCCTTTGACCGCATTGTTCAATCCGGTGGTTTTATTTCTGTTCGGACTGGAAGTGCTCCTGATGGCAATGCCATACCCATTTCTAAGGTGGATGCAGATAGTGCGATGGATGCAGCTGCATGTATTGGTTGTGGTGCCTGTGTCGCATCCTGTAAGAATGCATCTGCGATGCTCTTTACCTCTGCAAAAGCGGCTCATTTAAACCTACTACCACAAGGTCAGGCTGAAAAAGATGAACGTGCGATTAATATGGTTAAGACGATGGATGAGGCTGGATTCGGAAACTGCAGAAATTACGGTGAATGTTCAGCGGCCTGTCCAAAAGATATCTCTTTGGATTATATTGCCAAACTGAACCGCGACCACGCCAAGGCAAAGTTGAAGAAAATTTTCTCCTGATAGTTCTTCACTATTTAGTTGTTTAATGTTGCGGGTTCACTGCATCATTTGGACAATGTTGCTATATGGTAAATGATGATAAGCAAGTAACCTGGGGGGGTAGGTTTTCAGACCGTCCAGATTTATTGATGCAGATCTTTGGAGAATCCGTCTCTTTTGATAAACGTCTCGCACCTTATGACCTTCAAGGAAGTCTAGGGCATGCATCTATGCTTGCTCATGTGGGTCTTCTTACGGAAGCCGAATTTTCTGAAATCAGATCGGGAATTGAGGAATTAACAGAAGAAATTAAATCGCCAGAATTTTCTTGGAAACTTGAATTGGAAGATGTTCACATGAATTTAGAACAGGCTCTCCTAGAAAAAACTGAAGTAGCAGCGAAACTACATACTGGAAGAAGTCGAAACGATCAGGTTGCCACTGATATGCGTCTCTTTTTTAAGGATGCCTGTGCTCAAATGAGAATGACATTAGAGGGTACAATGCTTACAATACTCACTTTGGCTAAGCGATATTCAAATCTGCCTATGCCCGGTTATACCCATTTACAGCGTGCTCAGCCGGTTACTGTCGGTCATCACCTTCTTGCCCATGTTGAAGCTCTTGGACGTGACCACGAACGTTTTTCTCGGGTGTCAGAGCATGCCAATGTTTGTCCACTTGGTTCCGGAGCGATTGCAGGAAGTACTTTGCCGTTAGACCGTGAATTTGCTGCCAAAGTTCTTGGTTTTGTGGATACAAATGGTGAGCCGCTCATCACTCCCAATGGTATGGATGCGGTTGCTGATCGGGATGTATTTTTGGAGTTTTCTATGGCCTGTGTTACCTGTTCACTTCATCTTTCAAGGTTGGCGGAAGATGTAATTCTTTGGAATTCAACAGAGTTTGGATTTATTAACCTGCCAGACTCCTTTACCACGGGTTCTTCCCTTATGCCCCAAAAGAAAAACCCTGATTGTTTTGAACTCATACGTGGAAAAACCGGAAGAATTGTCGGTAATTTGCAAAATCTCTGTGTTGCCTTGAAAGGATTACCCCTCACTTATAATCGAGATTTACAGGAAGATAAGCCACCAGTTTTTGATTCATTTGACCAGCTTACGACCTGTCTGGCTGTTGTTGCTGGTTCCTTGAGCGGATCAAGTTTTAATGAAGAGAAGTGTCGGGAAGCTGCCTCTGATCCTTTGCTTTTGGCAACTGATTTGGCAGACTACCTGGTTGAGAAAGGTGTGGCATTTCGATCCGCGCATCATTTCATCGGCGAATTAGTCGCGTTGTCTGAAAAGCAAAATATTCCTCTACCGGAATTGGATCAATCTGAAGCCATTGAGATCTGTCCTGCATTGGGAGAAAACTGGCGCGATGTGTTTGATTTAGATCGTGCTTTCAGAATGCGAGAAAGACCAGGAATGCCTGGTCCGTCTCAAATCAAAAATCGGATTACTCATTGGGAAAATGTATTGGGCTCTTAAATAAGCGATGCTTTTTCTAAGGGCCAGTTTTTGGATCGGTCTCTTACTATTTTGCTCAACCGGTTGGTCGAGAGTATGGACAACTGCTTCGGGAAGTAAGTCTGAAGGTGAACTCTTTGAGGTTCTCGGTGACCGAATAGGTTTGTTAATCAAAGGCAGGGAATATCATTTTTCATTATCCCGTTTTATTCAGGCGGATCAGGATTATGTCCGTAGGTGGAAAATGACTCCCCGTTGTCCAGCCTGTTCAAAAACATTGGGAACCCGAACAATTGATGCAGGTGGTGTGAAATATCATACTTCCTGCTTTCGTTGTATGGTATGTCGGTCTGGGTTTCGGGGGGGCGACCAGTTTCGCCGGGATGCATGGAATGGAATGGTTCATGTTAAACATTTCCAGTCAACTGGACTGTGTGGTACATGTTCTAGAATATTTGTGAAAAAGGGGGCACATCCCAAACAATTTTTTGCGGATGGTCGAATGAGCTGTGTTACCTGTTTAAAAGATGGTGTGTTTGACACAGAAATTTTGAATGAAGTTGAGGATCGGGTCTGGCAAACATTAACCCGTATTGGAATTTCAAAACCGAAAGGAAGGCTTTCAATCCGTTTGGTGGATCGTGGATTACTCAATAAAGAAGCTTTAAAAATAAATGCCCGTGGGAATTTGAGGGGATTAACTCTTACAAAATATAAAATTATTCGAGGTGGCACAAACCCCGGAACCAGTTTTGATCACCGTATCTATGTTCTTTATGGACTGCCTTATATTGAATGCGAATCAGTATTGGCTCATGAATTTGCTCATGTATGGCTTAATGAGAAGTTTATCGAATCAACCCCTCCAGTGGTGGAAGGCTTTTGCAACCTGGTTTCCTCTGCAGTACTGGAAAAAGAAAAAAGCAAACTTGCCTCTATCTTATTGGATAATTTACAAAATAATACCAGCCTGGCTTATGGAGTCGGTTATCGTAAAATGAAATCGAACCTGGCTCAAAAGAATTGGCCTACATTACTTGCAGAAATGAAACAAAAATCCAAATCCCCAAAGCTAAAATGAAAATTGATTCACACCATCATTTTTGGAAATACGATCCGGTCGAATATTCCTGGATGAATGAAAAAATGGGTATTCTTAAACAAGATTATGGCCCCGAAGAACTTAACAAAGAGATTACGGAAGTTGGGATTGACGGAGCAGTTTCAGTGCAGGCTTCTCAATCAATGAAAGAAACTGACGATTTACTTTTTTATGCCCAGAATCAGGATTTCATTAAGGGGGTAGTGGGGTGGTTCCCATTGGCAGATGCAATGGTAAAAGGTGAATTGGAACGCTATGCAGAAAATCAATTGCTCAAAGGGGTTAGGCATGTGGTTCAGGATGAGCCCGATGATCGATTTATATTAGGTGCTGATTTTAATCGAGGGGTCTCTCTTCTCAGGCAGTTCAATTTAATTTATGATATTCTTATTTATGAAAGGCAATTATCTGCTTCGATTGAATTTGTCGATCAACACCCTCAACAAATTTTTGTTTTAGATCACATTGCCAAACCGAGAATAAGTGACAAGTCTTTGGAACCGTGGAAAACTCAGATTTATAAATTAGCCGAGCGAGAAAACGTCTCCTGTAAACTTTCGGGTATTGCTACCGAGGCGAATTGGAAAGAGTGGAATGAAGAGGATATATTACCTTACATGGAAATCGCGCTGGATGCATTTGGACCTAGTCGGATGATGTTTGGTTCTGATTGGCCCGTTGCCCGTCTGGCGGTCGAGTATGAACCTTGGGTTTCTTTTTGCAGGTCTTTTATTTCCACTCTTTCTCAGGACGAGCAAACTTTGATTGAAGGTGAAGTTGCGACTAAGGTATACGGCTTAAGTTAACCCGTTCTGTTCAACGCTGATAGATGGGAAGGTAATGATATTTAACCGCTAGGGCGAGCATGGCCATGGAAGTTGAGTAAATCTCACCTGCACCGGATTCAGACCCTCCGCCCTGCCAGGCACCATTATCTTTTTGCATGGGCAATAAAATTTCTTCAACCAGCTTTCTTGCTTTATCAGCATGTTCATCTCCTCTTTGGTACATCGCCTGTGCATAATAATATGTTCCATAAAAGAAAAATTTTCGGTTGGTTTTCGGTTCATTTTCTAAAAGCCAGTCAGCAGCACCTAGGACAAAAGGCGATTCATATTCACCACAAACCTGCATAGCGAGAAGACCGGCGGCAGTGGTTGTATATTCTGGATGACCACCAGGCTGGTACGCGAATCCGGATACTTTATTAATTGGATTTCCCTCTTGATCGATTTTCGATTTGTAGGACCTTTTTAAATATTCAATCGCGTTAGTGATTGCCTTCGTGGGTACTTCTAAACCTGAGTTTTTTGCTGAGCGCAAGGCCATGAGTTGCCAAATCGATACAGAAAGATCTGCGTCTCTGGAATCCGGACTATATCGCCAGCCACCCTGTTGCTGAGATTGATTTTTAGGAACTTTTTGGGAACGGAGAATAAGGTTAATTGCAAGTTGGCATTTTTCTCGGATCGCACTATCCACTTCTTCATCGATTCCCATTCCTAACATTTCAGCCAGAGTTAAAGTAACAATTCCATGGCCGTACATTCGACCTCCCCGTTTCCCAAAATAACCGATCTCGTTTTGGTTCTGTTCAAGAAGTAAAAAATCAAGAGCTTGTGACATTGCCTTTCCCGTTTCATTAGGATGAATAGGCAGGTGGCCAACTGCAGCTAGGGACATAACCGCCAATGCGGTTATTGCAGTTGGGTTGCTTCGATCGTAGATTGCCCCGTTTTCTTTTTGTTTGCTTAAAAGAAATTGAATTCCCGAGTCTATAGCCTGATCAACTTCGTCCGGCTTGAATGGATTTTCCCATTCCTTTGCTTCGGTAATTTGCTGATTTGAATCTTCCCCAAATAGTAAAATGGTCTGGTTGAAAAATAAGGATGCACAAAGAGTGAAAACGATTTGAGGTTTTAAAAATACCAAATTCATTTTTTATTGGTTCTCGCTTTTTGAGACATTGCTTGAAAGTAAGCCTGTACCTGGTTTCGATAGCTTTCAGAAACTCTTTCCCTTTTTGCTTCCATTAAATCCTTTGCCAACTTTGGGGGTAATTTTCCCCAGTCCTCCTCAATTTCTGTATTCTCAAATGCGGGAAGTTCTCCCACTTCTGGAACTGGAATCTCCTGATATTGGTCGTCGCTTGAGTTCAATTGATTTCCTTTTGCTTCAGCTAACATGATATTAGACCTTTGTTGAGATATTGCCTGAGCATGGGCTTCGGTTGCTTGCTGCAGGGCTTGTAATGCTTGTGTGAGCGTATTGTTAGCATTACCCGAGGAAGATAATAATCCACTACCTCCGGTCCCTAGACCATATCCGGGTGTCCGCTCTTCAGTTTCAGCAGGAATAGCATCAGCATAGCCTGGTTCAGCGGGCGATGTCGATTCGGGTTTTCCAGCTTCTGCAGGTTCTCCAGTTCCCTGATCTCCATTTGATGGAATCGACTCCGTAGCAGTAAAATCAGAGAATGGATTTTCTTCAGAAAATAAAGCCTGATCCAATGAATCTAGAGCTTGTGCAAGTACTTGGCTGACTTCCGGATCGGAAAATGGAGTGTTCGATTCAAAGGAAGATGCCATCTCATTCAATTCCTGGGATGAAGCGGGGGGTTCAGAAGTTTGTGCATTATCTAAATCCTGCTCATCGAATAGATGTTCTGAATTTTGTGGATCGCCTGACTGAAGATATTCCAGTGCATCAAGTTGTTGTTCAAGAGCATCCCCCACCTCATTTAATGCGATTGCTGCATTGGGTAGCTCAGAATCGCTTAAATCGGTAATGGTTGGAGATTCTGGAAATTCTTCTAAGAATTTTTTTGCTGCATCGGCTAATTCTGCTGCCTCCTTTGCTTGGCTACTTGCAGAATCTGCCAGTTCAGCCGCTTCTTGAGCAGCACTTTTATCAGCTTCTGCTTGCTCATTAGCAGTAGTAAAACCCTCGGTGGCTGACTTTGCTGCCAATGCTAGCTGTTCGGCTTCTTGTTCTGCAGTTTGTGCGGCACTTCGGGCAGCTTGTGTTTCTTCTGATGATCCTCCTCCCTGTTCCTCGGCAGATGCCGCTACCTGAGCAGCAGCTTCCAAACTTTGGGCCTTTGCCTTTGCCTCATTTGCCTCAGTGATAGCCTCTTGCATTTCTGCTTTGGCCGATATTTTTTCTTTTGAGGAAGTATCGGCAAGTTCCTGAGCCGCATTGGCATCAGCCGCATGGGTTTCAGCGAGTTGGGCAAGTTCCTCCTCTGCATGATTTGCCTGTTTACTCAATTCGTTTGCCTGGTCTTCCAGTTCATTAAAAGAGGGATTATCATCTAATACGTCAGCAGTTGCCATTGCCTGCTGGTTCAGCGCTTCTGCTACTTTTTCATCACCTCTCGGATTATCTGCTTTTAAGTCAGCGGCAAGTTCTTCTGCTGCTTCAGCCAAATCATTTAATTCGTTCGCCAATATCTGGTTTTCCAATGCTTGTCCAGTTTCCGGAAGCTCGTTAAGGGCGACCTCTTTTGTCGCCTCAGCAACATTATCAAGGGTATCACTACCTTCCTGATTATCCAATCTTGCTTCGTGCCTGGCGGCCCGAGCTAATTCCTCAGCTGTGTCAAAAGTATCTTCTGCTAATTGCTCTTGGTTTTCTTGTGCTTCTGCAAGGAGTTCAGAATTCCCCTCTGCCTCGTTGGTAAGTTGATCAAGAGCTTCTGCAAGTTCCTCAGCTTGTTGTTGAAGTTCTTTGGCTTCTTTGGATGCTTCCTGAGCAAGCTCTGCACCTTTTTCACTGGCCTGCTTTATTGGTTCTTGTTGAGACTCGTCAGTAAGAGCTTCAGCAACATCAGCTGCTCCTTCTGCCAGTACGGTTGCCTCTGCTGCTTCTGCCTTTGCTTGATTAGCTTCTTCCTGTGCGAGTTCAAAAGCTTCAATTTCTTCAGCTGCCTGCTGTTCAGCAATTTGGCTCTCTTCTTTGGCAGATTCAAAAGATTCTATCTCTTTGCTCAAATCATTTTTGGTGTTTTTGAGATTTTCCTGTAAGGTTGGATCATTCGGTGATTGATTGGCAATTTCCTCAGCTTTCTCCGCAGTTTCTTTGGCTTTAAGTACTTTTTCTTGCGCTTTTTCCTCAGCTATTTTTTTAACCAAAGCTTCTTGTTGAGCTTTTTGGGTTTCTTGTTTCTGTTCTTCTGCAAATTCTTCAGCAATTTTTGCTTGAGTCTGCTTTTCTTGAGCCAGAACTGCTTCTTTTTCTGATTGCTGCTTGGCAGATTCAGGAGTGAGTTCTGACTGAGCTTCGAGATTAGTAGCAAAATTTTCCAAATCCTCCGCCGTGCTTTCTAATGTTTTAGCGAGTTCTTCAGCCGCTTGTTTTAATTCCTGGGTGTCAGGTTTTTGCTTTGCTGTTTGCTCGGTCTCCTCAGCCTGTTCTTTAAGGGAATTATTCAGGTTTTCCGTTTTTTTTGCAATTGCTTGTTCTTTTGCTTGTTCTGCCTGTTCTTGAATTGGATTGATTTTTTTATCGGCGAGTTTTTGAGCATCCTGAGCAAGTTCCTTAAGTTGATTAGCAAGTTCTTCTTTTTTCTTTTGTAATTCTTTATTTTCCTTTTCAAGTTCCTCGACGAGGTCATCCTCTTTTTTAACCGCTTCTTCCAGTTGTTTTTGTGCATCTTCAACAGTATCTTGGCTTAGATCAGAAAGTTCGCGTTGCATAGCTTGGTTTTGATCGAGCTCCTTTTCCAATTCTTCGATTAATTGATCAGGAGCAAGCTGAGCGAGATCGGCTAGTCTTTCCGCCTGGGCAAATTGTTCTTCAATTTCTTCTCCCACCTCAAGTTGATTTTCCAACTTCCTTAGTTCATCTCGGGTTTCCTCCACAGATTGCATGCGTTCTAATTTTTCAAAGTGTTCTGCAATCAAATTTAATTCTTCAATAAGTTTTTCTTGTTCCTGTATTGTATGATCACTTTCTTTTTTGATCTCCTCTATGGTTCGTGCATCGGCTGCCTGGCTGAGTTTTTGTTCAATATCCTTTTCTCTCTCTTCAATAATGGCAGCGGCATCATCTGAATCCCTAGCAATTTCACGACCTTCCTGATCAAGCAGGTTTTGAATATTTGCTTCCTGCCTTAAGGCTTGAGCAAAACTCTCTACCGAGGCCCCAATATCCACCTGTTTTTTTTCCAGGTTTTCTAATCTTTCCAGTTTGTTCACCAATGAATCTTCTTCCGTTTGAACCGCATTCACTTTGTCTTTTTGTTCTTCCGTTTCTTTGGCAAGTTCCCTGGCTAATTCGGGCAATGTGGGTGCTAATTGATCTATCAATAGTCGTGCGTCCTTTACATCTTCTTTGATCAAACTGATTAATTTTTGCAGATCCTGAAAGACCAGATCTGCATTTTCCAGAACTGAGTTTTGTTTATACTCTGTTGATTTAATCCGTGCCTGCATTTCACGAATTACTTCTTTACGATAAGATTGATTGGGCAGTTTTTTTATAATCTCAATCGCCTCTTTGGAAACTTGATGATGGTTCATCATATCAAGACATGGCTTCCAAATGGATTCCACTCGGCCCCACTGTCTTGCATATTCTGAACCTGACCATTTGGATGATTTTCCATATTCCTGTTTCATGAAATAAATCACTTGTTTGGCAGATCCAATAAGGTCGTGTTGAAGTAAAAGAATTTGAAAAGACCGTCCGAGTTGGTTGGATTTTTCTGACAAGGAAAGAAGATCATTTGAAGAATTAATATCTGCAGACCTGATTTCCTGTTGGAATTGAATAAGTGCTCTTCCAGTTTGTCCCGCATCCTTTACAAAAAGCGAGTTCTGGTCTTTTCTTGTTTGTTCAACCTCCGACCGCATCATTGTTTCTGCAATCAATGTATTAATTTTGCCTAGTAGATCATTAATGTCGTTGGGAGACTTAGCTCGTTTATTTCTAAGCAATTTATCCCAATCTCTCTTTAGCTCATCCCAATGGAGATGAATTTTTTCAAGATTCCAATAAAGCTCTTCGGATTTTTTCTTAAAGGATTCTCGTGATTTTGATGCCAGTTTTTGTTGGGTTTCTTTAACTACATTCCGAATGATCTTCTCCCAGGAATCGATCTGTTTTTTGAGTTCACTCCTATCAATATTTTCTTCGCTCAGGGCGTTCATTAATTTCTCCTGTTCTGTTTTAACCTTTTTGATATTGGATGATCGTTGCCAGTCCCGGGAATATAAAAGCGCATCAGAGATTGGGTTCCATTGATTAAGGGCAACCTGCTGTCTTCTCACAAGAAATGAAAGGGCTTTCTTTTCTTCTGTATCATTTATTAGTTCCTCTTGTCTTTCATGCATTGAATTTAGGTAGGAAAGTGCCACAATTTCTGAATGTTGATTGAGTAAATCCTGAGCTACATTCCGAATATTTCCAGACATAGATCTTCTCTTACTAGAGATTCTGGACAATTCATGAGTCCTCGCTCGTAATCGATTTTTATCAGTTTCGAATTCGATTGAATTCTCAGTTGTCTTCCACTGCATGGCTGAAGTTTTTGAAATTTGGCCCATTGCTTGGCCAAGCATAGAAACTTCATATGAATCGGCACCCCTTGGCATTCGCAATAGCGCTTTCAATGTATCCGTATACCCAACCTCGGTGGTAACTTCCAATTCGCTTTGAGTTTGGCCGGTTTTTTCGAGCAGTGTGTTGGAATTGATTTTTTCCTGCTGTAATTCTTTGACGGTTGATTGAAGATTTTTTTGAGACTGGGCAACTTCTGAATGAACGGTTTCAAAGTGTTCAACAATTCTCGCCCGTTCTTCGAGCAGCCTGAGTTCACTTAAGTCAAAGTCTCGGGAAACAATGGAAAATTGAATGGTTTCAGTTTCTGCAGATAAACCTTTTAAATCATATGCTTTGAGTTTAATAAAAGCCTGCGTTCCATGCTTTAGCTTATGATTTAACAAATCTAAATTAAACTCTACAGCAGAGGATTGCATTCCTCTTGGGTCCAGAAATTCTGGAATTGCAAAGGCCTGCCATTTTCCCCGATTTTTTTTGATTTGATATTCGATTCGGGCTAATCCGAGATCGTCCTTCGCATAGGCCGAGAAAGTAAGGAGGTCATTGGGTGCCACCAGCATGGCCCGTTCCTTTGGTTCGACCCATTGAATAGCAGGAGCCAGGTCGGGTTTGACAGAAATCTCGAAATGGGAAGAAGGACGCCCTTTCCAATTTAAAGACTGATCCAGCAAATTCTTTATTCGATAAGTTCCAGGGTTTGTTAATTTTATATAAGTTTGAAGAACCAGGCCATTTGAGCTTGGAATAATTTCTCTTTTCTCATCTTCTTTTTCGACCCATTGGAATTCATAAGTACCGGATTTTACTGACTGGCTTAGGTTAGCTGATATTTCGACCACGGTTCCTTCCCATGCTTGAATATCTCCGTGATTTTCAAGCGTTTCGTCGGATTGAAGTTCTGTATATGCCGGGTAAGTGAAAACTTTACGGAAATTCTTGATGTGCGGACGGGTACCCACATCCATTTTTCGCCATGCGGTCTGTGGAGATTGATCAATCAATACCCGAAATTCAAATTGAGTATTTCCAACATTGTAATCTACGAAAAACTTCCCTTTTTCTCTCTTCGAAAGGGCAAGCTGCTCTTTTTTATCAAAAGCTTTGGTCTCAAGAGTAACATTCTTATAAGTAATCCCCTCTCTTTTGGGTTTTACCAGAGTCACAAACCGAAGAGGCTCATTACTTGGTGTACGGGTTACATTTTCATCAGGTAATAAAATACGAACATCAAAATGGGTTACCGGTGGAAGGTTGGACCCGGGAATCATAGCTCTTTGCATCAGTAATTTTAAATCACTACCAAAATCCGGGATTTGCAGAAGACCTAATGTGAGAATTACCAATGCCAGAGTACCAGTAAACCAATGTTTTAGTCTTCCAATTGGAAGAATGCTTTTTATATCAATCTTACTGGCTTTAGTGGCTGCCTGTTTTTGAACTAGTGCCCGAAAGATTTCTGAATCAACGGCAGATTGAGTGGGCATTCCCAATTCAACCGCAGAGAGTAAATCCTCCTGTAAATTAGGAGAAGATTGTTCAAGTAACCTGGCCAGCTTTCTTGAGCTTGGTAACTGTAAAAGTGGGTGAATACAGGATTTCCAAATCATTACGATTACAAAAATATAGCCAGTAATAGTTAGACCACTCCGAACCTCATTATCCATACGGGCGTTGGATAGATAATCAATCAATGCGATAATAACAAAGGCACCAAGAAAGCTCAGAATACCCGAGCAGAAACCCCTTAAAAGAATCAGGTTCCTTCTGCGGATTTGAAAATCATTCAGTTTGTTCTCAACGACTGGGTCTATTTTTGAATTCATGGGATCGGTTCTATTTGAGATTACAGCATACCAGCTCGTTTGCGGAGGAACATTTCAAGGGCGAGTAGAAAGACCACAAAGCCAAGCCAGCCAAAGCTTTGCCAAAGAGTGATCTCGGTGATAATAATTCTGCCCGAGCTAATTGGGCGGAGGACTTCTTTAAGTTTATGAAAATTTTCTTCCCGAAAAAACCTGCCTCCAGATACTTCGGCCATTTCTTCCAGTAAGTTTTCATCACAGGTTAGAAAGTTTTTTTCTTCAGTAAGATTTGATTTCACTTCAAAAGGTAATTTTTGCAGTGAATTTTCGATCTCGTTTAGTATGGTTGGAGCCCGAATGGAAATCTCATAAGATCCCATCTCCAAACCATAGACCTCCCCGGAAAATAGACCATTGGAAAAATCTTTTCCTTGTAGGGGAATTGTGGCCACCACATCGTCTCCATTCCAGATAAGGGCGTCAACTTCTGGGTATGGCGGTTCGGGTGCTTTTCCTTGTTCATTCCGAAGGCGTGCCCTGATCGGGATTCCTTTTTCTGGCGAATGTATGCTGCCACCCACATCCAAAGAGAGAGATTCCTGGTTCAGGGCAAATGGTTTTTCCATGACACGGGATGTGAGTTGGTTCCAGAAGCGTTGATGATAAAGATCAGCCACTTCATAGCGCCAACGCCAAGTTTCATCGAATGCTAGATAGAATGATTTACCGGCACCAGCTTGTTTGCCTACCAATACGGGGATACGGTTGTTCTTTGATTGGTTTTGATCGTCCCCCTTTAAGGATACTTCAAGAAAGACTTCAGACCCGGGTAAGGATTCAACCGGTGATGTCCATGCAGGAAGTGGGAGGTGTTCCCATACCTGTTCATTTCTTTCCTTAATTGGATCAAGAGTCAAAGCAGCAAGGCGATTTGCTTCCTCGGGGCGAAAAAAGGCGGATGGGCTCAAGCGAGTTGGTCCGTTATCTATCCAACCGATGGGCAGAAGAGAAAAGATCGGATGTTTTTCAAGGTTCTCATAAGTTCTTAATTTCTGTCTTGGGCCATCAATAAATAAAATTCCTCCACCCCGTTGGTTCACAAAATCAACAAGCCAATTCTGTTCATCAATAGAGAATTCTTCAGGAGGAATTTCACCAAAAATAATCAGGTCAAATTCAAATAACTTTTCTCTTTCGATAGGAAAATAATTCTTTTCTTCTCCTCTCGGTAAGTCTTTTTTTTCATTGGCTTGTTCCCCCCATACACAAGATGTTTCCCATCGGTCATCCCGTTCGAATAAGTTGTTTAGGTATCGAGTTTCCCAGCGTGGTCTGCTGTCCAATATTAAAAGTTGGTTTTTGCGCATGTTTGCATCAATCGAAAATACGATCTTATTATTATCAGTTTCTGCTTCTCCTTCGATAGGAGATACATTTACTGAAAAATTAAGGGGGATTGTACGCAGTGCATCCCGCTCAGTCCCAGATATACCTTCTAGTGATCGGTCGACAATTTCTTTGGTGGGGAAATCAAAAGATAATTGACTAATCCCTGCCTCCAACCCGACTAAGGATTTTTCCCACACTGTTTTATTATGTTCGTCCTGGATGATAATCTTGTACGGAGTACCCGGGACTAAATGATCTTTAATAGACAGGGCTCCTTTTATCCGGTCTTCTTGATATACGGAATCCGGTACCATGCTTCCTAAAAGAGCAAAATCGGGTGGACGGATATCGCTACCCAGTCCAACGGTGTAAATGGGTAAGTTTCGAGCAGATAATAGTTTTGCAGTTTCTAAAGGAGAGCCTTCCCGGTTGTGTCCACCATCCGTGATCAGGACTGCGGCAGTTCGCACTTTTTCCACTGCTTTTTTATTTTCCTTATCAGTTTCAACTTTTAACGCATCAAGAATACCATTGGACAAGTCGGTATAGGATGATTCAGGGTTTACTTTCGAATCAAACTGGGTGTTTTCAGAAAAGTTGTCCCATATGACTTCGGTTGCATTTTCTGAAAGATTACGAATTTCCAACAGGTGGGTTTCCTTAAGTTCCTCCAGGAATCCATTCTTGGGGTGGTTCAGGAGTCGGGTGGCCCGTTCGATTCGGGAAAATTTTTCAAAATTTGCAATGCCTTCATTTAAAGAAATTATATTTTCTCCTAGCAGAGAGTTTGCATACCGGTCAAATTCCTCTTCAAGTAAAAGAGCAATTTCAAATGCCTCAATTGAAAGAAGATTGAAATCTATTTCAACTAAATCACTTTTTGAATCAATTAACTGATTAAATTTCTGACGAATTTTGCCTGAAAAAGGTAGATTCTTTTTTGTGTCTGTTGGCGATAAGGGAGACGAAAATCGTTTTCCCGGAATTGGCTTTTCATTCTCTCCATTTGGAAGTGTCCATCCGAATGCACAGAAATCATCCCCACTTCCCTCCTTATGAATCATTTCGATAGGGTATAATTTTCCTGCTTTTAAAAACTGTGGTTTGCTTTGCAGATTTTCAGACCAAGAAAATGAAGTATGGGATTTTGTTTCCACAATCTTTTTGAAATTTTTCTTTCCGGGTTCGGCTATTCGCAGGAGCGATGAATCATCCGAAAAGATCGAAAATGTATACTCTCCATCAATGGGAGGTTTAATAAAAGCTCGAATTCTCCTTCCAAAACGATCCGCTGCATTTCGACTACTTTCCGCTTTGGTAAGGTAGGAAGTTCGGTCTGGTTTTGAATCTTTAAATACCTTGCTTTTTAAAAGTTCTTCAGTTTGATCCCCATCCAAATTCAACCAAACTTCTTCAAGCAAATGATTATCTTTTGTAATTACCTGGAATTCTGCATCGATATCCTCCACGGTTTTGAGAGATGAATTGATCAGTTTTCGAATGTCGCCCACTTTTTTGCGATTTGAAACCCTAGAATCCTGCTCACGCAATAAACGGGCTACCTTTTTCATATTCTGCCCGGCTTCATGAAGGCTGAAATCGACAAGGTTTGATTCCTTGGGAAGAAATCCATGTTCATTTGCCAAGAGGATTTTCCGAGCCGAACTGAATGTACTGTCTTTCAATCCCATGCTTCCAGAAGAATCCAAAAATACGGTCACTCTTCCACGGTTCCCCTCCTCTTTTTGAAACCGGAGAACGGGACCGGCCAAGGTCAGGATGATGGTAATAATAGCTAGGCAGCGAAGAGTGGGGAGGAACCATCGCAGACGACCTGAAGTTCCTTTTTTACTTTCAGTTCGATAAAGAAACCAAATGATACAAGCTACGACCAGGGCGACACTTACGGCCTGCCAGAGAGGCCATTCCCCAGCCCATAGAATCCGGAAATTATCAAAGTCAGTTTTCATCGAACGATCTTCCCAAACTTTCGAAGCAGGATAATTTCCATAAGGATCAATCCGAGTACCACCGCCAGCATAATTTTCCAGGTTTCCCTGCCAAATTTTCGATGACTGTCCATGGTGAGATAGGCATTCCAGCCTTCTCCATTTCTTCCATCAATCTGGTTCACATTTTCAGCAAGTTCTTTTGAAATTTCATTTATTGTATCCTTTTTTGCTTTTTCTAAATTTGATTCCGAGGGGGAAGCAAGAACTACAAATTTGGCAATAACTTGTTCATTATTTGAAAGAACATATGTACCGGGTAATCGGGTATTAGTGAATTCAAGCAGATATTTATCTTTTCGTTTGCGGGGGATCAATTTTCTAGATGAATCGTTGGGAATGGTAAGCTCGTATTCCAATTGGGCACCATCTTCCGAAAGGTAATAGGTAAGTGGGTATCCAGCCCGTACAGTTTGTGGAGGTAGAACTTTTTCAGACAGATAGGTTGTGATTTGTTGCGTGAAAGGAAGGAAGCTAGGCCGGGTTGGTAGATTATTCCAGTCCGTATCAATACTGCTAGCCCAAAACATGACCACTCCCTTTCCCACCTTTTTTTCTGACATAATGGGATCTCCATTTTCAAGCCTGGCCACGACAGTAACCGTTGGGTCACTCCTCGATTTTACTTCATCCAAATCAAGCCATTTTTTAATCAGGCCTTCAGACAGACTTCCGTTTCTTGGATCGTTAAACATTGAAAGTGCAGGGTGCTCGAAGTAGGAACTGTTGAATTTTTTATAAGTCAGCTCATTTTGCAGATTTCCTTTTTCGCCGAGGATTGGCATGGGTAAAAGACCTGAACCAGTTGCCCCCAAATTTTCATTGTACCATCCGGAGTTTACTTGATTACCGGAACAGATTAAAAGTCCGCCACCATTTACAACAAAAGATTCAATTTCTTCAGTAATGGTTGATTCAAGTTCTTTTACATTCGCCAGAACAATCAATCTCGCTTCTCCGAATTGTTCAGCTTTTTTAAACTGCTCAATTGGAATTGTAGTGGCTTTTATAAGATCCTTCATTTCCAAGTCCTTATCTTCCTTCTGCTTGTTTTCAATGAAGGGGGTTAGTGCTAATTTTAGAAAGTCGGATTCTCCACGCAGCCATTCCCTAGACGGATCACCATCTATTATAAGCACATCAATTTGTTCAATAACACTGATTGCAACACTCCTTCGGTTATCCTGAGGTAGGTCATCAGCAATCATCAGTTCAACATGCAGAACTTGTGGCCCGGACAGATCGAAGTGATGGGTGAATGCAACCTGAGCAGTTGCTTGTGGGCCGATAGATAGAGCAGCTTCATCAATCGTTGATTCATTTTGATCAGCGGTCAGGATGACTCGCAGATTACCTTCGAATGATTCGTCACTTAAATTTCGAATGGTGGCCCGGACTCTTACCGGATGTCCCACTCCAACGGTTTGAGAAGAGAGTACAATTTTTTCAACCAAAAGATTTTTCTTCGCTTCTTGTCCAAAATCTACCCAGGTTAATTCTGGTGAATTTGGACTGGCGTTTAATCTTTCGCGAAATGAATCAATTGCGGATCTGTCCCATTCCATCCAGTCAGAGTTACGGAAGTCAGAAAGCAGGATAATTTCTCTTTTGAGATTTTTACCCTCTGAAACAATGGTAAGTGCCTGGTCCAGTGAAGCCAGAATGGAAGCTTGATCACCAAGTGCGTTAAGATTGCCAACGCCCAGATCGAGGGCAAGTGGATCGGCGGTGGGTTTTTCAAAAAGGGAGGAGGGCATACCGCCCAGTTGTATAATCGTTGTTTCCGATTGTTGGTTCATATTTTTCAAAAATCCTGAAATAAAAGACTGAGCTTTTGAAAATCCATCATTGGTATTCATTGATAAACTATCGTCCAGAAGGATAACCGTACTGGCAGGAACCTCACCGGAGAGTGATGAGATTTCTTTATTCTTTCCCCATTCGGGAAGGAATCCAATTGCTCCCAGTATAACTCCAATCACACAGGCTGCACTCAAAATACCCCATAGCCAACGGGTGGTGGAAGAAAACGCCAGAAAAATTAAAAAAAGTAGGGCTGCGATGGGGAGGATTAAAAAGAACAGAAATGAATTCCAATTCATAACCACCATCCGGGCAAGTGTGAGGGCAAGAATAATCGGGATGGAGCAACGAATGATTAGAATGATCCATTGTTCCAACTGAATTTGCTTACGATTTTTACGAAGAACGGATTCAAGCAAATGAGTCGCCCCCCATTTAATAACTTTGAAACGACTTCGGTTAAAAAGGTGAATGATCAAGGGGGCAAGTGCTGCCAATGTTCCCAGTACGAGTGCTCCGTTTAAAAAACTCATAGGTGAACTGGCATGCCAGCCTTGCCCCGGGCAGCGAGGAATGAGGCAAGTCCTTCAGCGTAGGGCTCGTCCGTGGTTATCGGGAAAAGTTGAACCCGATGTTTATGGCATCCTTTGACCAATTCCTCTCGGTACTCTCTCAGGTTTTCCAAATATGCCTCCCTCAGGTGTTGCGGATCGACTGTGTGACGGATTCCCTCCTGTTCCAAACAATCAAAACGAGTCCAAGACTGGAATGGGAATTCCAGTTCATCCCGGTGCCAGATTTGAAAAATTACAACATCATGCTTGGCGTGATTAAAGTGGGCCAAGCCTTTTAGAATCGAGGGAATATCTCCAAAACAATCCGATACAATGACCACCAATCCGCGTTTTTTTAGTTGAGGGGCAATCTCATGGAATACTTTTCCAAGATCCGTGTCTTCACCGGCCTTGGTTTCTCCAAGTAAGTCAATGATTTGCCTGGTATGTGATGCACCCCCCCGTGGTGGGACAAGAGAACGGACTTTTGAATCAAAGGTGGTCAGGCCAACGCTGTCGGTTTGTCGAAGTGTGAGGTATGCAAAGCAGGCGGCTAATCTGGACCCGTATGCGAGTTTGCTCAGTCCATTTTCCTCCTCTCCACCATAGGCCATCGATCCACTGGCATCGAGTAAGAGATGGCATCGTAAATTGGTCTCTTCTTCATATTCCCGAACATAGTAGCGATCGGTTTTGGCAAACACTTTCCAGTCGAGTCGGCGGATTTCATCCCCCGGTGTATAGGCTCGGTGCTGCTTGAATTCTACGCTGAATCCTTTGTGAGGTGAACGGTGTAAGCCCGAACAGAACCCTTCGACCACACGCCTTGCCAGTACCTGATGATTGGCGAGGCGGGATAGATCCTTAGGATCGAGGTAATCAGTAACACTGGCCATCCGAATAACGGAGCGAAGCAATTATAATATGGCTTCGTTTTTTTCCGGAACCGCTTCGAGGCAACGGTCGATGATTGATTCAACCGTTATTCCCTCAGCCTCTGCATTAAAGGTGGGGACTATTCGATGTCGAAGGACAGGGTGTGCTAAGGCTTTAACATCCTCTACTTTTGCAGCGAAACGACCGTTTAAGAGTGCCCTTACTTTGGATCCCAAAATGAGTTGCTGACAGGCACGGGGGCCGGGTCCCCAGTCAATTAAATCCTTAACCCAGTTTTCTGCACCCTCTTCTTTTGGCCGGGCCATTCTCACCAAATCCAAAACATAGTCATATACATGGTCTGGAACCGGAACTTTTCGAACAGTTTCCTGACACCTTTGAAGGGTTGGGCCATCTATAACAGGTTCCAGCTTTGATTCAAATGTTGATGTGGTTTGCTCAATTATTTGCCTCTCTTCCTCCCGGCTTGGATATTCAACAATTACCTGAAAGAGGAAACGGTCGCGTTGTGCTTCCGGTAGTGGATAGGTACCTTCTTGTTCAATCGGATTCTGGGTCGCCAGTACGAAGAATGGTTCATCCAAATTATAAGTCGCTCCACCAATTGTAACCGAGTGTTCCTGCATCGCTTCCAAAAGGGCAGCCTGAGTTTTGGGTGGTGTCCGGTTAATCTCATCCGCCAGAATCATCTGACTGAAAATTGGTCCTTTCTCAAAAACCAGTTCTCGGTGTCCTGTTTTTTTGTCTTCCTGAATAATATCTGTACCGGTTATATCCGCGGGCATGAGGTCGGGAGTGAATTGAATCCGCCTGAAACTCAAGTCAATCGCCTGGGACAGGGAACGGATCATCAATGTCTTGGCCAAACCGGGAACACCTTCCAATAAGCAGTGCCCACGGGCAAGCATGGCAATAAGCAGTTGCTCCAATACTTTGTCCTGCCCAACAATTACCTGATGAACCTGGTCCTTAATTTTTTCGTACGCTTCAACCAATTGCTTGGCCATTTCTTCATCATCACTTTTATTCTTTTTGGTTGGGCTCATTTTTTAATAGGTAATGGACTGTTTAAGGGTTATAATATTTGTAAAAATATAATAATATATTAGTTCTCAAATTCCTTGATTTGAGTTGCAATCCCAAAAAGACAAAAAAAATTAAAATTTTTTTTAAAGAGATTCGAAAGAGCTAAGACTCAAAAAGTGCGAGCATGGAATTCATTACTTCAGTTGGGGCAAGATATTCATTCTTGGCGTGAATTCCGTCTCCAAAAATAACCGGATAATCGAGTTTGTTTTTTGGCCGTGTGCCATGGCTCCCCTGTACAAGTGCAGGATCCAATGGGATTAGGTTCATATTGGTACGAAAACCCAATTTTTTCCCAATTAATTTTTTGACCACCTTTAAGGTGGGGAAGGAAATTTTTGGGTCCACGAAAAGTTCAGCCGGATCGTATCCGTATTTTCTGTGTACATCCACGCATCTAGCAAAATCGGGGGCGAGTGAATCATCGAGCCAATGGTAATACGCAAACCAGGCATCCTCCTTTGAGAAAATTACAAAATCTCCCGATCGCTCGTGGTTAAGTCCGGCTTCTTTCCGGGATTCGCCTTCGAGTATTTTTTCGACCCCCTCCATGCTTTCGAGGCAGTTTCGAACTTCTTTTCGAAAACGAGGGGATTCATCTTGCAAATAAACATGGGCCACTTGGTGATCGGTGATTGTAAATGCTTTCGAGCCCCCACAATCGAGGTATTCAAGTCCCAGTTCATCTTTTATACTGAGCCATCCTTTATTCCGAAATACCCGGTTTGGGTAGATTACATTTTTAACCTCTGTAATCCCGTATTCTGAGAGAATAATAAGGCGGATCCCTCTTTTTTCATAAAATGAAATAAGTTCGCCAACTACCTGATCAATTTCATTTAAGGCTTTGGAAATTTTTGGATCATTTGGCCCTAAACGTTGGAGGTCATAGTCAAGATGTGGAAGATAAACTAAAGATAAGTCGGGCGAGTGTTTCTCCTCGGTCCACTTGGCGGATTCAGCAATCCAGTTGGAGGAGGCAATCCCAGCTTTTGGTCCCCAAAACCCATGAAAAGGGAAGTCACCGAGGTCAGCCTTAATCTCTTCTCGTAAGTGCATTGGCTGGGTGTGCACATCAAAGGATTTAAATCCGTCCGCCCGATAAAGTGGGCGTGGGGTGATCGAGTGATCCACTGATGAATGCATATTATACCACCAAAAAAGATTGGCACAGGAAAAATCTTTTTTCTTTTCACGGAGAACATCCCAAATTTTTCTGCTCTGTACGAGTTGGTTGGACTGCTTCCAAAAGTGGTGTTCATTTAATTCCCGGTCATACCAACCATTTCCAACAATGCCGTGCTCGTCGGGCATCTTTCCAGTCAGGTAGGTGGACTGTACAGAGCAGGTCAAGGCTGGTAGAACGGGGTCAATTACCTGACAGCCTGCTTGGTTACGATTCGCAAATGCGGAGATGTGAGGGGTATGTTCACCCAAGTGCCGACCGCACAACCCAACAATGTTCAGTACAGCCGCACGTGGCCATTCCTGATCAGTGGCAAGAGTCATGCATTATTAATTGGTAAGGGAAGGGTGGAGGTTTTGTAATTCATCAACTGAAGTAAGGATCGCTTCACGGTCCATCGCATGGACTTCTATTCCTTCCCCAATCCCTTGAATTAAAGTGATGGTCAATTCTCCACCCAAATGCTCACGAAATTCTTCGAGTCCTTCCAGTATCACCTGTTTTCCGTCTTCTGTTACCTCATGTAAAAGATTACTGTACAATGGAAAGCCCAGTTCTGTAAGGAGGGATAAAATTCTTTGGGTAGTCTTAGGTTTTACCAGACCAACCTTGGATGCGTAAGTCAGGTCGACTGCCAGTCCAATTGCAACTGCATCCCCATGACAGATTTTGAAATCGGATAATTGTTCTAATTTATGTGCCACCCAATGACCAAAATCAAGGGGTCTGGCGGATCCTTTTTCGAATGGATCTCCTGAACTGGCAATGTGGTCGAGGTGCAGGGCTGCACTTTTACGAATAACTTGTTCCAAAGTTTTCTCCTCAAATGAGGATAGTTGTTCGGCATTTTCTTCAATAAATTCGAAAAAAGAGCGGTCCCGGATAAGGGCGACCTTAATTGCTTCAACATACCCCGCCCGTTTTTGAGTCTTGGGTAAACCATGTAAGAATGAAAAGTCATTCACCACCGCGTCTGGTACGGCGAAAGTACCCACCCAATTTTTCTTACCAAAATAATTTACACCGTTTTTGACTCCGACCCCTCCATCGCCCTGACTCAAAGTCGTTGTCGGGAAACGAACAAGGCGAACACCCCGGTGGGCAGTTGAAGCGGCAAACCCCACCAAATCAAGTGAAGCTCCCCCCCCAATTACTACGACATAGGAGTGCCTGCACATTCCGTGTTTATTGAGTAATTCCCAAATGTATTCAACCAACCCCCAATCATTCTTTGCGGGTTCACCTCCCTTAATAAATTTAGGTGGGCATACTAAATTAATACGGTCCTCACGGGATCGGAAGTAACTGGAAATATGTTCCAAAAGGTTGGGGTTTCCATCCATTATGCCCTCATCCACAAACACCAAGGTTTTTGTACGGTTACCTTCACGCTTGGGTTGTAAAATTTCAGACAGGGTATCGTTTTTAGTCGAGAATGAATCCCGTGTAAAAAACACCGTATGCGAACATTCAAGACGAATGTTTTTCCGGATATAAGATTGGGGAGAAGTCATACAAAAATAACCTATTTATTCACCTAGGTTGCCGCAAACTTCTTTTGCATGAGAACGGCAACTGATAAACAGCAGAGAACCGGTGTAATGAGGATTGGGGAGTAAAAGCAAACGGCAGTTGCGTCTATCGCGCAAACACCTGCCAGTAAACGGGATACACCTAGTCCAATTACCCCCTTTTTTGGTTCTTTCATTATCATGACTGAGGAGTAGGCAATCCATCCAATTAAGAGGCCAAC
>ERZ807291.2783-NODE-2783-length-25750-cov-6.758358_pt1 | contig 25750 bp, 18 predicted proteins | sample MGYA00521257_ERZ807291 | MGnify/ENA primary metagenome ERZ807291 (study PRJEB31413, sample SAMN03169783) | marine metagenome | biome: Marine; feature: Water; material: Subsurface seawater | place: North Sea | collected 2011-04-28 | depth 1 m m ... | reverse complement strand
TTCCTCTAAAATCCCCTCGATCCATTTGCGGTGAGGACCGGAGAGCGTAATTTCCTTCATTTTTTCTTTATCTGCCCAGAGATAGCCGTCCTCAAATTCATCAACCTCGGATGTAAAATCTGAAACCCGTAGAATTTCCTCTTCATAATCGACATTTCCAATGGTCCGTTTTCGAATACCCAGGCTTTCCACCGCATCCGTATCATGTTTAAATCCTATGGGTACTTCCGAAGGGAGTTCATAAATTCCACTGAGTTTATTTTTGGAATTTAAATCCGAATACAACAGAAGGGAGTCTTCGTTTTCCACCCAGTAGCGCTGAATGGATTTTTTCTTATTTTTCTTCTTTTGGATTTTAGGAAAATTTTCCGCATGGCCAGCCTGGCCGCTCTCGCAAAAATTCATCACCGGGCAGGTCAGGCAGAGAGGAGACTGGCGGTGGCAGACCGTGGCTCCGAGCTCCATCATTGCCTGGTTGTAATCTCCCGGACGATGGTGATCGATGAGGGACTGGGCGAGGGGTTGGAGTTTTTTCTGGGCCGTGGCTCCATCCTTGAATTCTTGATCAATTGAAAAGATGCGGGTGAGCACCCGTACGAGATTACCATCGCAGACCGCTTCAGGTTTTTTCAGGGCGATACTGGTGACCGCTGCGGCAATGTAGGGGCCTACACCCGGTAGCTCTTTCCACTCCTTCACCGTTTCCGGGGGTGTTTTCCAAATGGATGCAATGTTGGCGAGTTTATGAAGATTCCGGGCACGGGAATAATACCCGAGTCCTTCCCATGCTTTTACTACCTCTTCTTCGGATGCCGTGGCCAAAGTTTGAAAGTTCGGAAATTTATTTATCCAACGATCAAAGTAGGGGAGTACGGTCGAAACTCTCGTCTGCTGAAGCATAAATTCAGAAATCACGGTCTTGTAGAGAGAAGGGTCACACCGCCAGGGAAGATCGCGCTGGTACCCGTCATACCAACTTAGCAATGAGTTTTGGAAGTGAGTAACTTCTTTTGGTCTTCTCAGGCAGTGGGTATTGGGAATATCTTTCATGCTTGGCGGTTGCGTTTTCCTCATCTCTTTTTCATGGATAATTGGATGATGGCAAGTTTGGCTACAAATAAAAAGGGGGACGGGGCAAAGAAAAAGTCGATGTATAACCTAAAGTTAACCTCCGCACAGGTGGATAAACTCGGTGCAGTCTTGAAGGGGCGTGGATGGCCTAGCCGGGATGTACAGTATGCCAGGCATGCATTTGATGGGGATTCGGTAAAGGTGGTCGCTTATGAAAGTGGGAAACTGGTGGTGCAGGGACGGGGAACGGAGGATTTTGTGACCAATATTTTGGAACCTGAGGTGACGGGCGAGTTCATTATGGGCTACGAGGAGGTCAACCATCCAGAATGGTTTGAGCCGCATGCCGGGCTTGATGAGAGTGGAAAGGGAGATTTATTCGGGCCGGTGGTCTGTGCCTGTGTGATAGCCGATGGTGAGATGATACGCTCATGGATGGAGTTGGGTATCCGGGATAGTAAGACAATCACCGACGGGGCGATCATGAAAATGGCAAAGTCTATAGCTTCGACCAAGGGGGTGGTGATCAAGACCGCTTTTTCAGGGATGGAAAAATATAATGAATTGTACCATAAGTTTGGAGACAACCTAAATAAACTTCTGGCCTGGCTTCATGGCAGGGCGCTCAATGATGCCCTGGAGCTGAGGAAACCAAAATGGGGATTATTGGATCAGTTTTCCAAGCAACCTTTGGTGCAGAAATATGTGGAGGATGCAGATTTTGATCTGCAAATGCGGACCAAGGCGGAGGAGGATCCGGTGGTGGCCGCGGCTTCGATCATTGCCCGGGCAACCTGGCTCCAACAGATGAAAAAACTAGAGGATTTGGCGGGTTGTAAAATTCCCAAAGGTTCGGGGGCACACGCCAAGGAGGCTGCGATTAAGCTGTATGCCAAAATTGGGGAGTCGAGAATGAAGGAATTTTGTAAGATGCATTTTAAAACTGCCTACGAGGCGATGGGGAAGACGCCTCCGGCGAAGAAGGCATGGAATCCAAAGTGGAAGAAATAACTTTTTCTGTTTGATGCCAAATCCACGGTGGACTCACGATCGTAAACTGGCCAAGACCCACCTTGGGGTTGTCGGGGTGGATGAAGCGGGGAGGGGTTGCCTCGCCGGGCCGGTGGTGGCAGGGGCCGTTATTTTACCGTGTGCTTTCTTTGGAGATGCGAAAAATCGTAAACTGACTGCGGAAATGAATGATTCCAAACAATTTGATGAAAAAAAACGGGAATCGCTTTACTCCAGGGTGTTGGAGTTGGCTGAGAATAAGGTTTTGTTTGGGGCGACTGGAGAGGCTAGCGTAGAGGAGATCGAGGAACACAATATTGTGGGTGCCACCTGTTTGGCTATGCAAAGGGCCATGGATGCGGCATCTTGTAAATATGCTGGCTTGTGGAAACCGGTGCTGACATCTTCCATGGAATTATTTGAAAATAGTCGGGACCAGGGTAAGGACTGGATCGTCCTGGTGGATGGAAGACCGATGAAAAAGCTACCTTATAAACATGCGGGGTTGGTAAAGGGAGATACCAAATCCTTGGCGATTGCTATGGCTTCGATGCTGGCAAAGGTGAGTCGCGACCGTTTTATGCGAGAATTACATAATCAATTTCCTGAGTTTGGATTTAATTCAAATAAAGGCTATGGTGCCCCTGTTCATCTGCGAGCTTTGCGTGAATGTGGACCATCGGAACATCATCGGCCAAGGTTTCTTCGAAACCTGCTTTCGGATACGAAAAATACCGCACGCAACCAAGAACAAAGCCAATTGAGTTTACTGTGAAATCCGTTTAACCTGATGGCGTAATGATTTTATTAGGAGTCAATGTCGATCATGTCGCCACCTTGCGGCAGGCCCGTTACCGGGATGAACCCAATACCCATGGCGGTTTTGTTGAACCGGACCCTGCAACCTTGGCCTGGCTGGCTGAGGATGCCGGTGCAGATGGTATCACGATGCATGTACGGGAGGACCGTAGGCATGTACAGGTGGAGGATGTCCAACGCTACCAGGAAAAGATGCGTACCCGGCTCAATCTTGAGGTATCCCTGGCACCGGAGATGGTGGAACTGGCCCTTTCTTTGAAACCGGAAAGTGTCTGCCTGGTCCCGGAAAACCGTAAAGAGGTGACCACGGAGGGTGGGTTGGATATTCTTTCGCATATGGAGAGATCACGGGATGCAGTGAAAGCCTTCACGGATGCTGGAATCCCAACCAGTATGTTTATTGATCCCGATGAAAAGCAATTGGAGGCATCGGCTGAGATTGGCTCCCCATGGGTAGAGTTGCATACCGGAAGTTTTGCCCGTGCCTGGTATGAGCAATCTGATCGAATGAGGGAACTGGCCATTTTAGAAAAGGGCATGGAATTTGGAATATCACTGGGCTTACGGGTAAATGCGGGGCATGGCATCAATTACGATAATGTGGAGGGAGCCAAGCAATTGGGGCAGGTGTATGAATTTAATATCGGACACAGCATCATCTCGCGTTCTATAACCCATGGTTTAGAGGAGGCAGTTCAAACCATGCGGGCCCTTTTAAACAAGTAATGAAGTCCCCGAAGATTCCTGAGGGAACAAATGTCGTGGGTGTGGGCATCGATCAAATCGAAGTCTCCAGAATCCGGGATTCTTTGGAGAAACATGGCGACCATTTTCTAAAAAAGATTTTTTCTGAGAATGAACAGTCTTACTGTGAAGATAAAGCTGATCCTGCTCCCTGCCTGGCTGCCCGATTTGCGGCAAAAGAAGCGGTGGCTAAAGCATTTGGAACTGGGTTTGGCAAAGAGTTTGGGTGGCTTGATTCTGAAATTATCCATGGGGATGCGGGTGAGCCTATTCTTTCATTTAACCCCCGGGCAACTGAACTGCTAAAATCTAAAGGGGCGGAAAAAGCTCTGGTAAGTCTGTCTCATTTGGAAGCGGTGGCCAGTGCGATTGTAATCTTAGTCTCCAGATGAAAGAAATACCTACAGATCCGGTTCTTTCCTGCCCAGAAAGCCTCGCCTTTGAAAAAGATTTTTTCAACGGAGATGAGGAAAAAGAATGGATGGCTATGACTCAGGCAGGCGAGGGTGTGGGCGATACCCTGTTGCGCGATATGCGTGAGCTTCGTACCATTCCACACCGTCCAAGGATTTTGACTCTTGTGGGCAAGGGGCACAATGGAGGGGATGCTCTGCTTGCCACGAAACGTTTTTTGCGTACGATTCCCACCGCTCGGGCGGTCATTTTACCTCTTGCCGCCTGGGAGGATTGCCGTCCCTTAACCCAACGGGCCTGGCAGGAGCTCAAGGAATTGGCGGAGAAAAGAATCGAGGTAATCGATCCATCCGCTGATGCGGTCGCAGAGTTGGAAAAAACAACCGAGGAAAATGAATTCAGTGCGATGCTCGATGGATTTCTTGGTATGCAGGCAAGGTTACCGCTTCGTGAGCCTTTGCCAGATATCATTCAATGGTTGAATCAATCAGATAAGATCATCCTACGGGCGGCGGTGGATTTACCCACCGGGGTAACTGCACAGGGAACTGAACATCCTCTTCGTGCGGATTTTACCTATTGTACCGGGATCGTGAAGGATCCAGTACTTGAGGATGGGAATGCGGAATGGGTCGGTCGTCTTCGATATCTTGACCTGGGTTTCTTTACGGATGGCGCTTGGGGTAAACAAAACAGACAGGTGCTCCGATCCAATGCCTTGCGTGCTTTGCGTAGGTTGCGACCAGTCGCTGGTGATAAGCGAACACATGGTCATCTTTTCTTATTGGCAGGCTCGAGAGATTTGGGAGGGGCAGCGATGATGGCGGCCCATGCTGCACTTAAGGCAGGAGTCGGTCTACTCACCGTAGGTATTCCTGAGTCTTTACATGCAGCTTTTGTGGCTCAATTACCGGAAGCGATGTGGATCCCTCTACCGGAAACGCCGGATGGTTCGCTTGCCCTGGAAGGGTTGGGGAAAATCCGGCAATACCTTGACCGGGCAGATGCTTTGGCTACAGGTCCGGGAATCGGCCGGGAAAAGGAGAGTCATTCCCTGGTTCGTGAGGTTTGTAATTTGTATGATGGGCCGGTTTTATTGGATGCGGATGCATTGCGTCCGGAGATTTTTGAAAGCCTGAAAAATATAGAAAACTGTGTAATGACTCCTCATGCTGGAGAGTTTTTACGGCTTGCCGGCAATCAGTCGCCAATCGAATGGACCAAGGGAAATGGATGTACTTTGGTTTTGAAAGGGGCCCATACCCAAATTTTGAATGCTCAATCCCATATTTTCTCATTGGGTGGAAGCACAGCCTTGGCCCGAGGTGGAAGTGGAGATCTACTTTGTGGGGTTATGGGTGCCTTGCTCGCCAAAAGAAAATATTCGATACGGGATGCTGCCTGTCTTGCGGTGCAATGGCATGGACGGGCCGCGGAAGTTCTAGCCCGGCAACATGGCCAGGAATCTATCCGGACAACTGAGATTTTATCCTATTTATCTTTTGCTTTACGTAATGACTTCTGAAGAAAAAACATCACCCACTTTACTAGTGCTGGCTGCAGGTTTGGGGTCCCGGTATGGCGGTCTTAAACAGTTGGAGAAAATTGGTCCTAGTGGAGAAACTTTAATGGACTACTCGATTCATGATGCCCACCGAGCCGGATTTTCAAGAGTGGTATTTTTAATTCGTGAGGAAATGCGCCAACAATTTGAGAGTCAGGTGGGAAGCAAGTATGAGGGGATTCTTGAAGTGGATTATGCTTATCAAGAGATAGATGATCTTCCGGATGGTTTTACCTGCCCGGTTGGCCGTGAGAGACCCTGGGGTACAGGGCATGCCGTATGGGCCGCCCGGAAATCTCTTGTAGATACCAATTTCGCGGTGATCAATGCAGATGACTTCTACGGGGCCGAGACTTTTAAGGTATTGATGGATTCTTTTAAGAAGACAGACCAATTGGATGATACGCTCAGTTTATCCATGGTTGGGTTTAGGCTTGCCGAGACTTTATCTGAACATGGGGTGGTTTCCCGTGGAATCTGTAAAGAGAAGGATGGGAACCTTGAGTCGGTGGAAGAGTGGACCAAAATCGGGGGGAATCCCATAGTAGGTATGGATTCAGAGGGGCAGGAGGGATTTCTTTCGGGATCGGAAATTGTATCGATGAATGTATGGGGCTTCCCATCCTTTGTCTTACCATTACTTGAACAAGAATTTATCCATTTTTTAGGACAGCTCCTAGATGGAGATTTAAGTACCGAGTTTTATCTGCCAGCGGCAGTGGACGCCAGCATACGGAATGGCCGGGCAAGGGTTGGGGTGTATGCTGCTTCCTGTCGTTGGATGGGAGTTACTTATCAGGAGGATAAGTCCCGGGTTGTGGACTCGATTGCCAAACTAGTTGATCACGGAGACTACCCAAACCCTTTATTTGGATAAATTCTGGGGTGCTCAGTCAGCAACCGGTCTAAAGACCGTATTGGAAGAAAGAGAGCGGGGCAGGTCTATAACTTTAAGTATGCACCGTTGGTGTAATCCCAAAAAGTAAGGGTTCCATCTTGGTTTCCAAAAAAGTAAACCCAATCTTCGGAATTGCTTCTCCAAATGTAAGGCCAAAGATCTTTACGAGTCCAACTCCAACCGAGCTTATCACTCCATAACCAGGAACCTGTTGAGTCCGATGAAGCAACATATAGCCAAGTAAGATCAGCATGGTAGATCCAGTTTTCATTGGCTCTTTTAAATGTGCCAAACCATTCGGACTGATACCAACCAGCGGTTGCAGTTAAAGCATCGAAAAAGTCTGCCAGTGGTTTCTCAATTTTAATTCTTTGAATTTTACCAAGGAATTTTTTGGTATCGTTTGCAAAGGATGCGAAGGCTCTTGTGTAGTATGTTTTTCCGACTTCCAAATCAGTGATTTCAGCCGAAAAATTTCCAGAATCGAAGGATGCGTTTATTACGGAGACTGATTCTTGATTTAAGAAAAGAATATCTTCGGAAAGAATGAATCCAGTTTCTGTTGGGGTGCCTCCTGTGTAAGAAACCACGGCACCATACAAGGCAGCGGTTTTCAGGTTAATGAGAGGTGGTAAAGTCGAAGTTTTTGCAAAAATGGAGGTGTCAGCAGGTGTTTGGTTAGTATCTTCAATCTTCGCATCTTCATTCTCATCGTTTACGCTATCATTTCCATCATCAGGTTGTGAAACTTCTTCTTCAATATCCATAACCTGAATAGATACGGATAATTCTTTAGTAAGGAGGCCATCGGTGGCCACAAGTATTAGGTTATAAATATTGTCCTGGTCCAGATCTGTTGGGGTTTCAAAATCAGCGGTTTGTTTGAAGGAAATCTGTGGAAATGAGTAACTCAATCTTTCAGTCTGGGAAATGGTAAATACATCGTTGTCTCCATACTCAGCAATCACCCAGGTAATTGGATCACCGTCGGGATCGTATGCATTCATTCCGCCTAGGGAAGAAGTGCTCATAGATAACGTACCATCCGACTGTTGAGTAGCGGTATGACCATCAATTCCAGAATGATCGAAAAAAGTTTCTGAATATGCTCTGGTGAAACCGAGAACCCCAAGGTTTTCATCAACTAAAACTTCGGAAGTATGAGTGCGTTCAAAATATGACGAATCAATGTGGGGTTCCTGTAGGGTGATTCTGAACTTAAAAACATCAACCTGATAAGATAAATCGTTGATAAGGATCGATTTTGTTCCATTGTATTCAGAAATCAGCGTTCCCTGACTAAGATCAGTGGAAACTGTAGTGGATTCGCTGAAGCCTATTTCTGTTTTGAGAAGAGGAAGGGTGGCAGAGGTATTAAGGGGTCCCAAAAGATCCCATGGAGTTTCGGTGGCATAGGAACTAATATTACCATTCATTTCTAAAGTAAGATTATGCTTTAGAGATTTAGAATATTGATCGAGGTTAGTGGTGTTAATATGTCCATTTTGATCAATAAATGGGTGTTGGGTGGAGAAGTAATTGAAATATCCGGGCAGGTTTACAGAATTTTCCGGGATGCGTATGGATCCGTTTTCGTAATTGGCAAGCTCGGGGATAACAGGAGCTTGATTTGGGTTGCTGGTCGAAAGTGTAGGATTTGTTTGAGCATTCACTTCAGCATAGTCGGAATAGCCATCCCCATCGGAGTCGCTAAGGAGTGGGTTGGTGCCGATCGTTTGCTCTTCTCCATCGGTAAGTCCGTCGCCATCGGTATCGGCTTTTGTTTTGTCCGTGCCCAGGGCCAATTCATTTACATCCGAAATACCATCACCGTCTTGATCCAAGGGGGGGAGTTGTCCGATTAAACCAACAAAGTTTTTGAAATTCGGCAGATTTTTAACCGATAATCCACCGAAAGGTTCGACTGCGGAGAATTGTGAGTAGCTAGAGGATGAGGATATACCGGACAGGGGGGCAAAGGATTCCGCTGTAATCGAATAGTTCGCGCTTTGCCCATGTGTAGACGAAAATGTGAAGAATAAGGACAGCAGGAAAAGGGTAGTTTTCGGATATACATTCATGATTTTAACTCGATCTAATTTTTTGCTTGTACTATCCTATGAACCCTAAATGAAAAAATCAAGGGTTTGTTTGGTACACATTAAATTATAATTACCTAAGTTAATTAGGCTTTATCGTAATGTTATCCAAAGTCGGGAGTAACTTCGAATTTTTCTCCCGGTTTAACTTCATATTTCCCGCCCTGATCGGGATCCTGATCATTGCGATAAATTTGAATGGTAACCGTGGCATTCTTTCGGGAGGGAGACCATGCCCATTTTCCAATTTCCACAAAGTTCATTGGAGCGCCTTCCTCCCAGCTTAGACCGGGGCCTTCTCCCCGGACATAGGGTTTATTACCAATCCCTATCATAACATTGGCGATGACCGAGGTGACTCCACCATTGGATTTCGGTTTGGGTGGATCTTTTGAAACTTCTTTCGTGGGAGAGGTGGATTCTCCAGCCAGGAGGGCATCGACCTTGCGAAGAGTCTCTGCAGGGTCGGGTAGACCGAGGTCAAGTTCTTGAGGTTCTTCAATTGCAGATGCTTCTTCAGGTTCCTTCAATATCTCTTCCTTGAGGACAATTTCTTCTTCTGGAAGTCCGGGTTCTTCGAGTTCAATCGCCTCTGAAGCTTCCTCTTCAAATTTATCGTCGGATTCCGAGAAAGATTTTTCGATATCGTCACCTGAGGGTTCTTCATCTGCCTCCTCTTCGACTTTTTCGGAGACCGGTGAAGCTAAATCCTGAAGATCATCGGTAAGTAAATCATCCTTGAAACTCTCGGGTTCACTGGTGTCATCTTCTTGCTCTTCGGGGGCGTCATTTTCCTGTGGAGTGACTGGAGATTCAGGCGAAAAAATATTTTCAGTTGGAATATCTTCGGGTTGCTCGATTGAAACTTCATCCAAGGGGGTTTCTTTAACTTCTTCGGGTATTTGTGATTCTTCGATCGGTGCAGGTGGGGAGATCGTCTCAATCTTTTGAATAATCGGTTCAGGGAATTCAGTTGGAAGTTTATCAATCCGTTGCTGAATATCATTTAGTAGATTATTTAATTCAGATTGAGATTTTGTGAGATCAGAAATGGATTGGTTTGCTTTTGCAATACCAGGGTCTGGCTCGATTGGAATGGGTTCTTGTGTGGCAAGCTCTTCGAGGCGGGCGAGTTTGAGAGCTATTTCTTCTTTAGTCTCGCTGAGTTCACTGGAAAGTTGATCCAGTTGATTGAAGTCTTTGGTGGAGTCAGAAACGATTTTATCCACAAGGGTGGGTACTTTATCAATTTTGACCGCGAGAGCTTCGAGTTCATTCCGTACTTCTTTGAGATCAAAATATACTTTTCTGAATAACTCGTCGTCTTTACGGTTGGCCGTAAGAAGACATAAATGTAAGGAACGCTCCAGGAGAAAAGGCATGAAAATGAGAAGGGATCCTATTCCCGAGGCTAAAATACAGACAAGGAGTTGCCAAACTTCCAAAAGACCGGATGTATGGTAATGAAAATAGGCAAATCCAATGGCCCCACAAAAAATAAAAAGGGCAGAGGCAAGGAATGGCCATTTGGGCAATCCTTCCTCTTCGTCTGACTGGTTTTCGAAATCCATCACAAAATAATATCCGCCAAGGAATTACATGATGGAAATATTATAAAGAACCAAGCGAAAAATGATGAATTTTTTAAGGAGTTAGTTCCTTTCACGTTCGGGGAAACCGACTTTCCTGTAGACTTTGGAGAGGATTTTATAGGCCCTTTTTTGGGCTGCACCTGCACCCTCTGCGAGAACAGATTTTAAATAAGATTTATCTTCGATCAATTCCTTGTAACGGGATCGAACGGGAGCAAGCGTGTCGGAAATAAGATCTGTTAGTTCTGTTTTTAGTTCTCCGTATCCTTTTCCGAAAAAATGATCTTCGAGATCAGAAACTGATTTTCCGGACAGAGCGGAATGGATCGTTAACAGATTGGAAACACCAGGCTTTTCTGGGGTTGTTTTGATTTCAGTACCAGAATCAGTGACAGCAGAAGCAAGTTTTTTTCGAATTCGGTCGGGTTCGTCTAATATGTAAATGGTGGCTTTTTCATTCTCATCAGACTTGGACATTTTTCGGGTCGGTTCTGCGAGAGACATGATTCGTGCTCCTGTTTTGGGTACAAAAGGTTCAGGGATGGTAAAAGTTTCTGAATATTGATGATTAAAGCGCTGAGCGAGATCACGGCAGAGTTCAAGATGTTGGCGTTGATCTTCTCCCACTGGAACGCGATCTGCATTGTATAGAAGGATATCAGCTGCCATGAGAACTGGGTAACAAAGTAAACCTGCATTAATGGATGCTTGTGCCCGTGCTCCTTGATGTTCGAATTTAATATCGTCATCATCTGAATTTTCAGAAACTTTAAATCCTAGTTTAGCTGCTTTATCCTTGAATTGAGTCATGCGTTGAAGCTCGCCAATCGGAGTTATACAGGTGAGCACCCAGGCCAGTTCCGTATGTCCCATGACATGAGACTGAACAAATTGGTGGCACTTTTTAGGATCGAGTCCACATGCAATATATTGAGCAACGCATTGGTAGACATTTTGTCTGAGGATTGCAGGTTCAGCAGGAGTCGTAATGGCGTGAAGATCAACTATTCCAAAGTAACACTCATTATGATCGAGCATCTCTGACCAGTTCCGAACGGCACCAAGATAATTACCAAGTGTAAGAACTCCGGTGGGTTGGGCACAGGTAAGGATTACGGGTTTTGGTTTGCCTGAATTAACATTTTCCATCAATATTGTATTTTATAGAGTAAGACTCTTTTCATATCCCATCGTGTTAGAAGTCTCGATCAAAATATTATCCCTAAATTAAGATGACTACAGAATCTGAATCTTCCGTGGAAGAAGATCTAAAGGATCTTCTCAAAAGGTGCCCGCTTGGCACTTACGAAGCAGCCTTGGCTTTTCGAAAAAATAAAGACATTGATCAAGTTGAAGTTATTGTCTTGGGAATCATCGACCGGCACTTGGAACCCGAGCAAAGGGAGATTCTTGCAGACAGTGATGATACCTTAAGAATGTATGAGGATTTGGGTATGGATTCGTTGACTATGCTCGAAGTTGTCATGCTGGTTGAGCAGACATTGGAAGTCAGTATTGATAATGAGGAACTGCGAGACTTACGCACAATTGGAGATGTAAAATCCTACTTGAATGCCAAAGCAAAAGGGGAAGAACCCCCCAAACGTTCTAAAACTTATCGAATTGAAGAGATTGCATCTTTGATGCCTCATCGTGAACCATTCTTATTTCTTGAATCAGCTTCTATTTCCGGGGATAAAGCTACCGCGAGGTACAAGATTTCCGGAAATGAGTATTTTCTTGAGGGTCATTTTAAAGAAAATCCAGTATTTCCCGCATCCATTATGATTGAAGCACTCGGGCAACTGTGTGTTTTTTATCTTTTGAAAGGTGAAAATGAATCACTCGCAGAAAAAGTGGACCCAAATACGATTTTCTTTACCTCTTGTGATGGAGTAAAATGTCGAAGGATATGTAAACCTGGAGATGTTTTAGAGATGCAGGTAAAAGTTAATCGCGTTCGTCATCCACTTGCGAGTTTTCAGGGAGAGATCAATGTGGAAGGTCAAAAAACATCGACTGCCGAAGAGATAAAATTAGCTTTTGATTATTATCCGGTGATTGAAGGGCAAACTTCCACAATCTCTAGGAGAAATACTTCTCAGAATGGAAATGGCTCTCGCTCGAATGGATCGGAAGAACTGGCCAGTAAGGATTTACCCAAGAGGTTTGTTAAGTTTTCTTCTGATAGCTGAGGGTATAAACATAATCTTTTTTTGCGGTCCCTGAATTTGCAAAGACCAGCCTTTTTTTACGCTACATTTCCTCGTCCCACAGAAACTTTCGTAAGGCGGGAATTATGGGCATTGTATGAGTTTGGATTTACGCCAAAAGTTTACTCAATCTGGGGAGGAGCTAAGCAATGGGAAGGAATTCCAGTTACATGTTTTTCTCTTTGGAAATTATGGAGCCTGATCTTTTGGTTGCCTTATTGGGCTTGGAAAAAACCCTATGCTTTTCGAGAAATTTTAATGGCACTTTGGTGTAAACCATGCCCGAGCGTTCAGAATTGGAACGAAACATTTTTAGGTCTTGGGTTTGCTTTGGTGGAGGCTAACAATATTGCAGCCCATAAGCATGAGGTTTTACACGGAGTTTGGGCAACCATGCCTGCAACTGCAACTCTTGCCCTTAGCCTACTATTGGATGTCCCTTTTACTATGGGTGCTCATGCTTATGATTTATTCCGCAAGGGAGGAGACTGGCTTTTAACCGAGAAATTTAAGCATACATCGATGATACGAACTTCATCCATGTCTTCCGCTTCCCGTTTGTTTGAACTTGGATTAACAAATCAGAAAGTAAAAGTCATTCGGAGGGGTTTATCTCACTGGCCAGTGAGAAAATCTTTTGAACTCTCGGCCCCCAAAACACTTAAGTTGGTGAGTGTTGGGCGACTAGTGGAGAAAAAAGGGTATTTTTATTTGCTACGAATCTTGTATTCCTTGGCTGAAAGAAAAAACTGTAAATTTCAGATGCAAATTGTGGGTATGGGGCCATTATATAAAGCCTTACTCCATGAAATTTCTCGTTATGGACTTGAGGAAAAAGTAGTCCTGGTCGGATCAAAGACAGAAGAACAGACCCGAGAGCTTTTTTTACAGGCTGATGTGAAACTGTTCTCTGGTATTATTGCCTCGAATGGTGACCGGGATGGTATTCCAAATGTTATTCCTGAAGCAATGTCTGCTGGTTGTTTGATCTTAGCGTCTCATCATGCTGGTGCGTCTGAAGCTTTTATTGATGGAGTTTCTGGGTTTAGTTTGGATCCGAAAGATAGCAATCAATGGGTTCAGGTATTGGAAGAATTTGCAGAAAATCCATTTTCATATGAAAAAATTAGAAAAAAAGCGAGATTACAAGCAAGAGAGAGATTTGATGTTCGTAATACCGCAAGTTTTATGATGAAAAATTTTAACTTAATTAATCTTGGTGAAAGAAGAACTTCCATTAGTCAGCATAATTGTTCCGGTCTTTGAACAACTTGAATATACGAAACGGTGCTTACAATGCGTAGAGGAAACGATAGGAAAGATAATTAATTTTGAAGTTATTATTGTTGATGATTGTAGCCGGGATGGAACCAGAGAGTATTTAAAAAAAGTACCATCTACTTATACGGTACTCTTTAATTCAGAGAAGAAGGGCTATGCAAAAAATAATAACTGGGCGGTCACGAAAGCCAAAGGGCAGTATCTTTGTTTACTAAATAACGATGTATTTGTTGAAGGTAATTGGCTTCAACCGATGCTGGATGTTTTCAATAATAAAAATAAGGTGGGTGTGGTCGGTAATGTTCAAAAGTATGTAGATTCTGAGAGGTTTGATCATATGGGGGTTGTTTTTGGCCCTCAAGGTAATCCTCGGCATTATGGACAATGGTTTAAAAAAACAGCATTTACGGGTGAAGTAAAAAAATGGAGTGCGGTCACTGCTGCTTGCTGTGTGGTGGAAAAGGAAGCATTTATTAAGCTGGGCTGTTTCGATGAGGTTTATATCAACGGATGCGAAGATGTTGATTTGTGTTTACGGTTTAATCGTAATGGTTTTGAAAACTTTGTCGTCCATGACAGTATAGTTTTACATGTAAAAGGTGCTTCAGATGGAAGGAAAACTTACAATGATAAGAATTCCCAAATTTTACAACAGCGCTGGGGCGCTCAGATTAAAATGAAAGAATCTGTTGATGATCAGGTATTGCATGCCAAAAACTATATTTATCGTGGCTTGGTTAAACCTTTTTCAATCAATATTTGGAAGTGGATGGAAGCAGTTCTTATCTATTCCCGACTGAAGAGTCTGTAAGTTTATATTTTAGATTTGGCGTAGTGCATAGCTTCTTCAATGCGGTCTAAGTCTTCATCTGTATGGGCCGCCGAAATGGCAGTACGAATAAGATCTTTTCCTGGAGGTACACCTGGTGCGATTGAAATAATTGTGTATATTCCTTTTTCAAGCAGAGCCTTCCAAAAATAATACACTTTTTCTTTTTCTCCCAAAACAATCGGAATGGCAGGGGTTTCACTTTCCCATATATCAAGTTCCAAATTCAGGAGTATGGAACGGTATCGCTCTAAGTTTTTAAATAATCTTTCTTTGTGTTGGGGTTCGTCTTGTAGGACTTGTAGAGCAGCTCTTGCCGATGCACAAGCGGAGGGTGACAGTGCGGCCGAGAAAATGGTTTGTTTCGAATGACTACGCATGTAGTCAATGGCTTCTTTACTTGATGCCACAAAACCTCCGGCACCTGCCAGAGATTTGGAGAAACTGGAGCACATTACATCCACTTCATCAGTTAGTCCAAAGTGGTCGCAAACTCCTCTACCTTGATGACCAAGCACCCCAAAACCGTGGGCATCATCTAGAACGACAAAGGCATTGAATTCCTTTGCCAGCTCAATAAATTCAGGAAGTTTGGCAATGTGGCCTTCCATTGAATAAACACCTTCCAGTACAAAAATCTTAGGAATTTTCGTATCCTCATATTCCAGTAGCTCGCGAAGATGGTCAGGATGATTATGAGAGAACCTTTCGCATCGTGCTCCACTTAATTTTATTCCACTCCATAGAGAAGAGTGCAGGTTTTTATCTGCAAACAGGATATCTTTACGATCAGCAAAACCTGTAACAGCTGAAGCACAGGCTAGATAACCTGCTGAAAAGACATGACATGCTTCTTTACCAACAAAGTTGGCAAGTTCTTCTTCCAATTCACGATGAAAGATCCTTCCGCCATTAGCCAGGCGTGCACCAGTGGTGCTCGCTCCCCATTTTTCAATTGCTTGTTTGCCTGCCTCCTTGACTTTCGGGTGGTGAGTTAAGCCGAGATAATCATTGCTTGAAAGCATGATGAATTCTTTACCATCTTTCCATACTCTTGTACCTTCCTGTTTTTCAAAAATATGATAATAGGTATCATATTTTAAACGCAGACGGGATGCATCATCTGAACGGATGCGATCATGAATTGGAGATTTTGTCTGCGTAAAGAAGGATAATGCCATTTTTATCAATCTATCGGAGACTCTACCTACATGAAAGAAAAAAGCCTCTTTTCACAAGGGAAGAGAGGCTTTTAAAAGGAAACAAAAGAACTTTATTCGGTTCTCTTGATTACATGAAAACCAAATCCAGTCTCCACAACTTCTGAAACCTCATTAATTCCCAAAGTAAAGGCGGCTTCTGAAAAAGGTTTTGCCATGACTTCAAATTTGAATTTTCCAAGATCTCCACCTTTGGTACTGCTTGGACCGTCCGAGTTTTTCCTAGCCATTTCAGCAAAGTCCTTACCATCATTAACGATAAGGTTACGAATGCGCCCGGCTTCTGCTTTTGCCTCCTCTTTGGATCGTGTGATGTCTGCATCTGCACGGTCAGCTCCTTTGTATGAAATGAGAATGTGGGATGCTTTGACTTCATCAGGAGTTTCTTCGCCTTCTTTTTCTTTTACTTTTACAAAGTCTGATCTGTCTAAACGAATCTTTTCGTAAACATCATTGGAAATAACATAATACCAACCAGCCAGATTTTCATTGAGTTCTTTGACACGGGCTTGTGCTTTATTAACTTTTTGCTGAAATTCACTTTGTTTTTGAGCATTTGAAGCCTGAACTCTGGCGATTTCCGCATCCCGGTCTGCTTTTTCCTTGGCAAAACTATCGACAGGAGCAGAGGCATTAGAATCTCCCTTTTTTGAAACCTTCGGACTAGGTGGAGGGGGTGGAGATAAGCTAGGTGGAGGGGAAGGGGGAGTGAAATTAGGTGGTGGACCTGGTGGAGCAACTGAGGGGGCGGATGGCTTTCCTTCTGTTCCTTTATCTCCAGTGTCACCTTTTGTACCGTTGGCATCTCCAGAATCAGGTGTGCTCTTGTCTACCTTTGGTTTTGAGAGTGGAGCAGGGACTGGGTCAAGCACGGGTTGCTCTAGGAGGTTTTCATTCACTCTAGCATAGGCGTAAATGTAGCGGCTATCCCCTGTAGAGTTTTCGTCATCCTCTGGTCCTCTATAAGTTTCTCCAAATCGTAAGACATATTCAACTCCGTCTTTCATTCCGACTAATACTTCACCTTTTTGGGAAACAACTTTTAATTTAGGTTTTCCATTTGGGTAGGATAAGGGTTTTCCATCCTGACCGAGCTCATTGACTGGACGAAAACCTTTTTGAATGAGAGAGTTTGCTGTGCTTTGCAGAGCTTGAATATTGTTGGCGTCCACAAACTCACTTCCTTTACGCAAACTGGAAGCCAAGATTTCAGGCTTTTTTTCAACATCGATAATTTCAAGATCATCAAAGGCATCTTTCATGCCATCAAGTTTTTCTTTATCGAGTTCTTCCTGGTCGGATAGAGTGGTACCTGAAAGTTTCCATTCGGAATTATCGTAGTCTAAGATTTGTTTAACGGAAGGTGCAATCTTGCCATCAATAATTTCGTAATTATCAAAAGTCACTTGTTTGATGTTCCATTTATCTAGGTCCAGGAAATCTTTCTCAACCCAGTCGACGAACTTTGTGGATACATCACCTGCATTTTGAAGTTCGACTCTGTAAACGGCGCTTTCTTCTGGTTTTCTGACATATCGCGTGTTTGATAAACCGTCGACTTCACTACCGATTATTAATTGTGCGAGATTGGAGCCCGAGTTATTTTTCAACGCAATCATCTTCCCTACACCTGAATCGCTCGGATTCGCCTTGGAAGGATCGAGTACTCCAAATTTTGCGTGTTCTCCTGCACCCTCAGCCGCCTGATCAATAATCCTGAGGTCAAAAAGAATTGATGAAACATTTCTAACCTGATTATCAGCATTGGCAGGGTAGTCGGCTTTACCGGGGCGACGAATTAACCACCCTTGATCAGTCTGTGAGACCTCGACGGACTTGGATTCAATATTTTCCTCATCGATTTCAACAATTTCGATTCCGATGGCGGAGCGTGGATCAAAGCTTTCAAATAAGGCTTGTCCCATTTTACTTCCCTGAGCACTTGGGTTTCGTGCTTCAGGTGCTGAGTAAAAAGCCAAGGCTACACAGGCAATGGCTGCGATAATAAAAAGGATGGTTTTTTTGTTTTCTTTCATGAGTAACAAATCAAAAGGTTTTATCGTAAATAAATGAACCTAGAGGCTTAGGATCTTACCCGGGAGGAATAAGCTCCTTGAATCTCAGCCTTTTTCTTCCTGTAAAATACGATGAGTGCAATGAGTAGCAGAGGCATGGGGGGAAGAAATACGGAAAGTCTTTGGATACTATCCTGTTTTGCCCGGATTTCCCGATCTCTCCTTCTTTCAGCGTCTTTAATCTTCGAATTACTTTCTTTTCTTAATTCACGCTCCTTTTTAGCAAGATTCTTTTGAAGTTTTGCAGCTTCTGTTTGTAAAACCTGCATGAATTGGGCCTGATTCATAGAACCTTGGTTTCCTTGCACTTCAGCTATGGCTTCATTGAGCTTACGGTTTTCATCCTGTAAAACCTGCTGAATAGATTGTTCTGCGTCTTGAATGGTACGGGTTGCAATTTCCCGAGCTGCTTCAATGCTCTTTTCGAACTCTTCAAGAGTACGGTGTAGTCGTCTACGGTTACGAATTTCTAAAAGGCTATTCTCTCCGCTCAGGCTATCGATTAAGTTAAGACATAGTGTCACATTATCAACATCAAGGGGAAAGTCAGAATCAGGACCACGACTACGGATATTAAAAAATGGATCTGCTAGAACATCTGCATCGGCAACCAAAATAACATTCATTTGATTAGTTTGATTACCATCTTTAATAGAACCGGAAATATTTGCAGCAAGTACCTCAGCTGCCCCGGACCCGCGATATATGGTACGGTCTGGATTGAATCTTCTGGGAGTTCCAAAAACCCCTCCGGTCCAGAAATTGTCCACAGAAGTCGTCCCTGCCAGAGAACCCCCTCGGGTGGATAGAAGAGGTTTGAATGTCAATGAAGACTTACCGGTCGGATAGAATGATCCAGGGCAGGTAAACAGACAATATTGAAGTGCAGAGGTCTCCGGGCCTTCTCCAAATGAATTGGTAAGCCCACCGACATAGACAAACTCGTCGGGGAAGTTTTCAGATCTGGGAATTTTCGGAAATGGATTATATGGATCCCTTACCACTCTTTTACCCATTCCGTTTAGACGGGTTTCAACGCCTGATAATAATTTTTGTTCAATGAAATTCCTGATGGGGTGATTAGAATCTAAGTCCTGAACTGTCTTCCTTAACTCCTCTAGCTTTAAACTATCCCAGTCGCTGCTAGTTAACGGAGAGTTTGCGTTTAGGCGTGCATCGTATTCGGATGCCTTTTTGACAAGCTCATCCAATTTAGAGAAGAAATTGGCAATTTCTGGAAATCTTCCTCTAGCGGGGGCAAGACTTTTACTCGCATTCACTTGAAGTGAATTTAATTCCTTGATAATAGCGGCCAAACGTTCCTTGGGGTTCACATTGAAATGTACACCAAGTAAATCCCAGAGTTTGTTTAAATCTCCTTTTTCTGGAGCGGGGGGAGGGGGTTGTCCAGGGCCTCCGCCACCCTGATTATTTCTCCGAGGTTCATAGGTACCGGTGAGTCCACCTTGAATTAAGGGGAGTGGATCTTCAAATATAGCTGTCGGAATGCCTGATTTAATCGCGGCTATCAATTCGTCCAACTTTGCATTGTCCAAATTGTTGGGTTGTACAACCAGTAAAGCGTCGTAGTCATCTTTGCTTATTTCACCACCGGTTACTTCCTGTACATCGTATTGTTTACGAAGTTCGGAGATCACTTCCCAAGCTGGGGTGCCTCCTCCCATATTAAATCCCATAATACCCATTCCACCTGTACCTAAAAGAGGGGCATCTGTAGCAAAAACACCAAGCTTTTTCTTGGACACAGGACCACTTACCGCGTTTAGAGTCCTCATAATTTCATATTCTACGGGAAGACCTTTGTAGAGAAACGGAATTGTTTGTTGCGATCCGTTGCCTTTGAAAACGAGACCAAGGTATAAATCTTTTTGCCAAGGCATAAAGCGACCTTCCTGCTGAACGAAAAGCGGAGGATTAATCGCGTTTTGATTGGTTATTCCATATTTTTCCGCCGTAACTGACGCGTTGTCTTCAGGTGTAATTTCGTGTACTTTTACCAATACATTCTTACTTTCTCGGTCAATCTCTTTGAGGGCGGTGAGTAAATTAATCCGGGTTTGTACATATTGCTCAGGCATAGCTCCGGCAGGGGATACAAACGCGTCAATCTCGACCTGAGAATTTAAGTTTTTGAGAACATTAATTGAACCGGAAGAAAGACTACTCAGTTGTTCTTCTGTGGAGTCGATCCGGATCATGTCGTTATGTCTGAAAAATTGGGTAAGTCCGAGGGCAATCACAATCGCAGCAACAACTCTGATTGCATAATGGGAAACTTTTGATTTTCCTTTGGTAGACCCAACCCAGTGCCTTCTGCCGATAAGAATTGAGCAGAGGTAGAGCATTGCGATTGCGACTCCTACGAAAAAGGCTATCCCGGAAATGCTTATGATACCTCGACTGAAATCCAGAAAGTTGTAAGAAATACCCCACTCTGAATCCGGAAGGAGTGCAATGGGAGCATTAAAAGCGACCCCGAGTACAAAGGCGACCGTGAGATTCGCGGTAAGGAAGGAAGCCACCATGCCGACGGCAAGCATCGTTAGTCCTACAAACCAGTATCCAATGTAGGTCGATAGAAGTAAGCCGAAATCAGGGTTCCCAAGTTGACTGAGAACATAATAATTTGCGAGAAGGGAAATGACGATAGAAGCGGAGAAAATAGCTACCGCCCCAAAGTATTTACCAAGTACCACATCGAAATCACTTCCAGGTAAGGTTAGCAAAAGTTCATCCGTGCCCTGTCTGCGCTCTTCCGCCCAGATACTCATAGTGATGGCGGGAATAAAACCAAGGAGGATGTGAGGAAGGAATTTGTTTAGTTGATCCAAATTCGCAAGGTTGGAGTCAAAGAACTCCTGCGGCCAAAAAGCGGCTAAACCACTGGCGAGAAGGAATGCGCAAATAAATACATATCCGCTAGGGCTTCCAAAATAAGAAGCGAGGTTTCGTTTAAAAACGGCAATAATAGCATTTTTGTTCATGGATCCGAAAATGAATAAATTAAATTTTTGTTAAAACGGTTTTAGGCTGCTTCCATGGTTCTTTTGTTGAACCATGAATCTAGGGATGATTCGCTTTTGAGTTCGTCGGGGCTACCTTCGAAAATTAGTCGGCCATGATTAATCAATATAATGCGATCTGCAACTTCAGGAACTTCCTGAAGAATGTGAGTCGAAAGTAAAATGGTCTTACCCAAACCTTTGATTGTTTTCCTGACTTCTAAAACTTGATTTGGATCCAATCCGGCAGTCGGTTCATCCATAATCAAAACATCTGGCTCATGAAGCATAACATTGGCCATACCCACTCTCTGCCTGAAACCCCGGGAAAGCTTACCGATCGGTTTGTTCAGGACTGTCTGCAATGCACATTGTTCGATCACTTTTTCAATCCGGCTTTTCTTTTTATCGCTCGGAATACTTCTGGCGTCGCCAAAGAAATTAAGAAGATTGATCGGGGTCATTTCTTCGTAAAGGGGGCCGTTTTCCGGAAGATATCCAATCCGGTTTGCAACTTCATCTCTGTTGCCGGCAACTTCAAGTCCACAGACCTTAGCAGTACCCGCAGAGGGTGCTAGGTATCCGGTTAACATTTTCATGGTCGTACTTTTACCTGCACCGTTTGGTCCTAGGAAAGCAACGACTTCTCCGCGTTTAATTGAGAAACTGAGGTCTTCAACTGCGATGAAGTCACCGTAGTATTTGCTGAGACCTTCCGTCTCGATCATGATGTCCGAGTGTGAATTTTCAGTCATTAGGATAAATTAGTGTTGAGGGTTTGGTAATTTTTCAAAGGGCTGAGGCGTTACCGAAAAATTAGATTGTTCAAAAATTATTAAAAAATCTTATATCTCGATTGCATCAAGCAGAAAAGCTTTGCAATCCAAATATAATTAGACCTAAATATTTTACTAATGGAATGCAGCCCTGTTAATATCTTTCCATACATCCTGTTTTTTACTTTTACAGCAGGCTCTTTCTCAGCGTACTCAATCGAAGATTCGGTAAATAGGATGCATTATTTAGAGCAACCTTTGAGGTTTGATGAAATTGATTCTTCGCCTTTGCATACTATTAACTCCGAGGGATTTCCATTTCCTTTGCTTTTTCCTGCAGAAATTTCTTTATTCAGTTTAATCGATTTCGCCGATCCAGGTTTTCAGTCTTTGGAAAAACTTTCCAAGTTGCCTGTTATTAACAACTTTACCACGCGAAATAATAGAAATAATATTTTCACACCAAAAAAGAGACCAACAAATAGATTGGCAAAGGATTCAAGAGATTCATCACTCATGATTTCTGATCCGGTTAGTCAATTTCTTAAATCAGCACCTTCAAAGACTTTGCCTACAGATGCTGAACTAACTCGCTTTTTGTATCCTGGTGATAAATATAAACCCACTCCTGAAAATATTCCAGATCTACCCAACTCAAATATCCAATCTTCTCAAACCTTCTCTGATTTCAGAAATCAGGCAGAGTCTGCATTATTAAACCGCATATTTAAAAGTGAGCCTTCCCCGGATAAAACTTTACCACCTCTCTCCGAAACTGAAATAATTGATATCCCCAGTCCTCCTGCTGGCAATCTTTCCGAAGGTGCGTTCTCATCAACCGTAAAATTAAGAGCTCAAAAACCTAACAATGACGGGCAATTGGAACCGGCCCAAGCATCTGAATTTTATTTAACGACCCAAAATCTGCAGGAACTCCTCCAAAATTTAGATGCAGGCTCTGCAGTGGCAGGCGAATTACAATCCGTAGCTGAAATTTGGGCAAAAGCCGAAAAAAATGCATCCCAATCTCCAGAAGTCGCTCTCGGCGTAAAATCTATCATGCTTCAAGCAAAGGTTAGCAAAGCACGAACCGATCCTTATGGAAAAGCAGCTTTACGTGGAGTCCAGCCAGATGAAAAGTACTTTTTGATCGGAATCGACAAGGATGTTCAATCCAATGTCGTAACCATATGGTCCAAAGAGTTAGATGTACAGCCAGGTGAAAATTTGGTGGAATTGAGTTCCAGCGACGTAATTTACCAGGAATAGACAACTTCCTTTTTAAAGTTTTCATTCTCTTGTCTCGAATTGAGAAGAAATTCTCGCCAAAGAGCCGATTCCTTTGTTATGGAATAGAACTTTATCAAATTTATAACTCCCATCTTTTAAAATTATGCAAAATCAGGAAATTCTTCAACATGCTGCCGATCAAGCTCGAGGGTTGGCTATTGATGCCATTCACGCCTGTTCTTCTGGACATTTAGGTTTGCCTTTAGGTGCAGCTGAAGTCGGAGCTGTGTTATTTGGAAATGATTTGAATGTTGATCCTTCCGATCCCCAGTGGATCAATCGTGATCGTTTTATTTTGTCAGCTGGGCATGGTAGCATGTTTCTTTACGGATGGTTACATCTAGCAGGTTATGATCTTCCCATGGAAGAGATTAAAAACTTTCGCCAATTACACAGTAAAACTCCCGGTCATCCAGAATACATGGAGACTCCCGGTGTTGAATGCACCACTGGTCCTCTCGGGCAGGGCGTCGGTAATGCGGTAGGGATGGCTATGGCAGGAAAAATGGCTGCTGCTCATTTTAATACTGCTGAACATGAAATTATTAATCATCAGGTCATTGCACTTGCCGGAGATGGATGTTTACAAGAAGGAGTGGCGGCTGAAGCAGCCTCGCTGGCTGGGCATCTTGCTCTTGATAACCTTACCCTAATTTATGATTCTAATGATGTTACTTTGGATGCCATGGCTGATGCATCACAGAGCGAAAGTGTCTTTGATCGATTTACAGCCTACGGCTTCCATTGCATTCTTATCGAGGATGGGCATGATTTGCAGGCCATTTCTGATGCCTTATCACAGGCACGTGCCAACACCGAAAAACCCACATTTATCGAGGTCAAAACGACCATAGCCAAAGGTATCCCAGAAGTGGCAGGTACAGCCGGTGGTCATGGAGAAGGTGGAGCCAAGTTTGCTGAGGCGGCACGCCAAGGGCTTGGGCTTCCAGAAGAATCCTTTTATGTATCCGAAGATGTTCGTACTTTCTTCGAACAACATAAATCCCAGCAAATTGAAAATCGTCAGCAGTGGGACGCAACTTTTAGTGCCTGGAAAACGGCTAACCCAGAAAAAGCTTCCCTGCTGGAATCTGGATTAAACCGTGAAGTGCCTGCTGATCTAATGGATCATGTGCAGGAATTCCCTGAAGATGCCAAAGTTGCCACCCGTGCAGCGGGTAGCCAGGTTCTCAATGACCTTGCCAAAGCGATGCCTACATTAATCAGTGGATCTGCAGATCTTCACGGATCCACCAAGAACTATATCAAAGATGTGGGAGATTTTACGGCCGATAATCATAGCGGTAGAAATATGCTTTTCGGTATTCGCGAGCATGCTATGGGTGCAATCGTCAACGGAATTGGATATTATGGAATTTTCCGTCCATCTGGGGCTACTTTTGCAGTCTTTGCAGATTATATGCGTCCATCCGTACGAATTTCTGCTCTTACTAACCTTCCTATTTTTCATATTTGGACACACGATTCTGTGGCAGTAGGTGAAGATGGTCCTACACACCAACCCGTGGAAACAGTAAGTGGATTACGTGTAATTCCCAATTTGGATATTATTCGCCCGGCAGATCCGGAAGAAACGGCCGGTGCATTTGTGGCTGCACTTCAAAGAATAAACGGACCAACCGGTCTCATTCTTACCCGTCAGGGCGTGCCTAACCTGTCTGAAGTTTCGGTTGCCGAAAGACGCCAGGGTGTAGGTAAAGGCGGATATATTATCCGTAAAGAAACAGAGGAATTAGAACTTATCATTCTTGCATCCGGTAGTGAGGTATCCGTTGCATTGGAAGCTGCGACTGAGTTAGGGAATTCGGTTCGAGTGGTTTCTATGCCTTGTATGGAGCGCTTCGACCGGCAGGATACCGAGTATCGCAACTCAGTTCTACCCAAAGGTTTTCGGAATCGTATGGCCGTGGAAGCTGGTGTTTCTGATCTCTGGCGCAAATATGTTGGTTTAGAAGGCGTGGTTGTTGGAATCGATCGCTTTGGGCTCTCTGCACCGGGTGATACCGTACTTAACGAACTTGGTATTTCCGTAGAAAATGTTGTCAAGCAAGCCGCCCTTGCCGGGTTACAGGCCTAAGGGGTAGATTATTATATAACGGCTATGAGATCTGTTAAATTGCAGATCCAAAGCCTTATATCTTATTCGGTTAAAGAATTTAAAATTTGTATGAGATTTTTCTCGTGCAACCAATATGTCATGCCCTAGCTTAAGAATATGAAATTTAATCTTCCTCTACTTGTTACTGGAATCGTCCTGGCGAATCCAATTATTTTTAATCAATGGATATTTGCTGAAGATGGTAAACCTCCCTTTGATGAAGTTTTCAAAAAGCTTGATGCAAAGGTACGGACCGTCATTGAGAAAGACCGTACCGAAGGCTTAAAGGAACTGGAGAGGGTGGGGAATCTACTTGCCAAAGATTATCCCGAGGAATTCATGCCTTATGCCATGCTCAATGCGGTGGCCCGCATGACATCCGATCAGGAAAAAAGCCTGAAAATTCTCAAACGGATTGCTGCTCTTGAGGGTTCCGATCCTAAAATTGAAAGAGTTGTTTCTCAGGCAAAGGCGGAGCTTAAAAAAAGAGAAGCCCTGGGTAAACCCCTGGAGATGAAGTTTACCGCACTCGATGGGAGCAAGGTTAATTTGGCTAAGATGAAAGGAAAAGTCGTCCTGATAGATTTCTGGGCCACTTGGTGTGGACCTTGTGTAAAGGAGATACCCAGTGTGAAAAAGACTTACGATGCTTTGCATAAGCAAGGTTTTGAGATCATTGGCATCTCGATGGACAGCGATAAAAAGAAACTTG
>ERZ807291.2780-NODE-2780-length-25778-cov-11.907631_pt1 | contig 25778 bp, 22 predicted proteins | sample MGYA00521257_ERZ807291 | MGnify/ENA primary metagenome ERZ807291 (study PRJEB31413, sample SAMN03169783) | marine metagenome | biome: Marine; feature: Water; material: Subsurface seawater | place: North Sea | collected 2011-04-28 | depth 1 m m ... | reverse complement strand
GACCAATAACATCTTTTATGAAAAATGCAGTTTCGCTCATCATTGGCCCCCAACCGGCTTCGTACCAACCCACGCTCCCGTCATCAAAGGTGACCTGTAGATGACCGTAGTTTATTTTATCAGCGGGTAATTCATCTGTAAGTTGCGTACCCAGACCGGAGACTCGGGTGGGACGGGATTCTGTCATTTGGCACATCACATCGACATAATGTACGCCACAGTCAACAATCGGAGAGATGGAAGAGAGAAGGCTTTTATGGGTATCCCAGTTTTTCCCGTAAGATTGTTGGTTTAAGTTCATACGCATAACGAGAGGCTTACCCAAAGTTTTGGCCACTTCCACAAATTTAATCCAACTCGGGTGTTGTCTGAGGATATAACCAACCGCAAGGGCTTTTCCTTTGGAGCGGGCTAATTCAACAAGCTCACGACACTGCTCTGCACTTTCAGCCAAAGGTTTTTCAGTAAAAACATGACAGCCTGCTTCGAGAGCTAACTTACAGAAAGGATAGTGAGTATCCGGATAGGTTGAAATACAGACTGCATCCGGTTTAAGATCGGTGAGTGCTTGTTGGTAATCGTTGCATTCGGGAGTGCCATCTGGAAGTTCAGCCATTAAGCTTGCCCGTGATTCTTTTTTGCGGGTACATATCGCAGCGATTTCAAACTCTGGAATAGAAGCGTAGGCCAAGGCGTGAGATCGTCCCATATTTCCAGCACCGACAACAAGTACACGAATTTTTGGTGAGTGATTCATAATTTTATCGAGAGACCCAATCAGAGGGTCTGTGTTTTTTTATCAAATCATCCTGTAATTTGCCAACAAACTTATAATATCCTTTGAGTTCCAGTTTGGAAGCTGCTGCTTCATCCACAATCACAGTTACTCGCTCGTGAAGCTGAAGGGCAGAAGCAGGGAAGAACGCTGATATTGCACCTTCTACCATTTCGCGTACCGCTATAGCTTTGCTTTCTCCAGTCGCCATCATCAGTATTCTTCTTGATTCCAGAATAGTGCCAATTCCCATAGTGATTGCCAGCTTAGGCTGAAATTCATCAGCCGAGAAAAACCTCGAATTATCCTCCAGTGTTTGGTGGGTTAATGTTTTAATTCGTGTAGTTGACCTTAGGCTCGAAGTCGGTTCGTTGAATCCAATATGTCCGTCCGTTCCAACTCCAAGAACTTGCAAGTCAATTCCCCCTGCACTTTTAATTTGCTTTTCATAGATTGGACCTGAATCTAAAGGATTTTCTGCCATTCCATCCGGTACATGAGTTTGTGACTGATTAATATTGATATGATCAAATAAATTTTGATTCATAAAAGTCCGGTAACTTTGCGGATGATCTGCGGGAATGCCGATATATTCATCCAAATTAAAGGTACTGACTCCAGAAAAATTTAATTCATGTTCATGATGCCTGCGAATAAGCTCTTCGTATAATCCGATAGGAGTGGATCCGGTAGCCAGTCCAAGAACTGAATCCGGTAGCGTTGTAATTTGAGATTCAATAATATCAGCACACTTTCGTGCCAAAGTCTTTTGATCTGATGCTATGATGACTTCCATACGAAGGAATATACATAGTCATATGATAACTTCCATATAATAATTACATATATGTAATTACTGGGGTTAATCGAAAGTTTTTATTCTTTCAAAAGAGATTTGCCTCAACTTATTGTGGAAGCTTTTCTCTTAGAGACTTAATGCTTTTTTGGCAAAGATAACTATGTTAGCGGGGAGCCAATTGACAGCTTTTTGATTAGGATTTGATGAGGTGTTAGAAATAAAAACCTTAGGATGTTTACTTGATACCTCTTCAATTTCTTTCCATCTCATGGGACTAATTTGAGAATCAATGCCATAGTAGAGCCAGTTTTTACTGCTTTTATTTGATTCAGATGCCCACAATTTTGCCTTAGATACGGTATTTTTTATCTCAATGTCGTCTAATATGCCGTCTTTATTTTTATCAAAAGTTTTAATTGAAACCAATTCTTTGCGAATCTCGGCTTCTATTTGATCGTCCACTGTTTGTGGACTTGGTTCATTACTCGCTTCCTTTAATTCGACTGGTTTGGATCGTGTTTTTTTGAGTCAGCTGCTTTCGCATCTTCTAATATCTTCGCGGCTTCTGATGGATTATCAGTGAGTTTTCCTAGAAATTCTGGAAGTTCAATTCCTACATTCTTAGTGATCTGATGGAGTGGGGGCAGAGCACCTACCAAACCGGACACAAAATTCGCCGTGTCATTTTTACCGCCTTCTCCTTTTCCAGAGTCCCAAACTGTGATTTTATCAATCTTGAGGTTTGAAATCGCTTTAACCTGTTCTGCGACTAGCTGAGGAAGTTGCTCGGTGACGAGTAAAGTACTGGCAAATTCAGCACCTCCAGAAGCGTTCACAATTCTGGCAAAACCTTCAGCCTTGCTTTGGAGTGCGGCCAAAGTACCTTTTGCCTCAGCCTCCATTATGGATTGAATACCGTCCGCATCACCTTTCTTAAGACGTCGGGTTTTTTCCGCATCAGCTTCAGCTAAGGTTTCAATTTTAAGTTTTTCAATTTCTGCTGGAACCACAATATCAGCATGTTGGCTGGCTTGTTCCCGTTCGGCACGGGCTTTTTCCGCGGTTGTTTCAGCGGCATAAGCCTCCTGGGAAGCTTGAGCCGTTTTGACTTTTTCGGCGGCAACCGCCAGTCTTTCTGCTTCTGCTTCCTGTTCCCTTCTTAACGCATCAGATTGGGCCACTTTAATCTTAGATAAATTTTCACCTTCAGTCGCTGAAGCTTGGGCACTGGCCACTTCAATTCTTCTTTCCCTATCTGCATTTGCACTTCCGATCGCACCGTCTCTTTCTCTTTCGGACACGCTTACCTTCGCCTCATTGATAGCCCGGGATGCTGCCTCTTTACCTAAAGCATCAATATAACCCGATTCATCGGTAACATCCTTAATATTAACATTGATCAAGCGAAGGCCCACTTTCTTGAGCTCCACCTCTACGCCATTGGTAATTTTATCAATGAGAAGATCGCGGTCCGCATTGATCGCCTCAATATCCATCGTTGCAAGAACCACACGCATTTGCCCAAAAATAATATCAGCGGCCTGCTCTCGGACCGCCTGTAAATTCAATCCTAGTAGGCGTTCGGCAGCATTTTCCATAACTCCTTTTTCGGTTGATATACCAACCGTGAAAGTAGAAGGTGTATTAACCCGAATATTTTGTTTGGAAAGAGCACCCTGTAGGGCTATGTCGATTGGAATCGGAGTCAGGTCGAGCCATTGAGAGTCCTGTATTAAAGGCCATACAAACGATGCACCCCCGTGAACGCACTTGGATGAACGGTTACCTCCCGTTTTTCCGTAAATGACCAAAACTTTATCAGACGGGCACCGCTTGTACCGACTGAAGAAAAAAACCAATGTTCCGAGAACAATGAGAATGAAAGTGATTATACCAATTAAGAATGCGTCCATAATGTTATGAGTTTAGGTGTTAGATTGTTTAAGCTATTTCCTCTCGGATTTTAATTCATCCTCAAGTGGTTTTACTAAGATCGTTTGTTCATCAATTGTTTCGGTTACCCGAACCGCGACTCGATTTCCAATTTTTTTATCACTATCTGAAAGAGCCTGAACGATTCGGAGCCTACCCTGTACCATCACTTCGACTTGCCCCATACCTTTTCTTTTGGGAGGGATAGGTAAGTAAACATTACCCACATTTCCGATGGCATTGTTGTAATCTAAAGTGCCTTCCTGCCTTAAGCTGTGTAGGTAGCTCATGAGATAAATGACCACGCCAAGGAATGCAGAGCCTGAAATTGTTGCGACAAAAGTGGCAGCACCGGTACCGTGACCAGCTTGTAACATGGCGGCTCCCGCCCATCCAAATCCGGCAAAAAACGCACCTATGGTACGGATGGAAAAGATTCCGCTTGCCCCACCTTCTCCCGTATCAGCTATTTCCGCTTCAGGCATATCCACCGCTCCACCGAGCATCACCATTCCCATTTGGACGGTCAGAATTAAACTTGAGAAAACTCCAATTCCGGTAAAGGTTCTTTCTGCAGGGGCTAAATTGAGCCAGTAATCTATCATAGAATATTTTGGTGTGTAATACATCACATTAATTCCTATTTAATATGAATTTGTCAATAGACTTAGAATTAAAGCATACAATTACCACTGAATAAGTTTACTTCGATCCTGAAAAATAAACTATTATAATTTTTGGGAAAATTTAGAATCAATGAATTATGATCTTTTTGAGGAATCCAATCTGAAGGACACAAGCATAGAACAGATTATAGAAAAGGTGAATAAATACGCGCCCCATTCTAATTGAGCGGTAGAACCACCTGGGAAAGATTTTATTACCACGATAATCAGGGCGAGGGCAAATACTTCGGCCATAGAAAATTTCCCCACATAATGTATGATTTGAAGGGTTGAATTAAACTTTTTTGAATCTTTCAGACCTGTGGCATGCCAATAAAAAGATAGTTTGAGAATCGGAGAAAAAACTGAAAATAAGGCCAGAATTACGGCTAAAAAAATATCATTGGTCTTAAAAAGTTTCTGAATAACCCCGAGAATGGAGTAAGTGGAAACTGCAAGTTCTTCGGGAGCAATAATTTTGATGAACCAGGTTAGGTCTCCTGCTTTGGGGAAAATGGTCAAGGTCGGGCCGATTAAACCTAATCCGAGCAAAAGAGATGAGCAAGCAATGAGAAAACGGGTTAGATTCATTGCGTATGAATTTTATTTCATTATGTTAGCGAGGTCTTCTATGTTCGAACCAACTGGCAGAACACGAAGAGTAATTCTTCTAATGGCACTTGTTTCTGTTTTTTTAAGCTTAAATTCATTTTTGCCAATAGATAAGCTGTCCATCTCGATCTCATGCCTTCCCACATCGTCATCGGATGCGACATCCACATCTTCAACAGCAATTTCTATTTTCTCTCCTTCTTCAAATCGGATTCGGCCTGCTTTGATGGCATCATCAGAGGATACTGATTTTCCAAGCAAATCCTTCCAGTTCAGCTCGATTGATAATCCGGACCAATCGGCAATTAAGGAATCATCCTTGGTAATACTTTCAAACACCGCGTTTCCTTTCCAAAATAAACGGTAGCGAATATCTGGACCTTTTTTTCCCTGATCCCAAGATTCATTCTCTACATTTGTGGGATAAACTTCAATTTCGGACGCAAAAATGTAGTAAGTCTGTCCAGGGGACAATCGACCACTTAATTTAATTTTACTATTTGATGTATCTAGACTCTCAGCATTTTCTTTATCTGTGGTTATAAACCAATATAGTCCAGATGCTAGTAAAACAAGGAGAAGGGGAATAGCTGCCCCAAACCATGCCGGTGGTTTGGGGGCATCAAAATCAGAAATATCAGTCATGCATTCTTTTATTGCAGAAGGATCTAATTTAGAAAGGCTAAAATTTATTTTTTAAATTTTTTGATCGGTTAAACATGTTTTTTCATGATGAAACAAGAATTCCTGATTTTTAAATTTAGTTCTTAATACCTGTGCAAAACTTGACCTTACTGATGGAACTCCTTCATACTAAGGCCATGAAAAATAAAATACTTTTGATCGGTATCGTTTTTTTACTATGTGGCTGTGGAAATGAAGAGAGAACAAATTTGGATTTTCCTAAGATTGATAATCCTTTAGATCAAGAAGATTTATTAAAAAACACCCTTAAGGAAGCGACTGAGCTAAGTGATCTAATCGTCACGCTAGATGGTGACCTCCAAATGTACAAAGCCTTTGATAATTCTCCGTACAGCGGATGGATTAAGAAAAGTTATGATGGAGGAAAACTGGGGTACCTTTTTCAGTGCAAGAGTGGAATACAGGATGGTTTGTACACAGCCTGGTATGAGAATGGAAAGAAAATGGTTGAACGTATGTGGAGAACAGGGAAACGTGAAGGTCCTTTTAAAACTTGGTCCGACTCCGGATTCTTACAGTCTCGGGGGTATAATAAAAACAATCTCAGAAATGATCTATTTGAAGAATTCTATGCCGATGGAAAAAAAAAGTCTGCAGTAGAGTATTTGGATGGTAAGATAGAAACTTTTTTTAGGTGGCAACCAGATGGCCAAAAATGTCCGTATACCTCGGTTAACGATGGAAACGGAATTGTTGTTTATTACAAGGAGGATGGAACAATCGATTCAAATGAATCTTATTATCAGGGTGAATTAGATTATGGAAGACCAGCTGATTCGAATGATTCTGGTACAGACATTGAAGGAATTATCGATTTAAATTCGTCCATTAATGTTGTGCCCGAAAAGCAGTGAGCTCCTGAATTTCATTGTTTTAAGTATTATCGTTTACAAGCCTTTGATCAAACCACTCTGATACGATTTCCAAATCTGCTTTCTGTCCGATACAATAGACAGTGTCCCCAGCAACAAGAATTGTCTCTGCCAGGCGGTGCAAGAGCAGTTTATCTTCTCTTCTGACTGCTATTACTAAGACTCCTGTTTTCTCGGCCAAGCTAAGTGCCCTTGGAGATTTGCCCTCTGCTTCACTGCCTTTTATCAAAAGAATGTTTTCAACGGTCAGTTCTTTCAGTTCGTTGTGCTCGTGAAGAGGGAGGGGGGCTTCTTTAAATCGTCGATCTGAATGCATAGTCTGCGAGCGAGCGTGATCAATTTCTCCAATAATTACATTTCTTGGAATTTGCAGTTTACGTAAAACCTGTGATAAGACCTCCAATCCACCCTCAACTTCGCATGCAACGATACCACTAGGTTTGAACTTTTCAAAATCTTCAACGCCATCCATGTACTGAGTTCTAACAAAGACAGGCGTTTCCACTTTGAGTCTGTTAATTGTGGCCAGGACGCGTTCAGTTGCGGAATGATCATTAATCATTACGACTACTGCCCGACATGACTCGAGGTGTGCATGACCGAGAGCTTCTTCGCTAGTCGCATCGGCGTAATAAACTGGATCTCCTTTTTCCCGCCCTAATCTTACATTATCTGAGTTCATTTCAAGAACTACTGTTTCAATTCCTAACGTTCGTAGGCTTGAGGTTAATAGTTGTCCCGATATACCATAGCCAATGATGATCACATGGTCGTTTTGCCCAACTGTTTTTTGCTCTAAGTCCTCGGCGCTTTTTGTGCGTAATAATTTGGCCAACGGATCGAGCGCTCTTTCACCTGCAGTAAAATGAGGGGCTTTGTAAACGATTAAGGGAGTAAGAAACATACTTAATATACCAGCATTTAAAAGGGGAGCAATGGCTTCGCTTGAGACTACATTTTCTTTTGTCGCAAGTTGGAGCAGAACGAAACCAAATTCTCCAAACTGAGCCAAACCAACGCCAGCCAACCAAGCAGCCCTAGGTGGAAAACGCATAAACATTGCTGCGATAGATGCAATTAATCCCTTTCCAAAAAGAAAGGCGGCGAGGAGAAGCATAACTGTTCCGGTTTGTTCCATTAAGACCTCGAAGTTAAAAAACATCCCAAGTGATACAAAAAAGAAGCTTACGAATACATCCTTCAGGGGTAAAATATCTCCCATTGCACGATGTCTGAAATCGGTGTCCGCCACGATCATACCTGCAAGGAAGGCACCCAATGCCAAGGACAGACCGGTTAAAGAAGTTATGTAAGCAGTCCCAATGCATAGGCAGAGAACTGTTAAGATAAATACTTCACTACTTCGGCTTGCATCGACCCATTTAAAAAGTAATGGCACCAACTTTCTTGAGCACACAAAAAGCCCAACTACCATTAAAACTGCTTGCCCCATCGCTAATCCAACTTCTTTCCAAACTGATAAATTATCCAGCCCTTGAGGTAAAAGAGGGATGATTAACACCATCGGTACGATACATAAGTCCTGAAATATTAAGGTGCCCACTATGAAACGCCCGTGTGGTGCATCAAGTTCATTTCTCTCATTTAAGGTTCTTAACACGAGTGCTGTACTTGATAACGCAAAAACGAAACCATAAACCACGGCTTCTGGCAGAGGTCTGTCCAGAGCAAGTGCGATAAGGATAGTTATAGCAGCAGTTGCACTTACCTGCATAATACCACCCAACGCAACTTGCTTGAAAATGTGCTTCAATCGATTGAGTGAGAACTCCAAGCCTATGGTGAAAAGAAGAAAGACTACTCCAACCTCTGCGATTAATTCGATCGCTTTTAAGTCTTTGGCCAAAGAAAACCCGTGAGGTCCTACTAATGCTCCAGAAAGAACCAGACCAGCAACTACTGGGAGTTTGAGCCGTCCAAGTAAAATAGTTACAATAACGCTAACAGTTGCGATGAGCGTTATTTCTTCAAGTAAATGCATTTTAATTTTTATTTAAGAGTGAACCCTGCAAGTTGATGAATGTACTTCTGGCTTTTTTATGAACCAACTACAAACAATATTCTTTTTTATTATTGTTAAGTTTGCCCATTTTATGTGGGGCTTTTACCATACAGGCATGTTTAGATATTCTTCATCTCTTTTACTCTCATTTATCTGCCTTGTAGGGCACGGTAAAGAATTGAGCCAGTATATTGATTTAGACGATGATGCTAAACTTTCAAAAATCCTAAGTTCTTCGGTTATTGGCGAGTGGCACGAATTATCAAATAAATCTTTGCCCTTTGATAAATTTGTACAAAAGATTGGATTACAATATCTTCGTTTTGGTGAAACTCCGTTTTCAGGTTGGTATGCTCAAATTGATGCAAATAAGAAAAAGCGTAATTTACGCCATTTTATCGGAGGAATTCTTGAGGGCCCTATAATTAGTTGGCGTAGCAATGGGAGCAAGTTTCATCAAGGGAACTATCAAAATGGAAGAAAGCATGGATTGTTTTCTTACTGGTCTGAGAAGGGAATTAAGATAACCGAACAATATTATAATCAGGGTAAGTTGAATGGAATTTCTAATCGATGGTATCAAAATGGAAAAAAACATTCAGAGCAAATTTTTCAGAATGGCAAAATTGTATCCGCAATTGGTTGGATGCCTAATGGGGAAAGATGCCCGTCTACTAAAGTTATTAATGGGGCAGGTATGCTCGTGGTTTATGATAACCTTGGAGATAGGAAAGCCCGTATTATTACAAACGAAAAAAAGTCTGTTGAAAGATATGAAAACGGTAATATCAGGGAAGAGGGTTACTATAAAAAAGATAAAAAAGATGGAATTTGGATTTACTACCGATTCGATGGAGCCGAGCATTTTAGAGTATTCTATCGTGATGGTGTTCGCATAAGAACGAAATTTTCATCGTCAGCTTCCGTTTATTAATTTCATTTACTAGGGGATTTAATTCTCAATAAGTATCTATAGTTCTGAACTAAGGATATTTGAAACTTAATCGGAGAGCTTTTATTTTAATAGAGGTTCAAAACTTAGACTCTACATGTTTGATTTTACCCAGCTCAATTTCAAATACGAGTTAAGTCGATAAAGCTTTAGAAGAATTTTATTACAAAGATAAGTTGCACTTTGAGTTTATATCCCTACTTGATTTTAAAATTAATTTAAACAGTACTTTTTTTGCTTCACAGATTCTCGATGAATCTTTTTTAAATTAGATGATGATGAAATTTTTTATTACGCTGCCACTGTTAATTTTGTTTGGCTGTTCAAAACAAAATTTATCAGTTCAATCCGATGAATTTGTTTTGCAGCATATTGTGCTTTGTTGGCTTAAGGAACCGGGGAATGCGTCTCACCGCGAACAAATTATTGAGTTGGCCCAAACATTTAACGAAATCCCATCAGTTTTAGAAGCACGGGCCGGTCAAGTAATCAGCAGTGATCGCGATATTGTGGACGATAGTTTTGATGTGGGTATAGTTGTGGTAGTAAAAGACGAGAAAGCTTTGCAGGAATACTTAGATCATCCCATTCATCAAAAAGGTAAAACCGAGGTCTTGCTTCCATTGATTGATAAGGTACTCGTGTACGATTTTAAATAATAATTAGAGAACTTTAGCATAATTCTCATATCGATGAAAATATCTCGTGGATGATAAACTTTCAGGCACCCAAAATAACTCTAAGAATGGAGCCACCTGTCGGGATCGAACCGACGACATCCTCATTACAAGTGAGGTGCTCTACCAGCTGAGCTAAGGTGGCGTGCCAATACTCTTATAAAATATTAAATTTTATAGAAATGCAATCGGATTTTGAGTGAAATTGTTTACTGGCTTGGCTCAGGGGAAGTTTCACAGGAGAAAATCTTTTCTTTTCCTATATGTTTAAGGAGTAATCTCTCGCAGGTTTCTTTTCTCGCACGTTCGATTTCTAATCTGTAAGAGACTGAACCTCCTCGTTTTTCAAGAGAACTGGCAAAGAGTTTTTCATCGGGGTGAAGTTTTTCCATTTTTTTGAAGAAATTTGTCGGCATTCGAAAGGCACCGAGAGAGACGGAATGAATTTTATCAACGGGCATACTGGAAAAAATATCTTGAAAGAGCCCCTGATATCGCTTTTCAAAGTCTTGGCAGTCAATGATTGGGTCTACACGCAGTCCGACTTGCCAACCTTGTTCGGTTAGTTTCTGCATCGCCCGTATGCGGGATGAAACCGAAGGGACTCCGTGTTCGAGTTGAATGCTAATTTCTTTTGGAGTAAAGCTAAAGGCGGTGACAATATTTTCTGAAGGGGTGTGTTTAAGGAGGGGTGTGATATTTACGCTTTTAGTTCGTAATTCGAGTCGAGCATTCGTGTTTTTTTGAAAAAATGGAAGAAAGAAATCGGTGAATGTGGAAATATTTTCGAGTGCTAGACTATCACAGTCGTATCCAGAGAAAAACCAAGTTGGCTCAGTGGGTTCCTGCCTCGTTTTGCTTTGAATATCAGCGAGAAAATCTTCGTAGTTAACAAATAGTACATAATGAGCGGAAGGGTACATACCTTGAAGGAAGCAATAACGGCAATCATAGATACAGTTAAGCATATGAGAAAAATAGAAATTATTTTTTCCTCCTATTCCGTAGGTGGGAGGAATGGGAAGGGCAAAGTTGTGTTTTTTCTCGGCAAGTATGAGGGATGGCTTTTTCTTTTGAAGTCTAAAATTCTGTCCGCTTGGATTAAAGATTTCTTTGTGGTTCTCACATGAAATCCTAGAGGCTTTTGGAAAGCGCTCCATAATTTCCCGTGTCCGGGGATGATCGGTAATTGAATTCTCGTGGTAAATAATGTCGATCATGGAAAGAGGCTTTTTTCTTTCAGTATTTGATTAAGGCTGGTTATGAATGCTTTGGCATTTTTGGCCGATTGAACGAGTTCTAGGATATGGGAAGTTGGAATCCCAACCACAAGGGCATGACGAATTTCCTTTTTAACTTGGTGAGTTTGAGTCTCGGTAAAAAGAAGGGCTTCCAAAATCCCAGATAAAACATTTTCGATTTCCTCGGGCTCTTTGATTTCCGCCGACATGTTAATCATCTCTTGAATCAGGTTTACGATCTGAGGAAGGGCAGGGGTAATTAACCCGTGAACCTGGGACTTGTCAAAGCGGGATACAGGTTTTTCAGGATTGTCAGATATAATTTTTATGGACTGAACTAGTTCAGTTGTTGAAAAGCAGTGTGCAGTTTCAAAAAAAGCCGACCCTTCCATATCGTAAGCAGTGCCTATTTGATATTGCTCCGATGCTTGATTACAGGTGTGCAATAAGGTTTTGGATATTGGAGTAGAGTAAATTTGGGGTGGAAAACCTGATTTTCCATTTTGTTGGTCAGAAAATTTTGCAATTTGAAAAACTTCTCCCAATTTTGCACTTCCGTGCCCGGCTAGACCGATATTAAGCCAAGGAGCATTTTTACAAGTCCTTCGCCCATGAAGAAAGGAAACGGCATTGGCCATATTTTTTTTCCCAATCCCGGATATAACTAATTGATAAGTATCGTCCTGAAAGAGACTAAAGGGAGAGGGCAAAGCATGTTTTTTCAAACCCAAGTGATCTATGATGGGTTTAGCTTCTGCAGAAAGGGCAACAATGATATTCAATTGAACGGGTGTTTGGTTGAGTGGAGGGGAAGTTGTTTTGATAAGGCCTGTATTTCCTCATTGAATTCTTGCGATTGTAAAAGCTTTCCATGCTTGGCAAATCCTTGAGCAAGAATCTTTAATTTTTCAATCAGCGTTTCAATCACGCTAATGCGCTGGTGGGTTGAAAGTTTAGCTTGGTTTAGCAGCTTTTTTAGTGATTGAACTCGAAATCGATCCATCCCCCAATGCTTGGTCGATAGTTGATCGCGGTGCCCAGCGTGCTTCGAGACCAACTTCTGCGGTAAGTAGCCAATCTTATTTTGAACGAGGATTCGAAGCCAGAGGTCGTAATCTTCACAAACTTCAAATGTTTCATCGAACATCCCAACAGAATGTAGAAGTGATTTATGTATAATCACTGAGGATGGGCAGATTATGCATCGGCTCAGACTTTTAAGGAAAATATCCTGATTTGATTTTTCCAAGTATGCAGGTTGACTGACCAACTTATTATTGCGAAGCCATTGCTCGTCGGTATGGCAAAATAAAAGATCGGGGTTGCGTTCAAGAAATTGTTTTTGCTGCTCAAGTTTAGTTGGCGACCATGTGTCATCCGAATCAAGAAAAGCGATCCAATTCCCCTGTGCTTTATTAATTCCTTGATTACGGGCAAAACTAACTCCGTGGTTTTTCTGTTTTATCCATTTTACTTTTGGATAATCAGGGCTAAGTGTGCATTGAGTACCATCTGTTGATCCATCATCCACCACAATAACTTCAAGTGGGTGTAGAGTCTGTTTATAAACTGATTGTAATGCTTTTTGGAGAAAAGAAGATCGATTGAATGTTGGAATTACGACCGAAATTTGCTCAACAGTGGAGCCTGGCATAAAGACCATCGCTCAAGGGCAATGAAATGAATCAGAAAACTCGTATCGGTACCTCTACGCTTTCGTAGCCGGGTGCTGAGATTACTAATTTACCTTCTCCTGCAACGCCTCCTTTAATTGGAATATTTACAGTTTTATTTCCTTTGGAGATAACCGCCTCGGGCATAATGACAGAGGAGGGGATATTTGTTTTAACTGAAACAATTAGGCCGCCATCCGGGGCTTCGTAGTCGATTTTAAAGAGAAGGGTACTTGAATCACCAGACTTTATTTCCAATGATGAAGGAGAGACTCCAATCGAACTTGCATCAATTCGAAAGTTTCCGATATCTAAGGCTCCATGTGGACCACCAATTAATTGAACAGGATAGTCTATTCCGGCAGGAAGAGCAGGAGTGGTAAAGCGAAGCTCGTTTTCAGACAAATAACGAGTCGAGGCTTCTTCGCCACCAATTAAGATTGAATCGTATTTAGTTAGACCTCTTCCTTGTACTGCAATTTCAACACCAACAGGTCCTCTGTAGGATGCAAGGTTTCCAACATAACGATTCTCTAAGCGAAAGACTTGAAGCTCGCTTTTAAGTTCTCTTGCATACGATGCTCCATTATCGCTAACAACCTGATAGTTTGTTTGAAAATAATAAGTAGCCTCATCAAAGCCTTGAGGTAATTTATAGTCACAGCTCCATAGGCTTGGGTTGATTGGATCCTTAACCATTGGAATCTTTTCTCCTCCGACAATGCTGAAGACTTGAACAGAATCTGGATTTACTTTTCGGTCTTGGATATCTAATTCAGTTTGCAAAGTATAAATTCCAGATGGATTTTGACTGATATTCGTTGAGGTTAGATTAATAAAGCTTGGCTGATTGCAACTTGTCAGGAAGGCAAGGGCCAAGGCTAGGAAGATATGTTTGTAAGTAGTGTGCAATTTATTCATCGTTTAATTGTTTCGATATAGTAATATAAATTTGTAGACAAGGTTCGTATTAGAAATGCAAGATTCAAATAGTAACAAGTTAGGTCTTTATGTCCATGTTCCGTTTTGTTCCACGACATGTGACTTTTGCGCATTTTACCAAGAGAGACCAAGCAAAAAGGGTTTTGAGCAGTATTTTTTTGCCTTGGAGAAGGATTTTTTAGCTCATCCTGGGAATCGGGATTTCTCTACCGTTTTTATTGGTGGTGGTACTCCTGGCCTTCTCTCGACATCGCAAATAGATAAATTGTGCAATTTAATTCGTGGATCAGGGCTAAGTGCTAATTGTGAATGGAGCGTGGAGGTGGCACCAAATGAAATTAATTCTGCAAAAATCGACTCACTTTTAAACGGTGGGGTAAACCGATTGTCTCTTGGTGTTCAGACATTTGATCAGCACTTCATGGAAGGACTTGGACGAAATCACGATGTTGAAACTGCGCTGAGCGCTTTTGAATTAGTTCGTAATGCCGGATTTCAAAGCGTCAATATAGATTTATTGTTTGGAGCTCCCGGGCAAAAATTGCAAGATTGGCAAGATGATTTAAAGCAAGCAGTAGAATTAGAACCAGATCATATTTCGACTTATTGCCTTACCTTTGAAGAAGACACAGCATTGTATGCGAAGTTGTCACAAGGGAAAGTAAAGATCGACCCTGACCGCGAAGCTGAATTTTACGAGTTGGCCTGGAATTATCTACCTAGCCAAGGTTTTAATCAGTACGAGGTGTCCAATTATGCAAAGGAAGGAATGGAGTGCATGCACAACTTAAACACTTGGATGATGAACGATTGGATTGGATACGGACCTTCTGCTTCTAGCCAATGGAAGGGGCGGCGTAGGAAAAATTTTTCCAATATCGATCAATGGGCAAAACAATTATTCTTGGGTGAAGAGCCTAGGTATGAAGAATCGATAAGATTGAGTGGTCTGGAGTTGGCTCGGGATGCAATTCTTTTTGGGTTAAGGATGAATAGGGGAGTGAGCGTTGATTTGGTGGCGGATCAATTTGAGGTTGATCGAGCAGCATTTCTCGAGGTCAGCCATTTTTTAGACCTTTTGGTCAATGAAGGTCTTGCAGAAAAACATGGGCGAAATCATTGTTTAACCAAAGATGGGCGCATGCGATGCGATGCAATTGCAACTGAAATTCCTGATCCGATGGAGGTCGTGCTTTGAGCAGGTAATTATTTTTGAGTGATTGCTTCGATTAGGATTTCCATACTTTCAGGCAGACCACCAGATCGGGCTCGAGTAAGCCAAAGTGACTTGTATTTCGAGAACAATGAATCCTTGTGTGACATAGGTGTCCACGGTTTTCCTAAGAGGAGGGATGCTCCCTTTTGCAAGGCATGGGTCGAGAGTTCAACGCCGAGGGCGATTTCAGCTACGAAAAGCGAGGTCGAATCCAATTTGTTACAAGTAGAAATAGATTCACGAATTGACTGGAGGTGAGTCAGCCCTGCTTCGAACTGAGATATTTCATGCTTTTCCTTCAAGTGTTTGACCAGTTTTTGGGGAAGCGGGGAAAACAGGATATGCCAGCATAGGCTTGTGTTTGGGATGTCAGAATTGATTATCTGATCAAGCTTTCCTAATTCAATAAGTGCACCTGAGGCAGTATTTATTTGGTTTTTAAAGAGAAGTTGATCCATTCCGGATATGAGAGATGTATCGTTTATTCTCTTCCCATTCCATGCCTGTGCAGCTCCATAAAGGAGAGGGGGGTAGAGGGTTGCCCAAGGTTGGTGGTTTCCGCAGTCTCCCCAACTGGTTAGGAGAATACCTTCCCCTTTGTATCTTTGGACATTTGAAATTGCGGCGTCTATATTGGCCCGTGAATTGGGCCATCGACCGGAAAAACTTCTCCAGGTTCCGGTTCCTGGAGCAAGGCAGTAGGGTAACCCGCAGGCTGAAATGGTTTCTGCCTGCTCGGCAAATGGATGACTCGGTTCGTAACCCCATATTATTGGGGATGCAGAAGTTGGAAGAAGCTTTGCATTTTTAGGTTCTTCAAGCAGAACATCAGCCCAAAATTGCATTTCCTTTCCGTGAGATTGTACGAGTTTTCGAATACCTTCTAAATGTTCAAGGTAGACTTTATCTTTTCCTTTAGCTTGAACTTCGTTTTTACTCCATCCTTGTCCAAGTTCCCAAGGTTCGTCCATGCCAACATTAAATTTATTTGATGAGAAATTCGGTAGGTACTCGGCGTAGAGAGAATTAATGAAGTTGAGGCTAGCCAGATTTGGTTTGAGTGTCGTTCCGTGATCGCGAACGATATATGGATTTTCTCTTTTAAATCCATCTGGGCATTCGGCTAAGTGTTTGTAATTTTTATGCATTAGCCACCTCTCGAAATGGCCAAACGAATTCAAATTTGGAACAAGTTCGATAAATCTATCCTGACAATATCGATCAATTAAACGAATTTCATCTGCGGTAAAGGGAGAAGCGTCTTTCCATACTTCCTGATGTTCTTCAAATGCAAAAGTATGCTCAATGTAAAGTTGGAACTCATTAATATGCAACCGAGCGAGAAGATCGATTAAGCTGTACAATGATTCCATGGTTGGAACCTTGCACCGACTGACATCTAACATGAAGCCCCTTCTTTCTAAAGTTGGGAAATCTTCAATTTCTAAGCAGGGCAGGTTTTGAGTAAACTCCTGGTTGTCAATTATCTGGCATAATATTTGGAGTCCATGGAATATTCCAACTGGTTCACTTGCTGAAAGTATAATTTGCTGAGGGGAGATTTGTAATCGATAAGCTTCACTTTGTGTAAAAGCTTCCTTGCGTATGAACAGAAGTGCTTCGTTTGGTTTATTGACAGGAGAAAAACCATGCTTTGAAAAGTGTGGTTCTAATATTCGAAATGAATTGTCTTCAAATATGATTGGAAAAGATGAAGGTATAGGAAATTGATCAGAAAAGATTTGAATCTTTTGTGGTTCAGGAAAAAGAAAATCGTTTAATTTTTCTTTCATTTATTTTTTAAGAAGAACAAGCCAGAGCCCCAAGTAATAAAAACAGTTGCCGGCCATGCCCATGCTGTATTGACAATGGGTTTAAGTTTACCATTTGTTTCTTGAATCCCTCCCCAGGAGAGTGCCTCTTTTTGAGAAATTAGATCGAAGTTAAGCAGGATTTGATAAATGTCAGGCCTGATGAATGCCACAAGACTGAAGGAAAGGCAGAAACCAATCACGAGGCCTTTTGCTTGAACCCGAGGGGTGAAAAGGGCAGCAAAAAACATACCTAGCATTGGCCCTGTGGTGTACGAAATCATCCCAAAAGCGAGCACGACGACATTGACTTTTCCGCGAAGAGAGTCGAGTTCAATTGCGAACCAGGACAACGCGATTCCCCAAAAAAGAACAAGGCATCGAGAGTAAAACAAGTCATTACTTACCTTTTTATCTGTCGAGTTCTGACCGCGAAAAAGAGATAGAGTCGTTTGAGATAGAGCGGCTAGAATTGAGTCTAAACTGGAAATTGCAGCCGCGAAAATTCCCGCCAAAATAAGCCCTCTAAGTCCAACAGGTAACTCCGTTACAATCCATACTGGGTATATGTAATTACTGTCTTCAGCAAAAACTTCAGGTTCTAAACCTCCAGCCCGTATCGGTTCGTAGTATGCGAACAACGCGGCACCAACAAAAAGCATTAGGGTAGTAAGAAGCAACGCAGCAGAACTGGTAATCATTGCTTTCCGGGCATCTGATGCATTTCGACAGCAAAACATTCGCTGGGCATTTAATTGGTCTACTCCAAATGCACTAAGATTTTGAAAAGGAACAGCAATAATTGCAACCCACAGGGTAAAACCTACGGCAGGATCTTTTGTCAAATTAAGAAAGGTGAATTTTCCTGCTTCTCCGGAAACTTCCATTAGTGTTGTCCATCCATTGTCCAGGTAGGAAATTATCCAGAATAGTGAGAGTAAGCCCGCTCCGACAAAAAGGAAAAATTGCATGACATCCGTCCAGATAACCGTTCGCATCCCCCCCATTAAGGTCCATCCAATTGCAAAGAAACCAATGATCCATATGCAATGATCAAATTCCAACGGAGTGACTACTTTGAGGGCAAGGGCAGCAACTAATACCCGTACACTTTGCCCGAGGATCCCGCCGATTTGAAAAATTATAGTCGCAAGTCTTTTTGCTCCAATTCCTAATTGATTACCTATATAATCGTATGGGCTGTAAATTTCTCTTTCATAGAATACCCTGACAAAGAAGATACCAACGATGATTCGTGCAATGATCGATCCTATTCCCCATTGAAGATAAGTAAAATTTCCTCCAGCGGCATAAACCATTCCTGGAACTCCGATAAATGTGACACCACTGATTTCGGTGGCAATTATTGAACCCGACACTGCAAGCCAAGGCAGTGAGCGCCCACCCAGAAAAAAGTCCTTTATCGTGGATTGCTTTCCCTTCAGTACATGTCCAAGCAGAGTTGTTGTCAGCAAATAAGCTGCCACTACAAGCCAGTCAATTGTGGTGAAATAGTTATGGAAATCCATCCGTATTGAACCAAAAAGTATTTAAAGGAGAATGAAAACGGAAAAGATACTATGGTGAATAAAAACCTCATTTGGGAACAACTTCTTCTTTCCCTTCTAAATTGAGTGTGTGATAAAAGGTGGATGAATGTTTTTACGCTCATGATAGGTGGAGCTGCTTTGTTTATAGCAGGCTGTGCTGCTTACTTTAGCGTTCGAGGAATAGCTCTGACTTTTGGAGCTGTAAGTTCCTTTACCATTCCGATTATTGTAATGGCTTCCAGCTTGGAATTCGGGAAGTTAATTGCCGCATCCTTTTTATATCGAAATTGGCATTCCTGTAATAAAACTCTTCGTACCTACCTTTTACTTGCTGTATTTCTTTTGATTGGAATTACATCGGCGGGCATTTACGGCTATTTATCTCAAGCTTTTGAGCAAACATTGAACCAAGTCGAAGGTTATGAGCAAGAAATTACCAGTCTGCAAAGGCAGCAATCTGAATATGACAGGTTGGTTGAAGCTTATCGCGACTCAGGAAAAAAGGGATCTTTGCTCCGTGAAGAAAAACAGTCTGAGGAAAGAATACGGCTAGAGGAGTATATCACAGAGAGAAGAAAAGACATTGCTTCAGCAGAGGAAGCAAAGGCACGATTGGCCGAGGAGACTGATCAGATGATTGTTGGTGAAAGGGAGCGCAGGGAAGAGGAGAAGGAAAGAATTCAACAGTTTATAATATCCCGTAGATCTGATGTTGATTCTTTGGAAAGTCAAAAAATTCCTTTCAAGGAAGATATTGATAAACGAATTGCCAAGGAATTGGAAAAAGAAGTTAAGATAAATGAACGAATTGCAGAAATGGATGCTGCAGTGAAAGTTTATCAAGATAAGGGTGCAGGTGGATTATTTCAGGAAGATGGATACAAAAAAGCAGCACAACTTTTAAAAACTCAAGCGGAGGAGAGAGAGGGGTTACGTGCCAGTTTGCTCTCGATTAGCGCCGCTGCACAAAAAGCCCGCGACGATCTTAATCAGAGGTATGAAGCCTTTGATGTAAGAATTGCACAAGCCCAGAATGAAATTTCGGAGGCAAATGCAAAAATAACCTCTCTGACTACCGGAGGTGCAGAACAAGCCGATAATGTTAAGACTGCCTTGCAGAATTTACAACAGGCTCGTTCTTCTGTGGATGACCGAATCAAATCCCTTGAAAGTGAAATTGCTGAGGCCAGTCGAAAAATTACTGCTCTAAGTGAGAGCGGCTCCGTTTTCGGCCCTGATAGTTCTGCTGAGTTAGAAGCTAAAAAAACCGAACTTTTTGCAAAGAAAGAAGATGCAGAAAACCGTATTCTTGAACTGGAAGGAAAAATTAGGGCGACGGATATAGGGTCCTTTAAGTTTATTGCCCGAGCGCTTGACCCAGCTGTAATTGAGGCTGAGGAAACTGAAAATCAGATAATCATTGAAGAGGTAATGGGCCGGGCGGTAAATCGGGTGGTTAAATGGTTTATTTTAATACTGGTTCTCGTTTTCGATCCTTTAGCAGTTACTCTTGTGATTGCTTATAATGCGTCTCTGTTAAAAGGAAAAACAAACCCTATCACTGATGTTCTACCAGAGGGAAATACCAAAAAAGGTTCTCTCTTTTCTTTTGCGAATCTACCGATATTTTTAATTGTATTTGGCCTGGTTGGCTGGGTGTTCTATGATAAATTTTTACCTGCCGAAGCGGGTAGTGAGAGAGTAAAGGATGCGAAATCTTCTCTCTTAGGTAAGCTTTCTTCCCGAAAATTTGATGATCGTGCTTTTGCTTATGTTCCAGAAAAGGCTTTTGGAGTATTTTCTTTTTCCGGATTAAGGATGGTTGAGCAAGTTGGTCTGCCTAAAATTATCGACAGTGGGTTTATTGCTAATGTGCCCTTTTTGAGTAACCTATCCTGGAATCCCAGTGAATGTGGAATAAATCCACACGGACGGGTTTTGTATTTTCTTCAATTCCCTCAAGATCAATTTATTAAAACTCGGGAGCAGGATATCGTTTGGGGCGTAATTATTCCAATCGGCGATCAGGAAAAGTTACGTGAGTTTATCTTGCGTAAATTAGAACTTAAAAACCTTTCGCCAGCTTGGAGAGTTAAGGAAAATTCCTCCCCTTCCTTCATGTCTTTCCATCATCGTTCCGCTCATATTTCCTTGGGAATGGATGAGCAATGTCTTGTATTATTATCGTCTTGGTGGTCTGATCAAAAAGATCCTGAGTTTTTAGACGACGAGCTTGCTCAAGTTTTTAACTATGGTCAGAATTCAAGCATTGTTAGTTCGACAGTAGGCGACAAACTAACCGGAGATGATTATGATATCGGTTTATCCATTTTGGGAAAAAACTTCTTTGAAGCATTCAGTAAAAATCAAGAAGAGGAAGAGTTATTTAGCGAATTTAGTGAATATTTAAGTTTTGATTTGAATCTTAAAGCAAAAGTTTCAATGGACCAAGTTTCATTGGATGGGGTTTATGAATATGAAGGTGATGTTCTTGACGCCGGGTTTGGTCTGAAAGTAGCTAGCAAACTGGACAAGGCGAGGGATGGAAAAGATGCCAATTCACTTGTTTCGGTTTATGGTGAGTTCCTTGAAATATTCCTGCAACGACTGGATTTTCAGACTGTGAGTAATTTGATTGAGCGAATAGATTTATCCCAAACATCAGGCTTTGATCAATTCTCGGAATTGAGGGTTAATAGCAAGATAAGAAATCAAAAAAATGGGATGTTCTCCATGTCTCTTGAGACCTCGGAACCTGGAGGAGGGGCACTTCGCTCGCTTATTGATCTTCTTGTCGCGGCTCTTAATCCTTTTCCCCAGAATAATGATTTGGAATAAAGTTAATGACTAGAGCAATTTTTTTACAATTTTTATCATTGTTCTTGATCTTGGTTTTTTCGAACTGTTCGAGCTCAACCAATAATAAGAGTGCTAAGGTTATTAATGCCAACAATAAGTCCCTCAGGAAAACAAAAGATTTAGGTCAAGTTGGTTTATCTGGAAAGGTTGAAAAGTCTAAAGAGAAAACTGCTCCTATCCCAGCAGATCCATCTTTGTTAAAAATTAATGATCCTTCAAATATGACCCCAAATAATCCGGGTGTGCATTCGGAAGAAACGAATCAGTTGAGTTCCGATTCCGATGAATTAGTAAGTTCTGAGTCTGTCACTTTAGCAAACAGTTCAAATAACGGTTCCAACGATTTGAATTCGACGGAGGAAGTAAGCGAAATAAAAAGTAATTTCAATTTGAATGCTCAAAATACTTCATCTGAAAAGACTGCACAGTCTGTAGATAAAATTACGAAGGTTTTGACAGAACCATCTTTGAATAAAACTGAAGTGTTTATGAATGCTAACAAAAATAATTCGAATTTCCATTTGAAAGAAACTGAAAATTTGAATTCCGATATCAAAGAATCTGTTTCATCCGAAAAATCTGTAGTATTAAATGAAAACTTGAATAATCAATTCAGTGATTTGAATTCGACTGTGGATAAAGCAGAAATTAACCCTCAAGTCCTTGATGTTCTTGAGCCTGTGGTAGATTTAACTTTCCCGGCACAACATAAAGAATTAACTTCACAAAATTTAACGAATGATAAAGCTAAGGGAGAGCAACAATTTGCGGAGAATCAAGAAGCTGATCATTTGCTTGATGTAAATAAGTCAAACTTTTCAGATTTAGTTAAACCTCAAATTTCTAGGGCACTGGAGGAGAGTGTAAATGAGGCTCGGCCGATTGAATCTTATTTTTCACCAGTGGGCGGCAATGACCAGGAAGAAAAAAATAAGAACATCGAAACGGATCATAGCATAAAAAAACAAACTGATGCTAGGTTAGTTAACGAATCAAGTCCTGTGCAAAACCTAGAGAATCAATTGATCAAAAGTAAGTTTGATAACATGGGAAACCAAGAAGTTAAAATCGGATTTAAAGATTTAAATCCTACTAGAGCACCTCTAGTCCCTGAGAAGAAACTTATTTTTTCAGATAAAAATGAGTTAACACCTTTGGGCACTCGAAATGTTAATGCGTCACCTGAAGTGTTTTTTAATGACAGAGTAATTAAGCAATCAGGTGTTGAAAGCTCAACTGATGAAAAAAGCATAGCGTTTAGGGAAAAGAAAGTTTCAGTTGATTCAAATAAAAATAATAGTTTGCCTAAAGTTGGGTTTAAGAATTCGGATGCCAAGCCAATTGCTTTAGAGTTAGGTTCTTCCAAAAGTTTAAAACTAAAACAATCGGACAATGAAGTATATGGTTATGGTAAGCTTCAAACTTTCCTTAACCGTACAGAAAGTGAAAGTGATGATAAATTATCCAGTTCTAAGAATAATTTTCCACTGGCTGAAAATTTTTTGGAAACAGGCACAGAAGTTGAAGGTGATATTCTACCTTCGATAGATCAGGCACAGAAGCCATCACGTTACCTTAAAACTTTGAAATGGATTGAAACTCGAGGTCGGACATCCACGGGTAATAATGTTAAATGAAAAAAAAAGTTTCTTCCAATTTTGTTATCATATTTTTAATTATATTGGCAGTTCTATTACTTGGGCAATTGATCGGGTTCTTCTTCGAAATGGCCGATATGGTAAAAGAAATCAAGGTGCCCTAGTCCAAGCGATAAATAATTCGCATGTAATATTTTAGATCTAATTCTTCATTGCTTTGAACGGGTGTTGAATTAAAGGTTCCATCTAGCCCAGTTCGAAGGTTCCAATTCGATTCTTTATCTAAGGGTATGACCATAGCAGTATCTTTACTAAGCAGGAATTTTGAGAGCTTTTCAACACTTGGGATGATGGTTACCTCACTCTCGATAGACAATAGATCCTTAATTTTATGCCTGTATTCAAGTCCGAAATCCAAGGCAAGCGAATCAACATTTTCCTCTTTGCTTAATCCATATTCCTCAAACCTGAAAGCCAATCCAGAACGGAAAGATAGATTGTATGGTTTGTCATCAACCCAAGTATATTTCAGTCCAAGAGCGGTTGTCGCACGCAAATCAATGTCCTCCAAGCGGTCATTTTCCAGATCCGTTTTTGTATACCACGAAAGTTGTTCAAAAAAACGCGAATCATATTCAACTCCAAGTTTAGTTTCATCTACGATAGTTTGGTCTTTTTTAGTAGAATTATTATAACTTAAATACATGTCATACTTTCTTATTTTATTTCCGAATTCGCTATCAATTCGTGCTCCGATCCCAAAATTCTGGGTATTTCCAGAGGCCCCCATGAAATCAAAGCCCAGAGAGTTTTTCCAAGACATAACAAGAAGTTTTGCTTTGTTTTGCATTTCCACTAGCAGTGGATCGTCACTTTCGGTTGGCCAAAGATGGCGAACTTGATCAAATTTTGGTCTTAATTGATTTTGTTCTATTAAAATTTGAGAATCATCAGCAAGAAGTATTTTACTTTCAAATGTTCGGTTGTCATCCAACCGAACTGAAATTTCATTGTCCGTCAATAATGAGCTAATCTCAGAAGTTGAAATTTTTATTTCTCCGGCAAACTTAGTTTTAAAAGTTAAATTACCATCCTCAAATAAAACGAGCTTTCCCACAATTTGTGAGCCATCTTTTGTGATTATTTTATCTGCATAGGACAAACCGAATGAACAGAGGAGTGAACAAATCGTGAAAAGGCTGAATCTGCTGAATTTATTCATTTTTAACCTGGAGGCCATTTCATTTGTCTACCACCGAGGACATGAACATGCAGATGGGGAACACTTTCGCCTCCTTCTGCACCATTATTAATTACAATTCGAAATCCTGAATCTAGGTTATGCTCTGTAGCCATTTGACGAGCAATGATAAGCAAATGCCCAATGGTTTTACCATCTGATTCCACAGCTAGTGCAATCCTTTCAATTTTCCTCTTAGGAATAACTAAACAGTGAAATGGGGCTTGAGGCTCAATGTCTCTTATCACAATACAAACTTCATCTTCCCACAAAATCTCCGCAGGAATTTCCCGATTAATAATCTTTTCAAATATGGATTTCATTCAAATGAAGTAACTACTTAGTCGTCCAAGTTCGAAGAGAAGAAAGCCAAAAATATTCAAATGCAGTTTCGTCCTTCAGGTTTACTTCCAAAAGTCCCGAAACTTTTTCGGCCAGCGTGACAACCCTGGCCAATTTAATTCCTCCTTTTTCGATTGGAACTTCAGATTCTACAATAAGTTTCCTGGAACGATCAATTAAGCTTTTCATTAAATGTGCACGCACACCCTTGCGAATCGAGGTTTCAATGGCTTCTTTTTCTTTGTCTTCAACACCTTCGGGTAAAGATTTTGCTTTATTTTTCCATTCCTGGTCAGCGATATGTTTAATTACGCTAATCAATCTTTCGATTAAGCCATAAGCTGCAAAAACCGGTGTTATGCGATCACTTTTTAGCTTGTCCCTATCAAGTAGTTGAAGGATCCAGTTTTGATATAGAGTAAGCCATTCTGTCCATAATGGATTTTCCGTCTCTTGATTCGTTGATTGAAGGCGCACTTGGAGGCAACGGCTACGAATTGTCGGTAAAATTGAGTAGGGACGTGTGGTAAGGAGCAAAATGAAAGTACCGGGAGGTGGTTCTTCTAATGTTTTAAGAAATGCATTAGCTGCTTCTTTTCTCATCCGATCGGCTTCGTGGATCAAGGCAACTTTGCAACCTCCTTGATTAGAACTGCGATTGAGCTCTGAAATTAAGTTTCTTGTCACATCCGCAGAAATAATTCTCATCTTTCCACTTGGGCGTAAGTGAAAAAGGTCAGGATGTTCAGATTGTTCTGTATCCATTCCTAGAATGGTACGAACGAGCAAGAGGGCTTGCTCCTCAATCTGTTGAATTAAGTTACCTTGGAAAATTAACGCATGATGCAAAGAGTCAGTAGAAAACTCAGATTGTAGTTTCTTGGTTTTGTTATTTGCTGGAGGCAGCATAGGAGAACTACTCCTTAATCTTCACTGAAGAAGCGGGTGTGAATTTCATTCCAAATTAGAATTTCAATTTCTTCCGGTTCTCCTAGACCATCAACTACAAAGAATCGATCGGGTAAATTCCTGGCAAGGTGAAGATAACCTTCTCGTACCTTTCCATAAAATTCGACATTTTCCTGTTCCATGCGATCCGGCATATCAGAAATTCGATGTTTGATTCTTTCCAACCCAACCTCCGCGGGAATATCAAGAATTACCGTGAGGTCAGGAACGACATCCCCAACAGCAAACGCATTAATCTGAGTAACTGGATCATCTGCAATTTGTCGTGCCACCCCTTGGTAAACTGTAGTTGAATCAAGGAAACGGTCACAGAGAACAATCTTAC
>ERZ807291.2779-NODE-2779-length-25780-cov-12.602566_pt1 | contig 25780 bp, 26 predicted proteins | sample MGYA00521257_ERZ807291 | MGnify/ENA primary metagenome ERZ807291 (study PRJEB31413, sample SAMN03169783) | marine metagenome | biome: Marine; feature: Water; material: Subsurface seawater | place: North Sea | collected 2011-04-28 | depth 1 m m ... | reverse complement strand
GAAGGTGGATACAATTACAACCAAAGAAAGAATGCAAGAACTTGCAACGTTTGCAAACAGATTAGAAGTAAACGGTGGTTTAAAAAAAACAGATGGATCCAACCCGGGCAAAAAAGCGTTGGATTGGATTCTACATGCAATGCCGAATGACACAACCAACCGCTACACCCCCGAACAATCACCTGAAAATTGGGTTATTGCGTGCGGTAACTGTCAATGGTCATATTGCCGGTGTAACGACAGCACGTTCAAAACCAACCACCTTCCACCGGGGTATACAGAAAAAACACACAACTATATAATTGTGTCGGACAGCATTATACACGCGATGACAAAAGTTTTGGAACATAAAGACTACCATTATGTCACTGACTTTCTGGGGTTAGAGTTTCAAACATTTATGAAGGAGTATGCTCTTTTGTTACACGAAAAAATAGATACGATACTGCTGGTTACCGCTGGGCATTCCAATGAACTTCGAAAGGCCAATGTTCGTATTGTTGAGGAGTGGCAAATTTTCAGACGCCCAAAAAAAGCTAGATTAGCCACCCCTTTTACTTACGTTGGTCGAGAATTTACAGATCGGTGTGTTTACGCATTGCCTAAAATTTAAAAACTCAGTTCAATAAATTGATTTTTAAGATGGGGGGCCAGACCCCCTAGGCGTGCGTTTAAAGTTGTTATTTCGTATTCAAGACAAAAAAAAATTCAGACTAATCACAAAAAGTCAACTCAAAACGTTTGAAAATGATCAGTGTTTTTTTTTAAACAATGGGTGTCAGCAAAAAATCCAAAACATGGTGATCACTTTTTACAAAGAGTCGCTAAAAACTCCATTAGTCTGACACCCACCCCTTGTCTTGAATACGAAATAACACTTTTAAGTCGACGCCCTTGGGGTCCAGGATTCCAAATCTATGCGTCATCACTTTAATTTAAAAAAATTAAAAAAAAAAAAAAAACATTTAGATATATATATAAATCACTACAGTATAAGTTGATCAAGCACACCATCGTTGTCACTGAAGTTGCTCGCAGTTCTGCATTTGTAAATCCCAAAACCAATCAATCCAAATAAACATAAAGCCCCAATAATAATAAGGGCAACGACGCCGCCAGATAGATTATTTTTGGTTGGTGCAGCGGTGGTAGGTGTTGGTGTGGTCGATGAATCGTACTTGCAATTTGTACAGTACTCACCACTTACCGCAAAGGCATTCAATTCGAAATTTGTGAAGTCAAGCAGTGCCATGCTGTAAATACTTGTTGATTCTGCAAACGCGGTGCAATTAAATTGATGATTGGTGCTTTCGCCGTTGATTGCGACTTGAACAATCTCAGACGCAAGAAATGAAGGAAAGTTAAGTGTAACAAAAAAATAATTTGACAAATCAACCGACGCTACAGACACTGTTTCGCCGCACATTTCTAGTGTACCATCAGTGAGCGTCAATTTAACGGTATTGTCCATGTTATCTGTGAGCGTGGTGCTAAAAGTATTTGAGGTTGTGCTCAACATCATATTAATTACGGTATTGTTCTTTAAATCAAGTAGGTGTGTTGGCTGGTAGACTAAGTTTGGCACACTTAGCTTAAATTCAGAATTCATTCTAATAGGACAATCGTCTTCACTGAAACACATTAACTCTGAAAAATCAAGCTGCGTCGTTAAAGTATCGGTAGCAGGTTTAAACGTAGCATCTGTCTGTATAGCTACATTATCAACGTCTGCGCGTCCTTCGACGTTGGTTACAATAAATTCAACTTTTTTGAGCGGACTAAGCACCGTTACTAACTTTGGTACAAGAATATTTGAAAAGTCATCAATCGACATATGAATCTCCATAATATTAGAAATAGTACTTTTTAAATGCACTTGCACTGTATGCCACTTGCCGGCTTCCATATTAGGAAACTTTAATTGAGAAGTTTCCTGCGAGTCAAACGACAATGCACCAAAAAACTCGATCGGCGGTGAGTCGTCGTTGTCAGGGCCGTCGGTACCCGCAGTAGTAATTGGCGTTGTAATTGCGTTGTTGGACCCTGCTGTTGTTGTTGTTGTTGTTGTTGTTGTTGTTGTCGTTGTAAATGATTTTGTTGTTGAGGTCGCTGTGAACGTTGTTGAGGTTGTTGTTGTTGTTGTTACTAAACTTGTTTCTGTGCTTAGCACTGCAATAAATGTTTCGTTATTAGCAAGAGTAAATTTTGCGTGCAATGCTTTAGCAGTATCAAAATTATGTATTCGTACACGAAAACTTACGCTTACAGTGTCGTCTTGCACAGTTTTTTCGTAGGTGTTGGTTGTCAATTGTACGTATTTATTTTTGGAGCTGTCTACACCTTCTTCTGTGACGCCAGCCACGTTTGCATTTTCAAATGATTCCGTGACAGTATGTCCTTGTACTGTGCAAAAATGATTAGTGTCTGCGGATAAAAAGTCTGGACAATTGCAATCATTGGTGGGTTCGTGGCCCAGTTCAGGGGTGTTGCAAATACAGCTGGCGTGTTCGCCGTTATCAACATGGTAGCAAATTTGGTTGTTAGCAGCGCTTGCACATAGATTAGTAGTATCGCATGCATTTACAAAAACACACTCGCCGTTTACAATTTCATAGAAAGCAGCACTGCATGTAAGAATACACGTGTTTATCTTATCAGCTGAAGGGTCGTCAGATCCGCTAGATTTAAATTCACACGTTGCCGCGCCCCCCATGCCGCCTGTCCCAGCATTTGGATCGTCTGCGTCATCATCTCCGTCTGTACTGCTGTCGAGTCTACGTTGTCGTGTACTTCCCCGAAAAATACACTCGGGATTAGAATTGCAATTAGTTTCATCAGGTAACTGTGCACATGTTATGTATGCAGCAGGATCATGAGGCTCGCACTCGCTGTCACTATCACACACGGAAGTAGTAGTGCATTCATGTTCACATTTATTAAAATAGTTGCCCGTTAGACTAGTAGGGTCTTCAGGAAATTGTATGCATTTTTGGCTGCCCGAGCAATCCGAACTAAATAAACATTCATCAACAAAACCCAAAGATCCCGAAACACTCCTGCTTGCTACTGCAATCCAAATCATGAATACAACAAACATGATTTTGTCTATTTTATGTTTTATAGTTGTATGGTACTATATACTACAGCATACTGTTAAAAAACATTTGCTGTTTTAATTTTTTAATTTCATGACTTTTTTATCATGTTCAATAAATTGATTTTTTATGGGGGGAACCAGACCCCCTAGGCGTGCGTTTAAAGTTGTTATTTCGTATTCAAGACAGATTTTTTTTCAGACTAATCAAAAAAAGTCAGCTCAAAACGTTTAAAAGTGATCAGTGTTTTGTTCTAAACAATGGGTGTCAGCAAAAAATCCAAAACATGGTGATCACTTTTTACAAAGAGTCGCTAAAAACTCCATTAGTCTGACACCCACCCCTTGTCTTGAATACGAAATAACACTTTTAAGTCGACGCCTTTGGGGTCCAGGATTCCAAATCTATGCGTCATCAATAATAATGTTTTTTTAAAAAAAAGATATATATATATATAAAATATAAGAGTTAAGTAATCAGTGTGACGAGACTACGGAATATGAAGTGTACGGCACCGTTTACTGATCGTTCTTTAACAAAATCGTAAACATTGTCTGTAAATTTTGCAGGACTCACAATTTGATGAGCGTATCAAAGCCCGTGTTGCTGTTGATTTTTGAAAATGGCGCAATTATTTTAAAGTGTTTTGCACAAGCCCAAGCCAGAAGACCGATTACTCCTAAACCGCATACAATCGCTACAATAGAACCAGCCCCTAGTTTTTTTTTTGGTTCGATGACCGGCACACAATCATTGCTGCTAGGTCGAAAGGTGCACATTGTCAATCCGTCTGGAATTTGAACTGCGTTTAAAGCGTACAAAACTTTGTCGTTGCTTCGTATGCACTGATTCTCATCTGTATATTGATCGCAGGAAAGACCCATTTTCTTTTCGTTTGTTTTATTTGATGGGGTTTCAAAATACATGCTAAATTCTCCGCATCCTTGACCAGTACAACCAGCGGCACATTCGTCTCCAACGCAATCCAATCCACAATCCTCATTTTTGCATTTAGCAGCACACTTGTAGCCGACGCACTGTCTACCGCACGAGTAGCCGTCGCACTCTGTAGCACAACCATTTCCAGTGCATCTATGAGCGCATTGCTCTGTGCTGCACTTAGCGCCGCAATATTGACCATTGCAATTTTTAAAGTCTTCGGGGGGCGAAGAAGATGATGTAATAAGTAATGTTGCGTGCGTACAACAACCAACGTGATAAGGAAATTCGAACGCGCTGTCAACAATAATAGTGTTTGTAATATGATCAACGCCAATAATTGTTTTTACTTCAGTATTGTCCATGATTGTAATCTTTAACGTATCGTTTTTGAATATGTTTTTAGTTGATGACACGGTAAGATTTGTGTCGCCTACTGAAATTGAAGTTTGCAGTGTTGGTGCACTAATCTTGGCCGTCGCAGTACACGTTAACGTTGATGTTACAGGTGTAAGACTGCCGGATTCATCCTTTGTACACTCCACAAATCCAAAACAAGCATCGCCCCACGTAACCTTAACTGGCGCGTACGCATTGTTAATTGCTGGTTGGGTTCCATCCAAACGGAGGTCTGCATCGTCAAAACTATTACAACTCGTCTCGTTGATGTCTCTTAATATGGAAACGTTCAGAGGAACAGAATCCTTGTCTGCGCATTCAAAATGCATCTGTTGTTTCACATTTATTTCTTTGCACACATTATAATCAGGTGCTGGCAACGAACTAGCTTGGTCGCACACCGTGTCTGCACCAAATGGATCATCGTTTTGGTGGTTGGCATAGCCTGTGGCGCAAGGGGTGCATACTTTGCCATTGACGTATTCATTTACCTTGCAACCACAATCTGCGTTTAGAGAATCTTTGCTTGTGTGTCCAGTAAAGTTGTACCAGCACGTCTCTTGGTTAGGGACAGAATTAAACATATTATGTGTATCAGGATTAAAATTTAATTTAGGACCCCATGCCGAAAGATCAGAATTGAACAAAGTTGCACCATAAAACATGTCAGTAAAATCAGTACCCGAGCTTACGTCCCATGTTGAAAGATCAGAATTGAATGATGATGCGTCTTTAAACATGTTATAAAACTCTTCACCCGAGCTTACATCCCATTTTGAAAGATCAGAATTGAATGAAGTTGCACCTTCGAACATTTCATAAAACTCTTCACCCGAGCTTACATCCCATTTTGAAAGATCAGAATTGAATGAAGTTGCACCTTCGAACATTTCATAAAAATAAAAACTTAAGCTCACATCCCAACTTGAAAGATCAGACTCAAATGAAGTTGCATCTCTGAACATGCTCTCGAAATCTTCACCCGAGCTTACATCCCATTTTGAAAGATCAGAATTGAATGAAGATGCGCCACGAAACATCCCATAAAATTGAAGCCCGTTATTTACGTCCCATTTTGAAAGATCAGAATTGAATGAAGTTGCTTCTTCGAACATATAATGAAATTTTGTACCCGAGCTTACATCCCATTTTGAAAGATCAGAATTAAATGCTGTTGCACCGTAAAACATTTCAATAAAATTATCATTTGAGCTCACATCCCAACTTGAAAGATCAGACTCAAATGAAGTTGCACCTTCGAACATGCTATTAAAATTTATACCCGAGCTTACATCCCATTTTGAAAGATCAGAATTGAATGATGATGCGTCAGAAAAAAATGTACCTCGTTCGTTAAACATGTCAGAAAAAAATTTACCTGCGCTTACATCCCAGTTTTTAAGATCTAACTCTCCTGCATTTGTAATCAATTTAAATGCGGCTTCAAAGGATATAACATTTTTGGTATCCAATTCTTCAGCAAATTTTTTAAGATTTACATATTCAAACGAACATCCCTCAAACATCGATGTACAACGTGTTAAAGGAGTATCATCTAAAGTCAGTGATTCGGCAGTGAATGTTGATGCATATGAACAGGTGTTAGGCGATCCGGATGCACCGTGAATTGCCGTCATAATTTTGTTGTAGTTATTATCGTATACATCTGTAACCCACGCTTGCACAACCCCAAAACAACCAAAAAAAACTGCGGCTTGTAATGTGTGCATGCTTTGCAATACTGTTTTTATTAGTACAGTTGGTTTACAATTGGCCTATATACAGCAGTACAATCATAACTTTATTAAAACAAACACTCAAAAAAACTCTTTGCGGGACTCGAACCCACGACCCTCAGATTAAAAGTCTGATGCTCTACCACCTGAGCTAAAAGAGTTTTGGTGGCTGTGTAAGCAAATGTTGCCAGCAGGGTTCGAACCTACGCGGATTAACATCCAGTTGATCTTAAGTCAACCTCCTTGACCACTCGGACATGGCAACAGCATGTACTTTCAAAAACATCAATTATCGTTTTTTACACCACAGCAGTATTTGTCGCCGCGCTCAAAGAGTTTGCAACTAAAGATCGATCAACAAACGGTGCAAAACACAATATGTTTTGTTTTATTCGAAAAGGATTGCCACTGTGAAGTATTGCCGATACAATACCGTTTATAAAAGAGTCGTCACCGTTATCCGTACATTTCACATCGATTTCGTCATCAAAAAAAAATATTAGCTCGTCCACTACGTCGGTTAATTGTAATGCCTCGTCGCCTAATTCTGCTAATTTGGTTTGTATGTTAGTATTAAATTTTTTTAATCTTTCTTGAAACGCCGTCTTGCTTTTTTCTGTTCTTGTACTTTTAATTTTTATGTGTGATTTGCTGTTATACGTATAAAGATAAATGGCAACGTGTTCCTCTAAACACCAGATTTGCACTTCCAAGGCTTCTGCAACGGATCCGACTGGAAGTAAAACATCAATACTAAAGATGAATCGTTCATTATAAATATTGGTAAGTGTTTCCTTGTGATTCCACGCGAGTTCACGCACCAACTTCAATGCTGCTAAGATATCTTGATGTGTCCATTTTTTGGAAACTATTTTGGATTCAATTGCTGTCTTTATGATTTTACGAACTTCAACCACAGATAGTCCTAACTGTATACCATCAATGTTTAACTTTGTTTCGCGATTAGCCACCATACGCGCTAAAAGAGCATCGTATTTTTCTGTTTTATCTCCATTACGAATGTTGTCCAACGCCGTGTTCATAGCCGCAATCTCTTTATGTACTTCGATTCCAAAGGGCGATTCCCGTAATGCTTTATTTGCGGATATTACGTTTGCTAAATCTGTTAGGGTGAGCCATTGACTGACAAGGGGTATCAACTCGTCTGGTAATAATTCTAAAATGTTTTTTTTTCCTTTGAATTGTTCAACCTTTTTAATTTTTTGGCGTTGTTTATCAGCCATGGTACAGTCACGGATTTTTTTACCTTTAAGTATTGTTTTTATTTTGGTTATCAAAAGGTGCTATATATTACATTGCTCGTTAGGCAATTAATCTAGCAAGCTTCCCGTAATCTTATGCAAGGTTAATTTTAACAACATTATGACTGCGTCACTGGGAGTTTGTGATAAACGAACGATCGACAAACGGGGCAGCAAAGAAAGTTGTTTGTTCTATCCCAAAAGGATTACCACACTGGAGTATTGCTGATACAATACCGTCTGTAAATGTTAAACCCTCGCCGTATACGTCCACTTCGGTTCCCTTTCCAATCTGTTTTATTACCTCGTCCACTGCGTCGGCTAAATTGGTTTTAGACGTTATGATTTCATCAAACGGTTTCAACCTTTCTTTAAACTTCTCGGCGCTATCTCTGCTTTTAATACGCAAGTGAACGAGGTTTGAACAAGAGCTGAGAGAAATGTCAATACATTCTGGGTTCATGTATTTGTTTTCATGCCAATGCTCAATCATTACGCTAACAACGTCAGACTTACTAACATCACCTGCTGCAGCACCTGCATGCGTGTCTAAGGCTGCTGAACCTCCGGCTTCATCTGCAGTACCTGTTTTACCTTTTTGGCCTTTAGCAATCGAAAATGTGCATCGTACTGCCGGATCAAAGAAGACGTAGTCAGACATTTCTGCATGCTCTTCAACTTTCTTTGTTTGAGGGTAATTCCAAAACAGTTCACGCACCAACATCAAGGCTGCTGTGATATCTTTAACTGTCCATTCATGATGATGATTAATTTTGGACTCGATTGCAGTCTTTATAATTTCACGGACTTTGTCAACAGTTTCATGTACTACTGTACCTTGCGAGTCCGACTTCATTTCGCGATTGTTTTGCATAAGCTCTAAAAGACCATCGTAGTCCAAGGACTCTAATGTTGTTGTGTCCATCTTCAGGGCTGCGCTTGATATTTTTGTGGGTATGTAGACAATGTAACTAGTTCAGTATAGTCTATATACATTGGTCCCCATCACAGAAGTTTGCCTCACAACATCTAAATGTGCATCCTGTTTTTATATCTTTGTCAGTGTTTTGCCAATTAATGTTTGTTGACTATAGGTATTGTCATGTAACCATGTTATAAAATATTTTTCTATGTTTGCAGTCCTGATCTTTAATGTTCAGCTCGCGCTTGCATCTGTATGCAGTACCCCTCAAAATACGTTTGTAGGTTCTGCATTGCATCCTTCGCGCTGGCGGTCGGAAAGTTTAAAACAAAGGTACATGGCGCATATTAACTCGACACGTTCCCGTATGTTGCCATCATGGACTGCAGCGTGCACTACCCGAAACTGCAAGCGAGAGGCCAAAGTGTGGGGCCAAGCACAGTACGCCTTTGCGAAAGCCGCGGTACGCTACCAAGCCGACCCAGCGAACTACTGGTTTCTGTACTTTGAAGATGACGCTATATTGGTGGACAGCTGCCCGCACTACTGCATGCCTGAGCCCGTGACGGTGCAGTGTCAGTTTGTGTCGCTTGATTGCCGTGGTTCGAATAACATAAGACCGTACACAACAATCGGCCATTACAGACAGTCTCGTAGCAGATATGGCTACGGTACAGCAGGCTTTTGGTTTACCGGCGCGTTTGCTGTACGAATGCTGTCGATTGCCAATGACCGAGCGTACCCTGTTGATCTTGTTATTTTTGAACACGCGCAGACTTGGAAAGATGTCTGCTGGCTTGACTGTTTATCGCATAGGTGTGTGGTCGGCCACAACGACGACGCTAAATTGCGTATTTGGTAGAGTAACTATATACAATACGAGCCATGTTGCCGGTAGGTTAAAAACGTTTAACAATGACTTTCAACGACATTGCAAACATGCGTTTGTGCAGACCGCTACCCTAAAAACACCATAATAGTGTTTCGTAACCATTCCAACTGCGTTACACTTTTTCTGAACCGTAAACTTTGGGCGCGGTCAAACCTAAACCCCCGTTTGGCCATCTCTTGGATAATGTGCTCGTTGTTTTGCTCGTTAATGTGCTGATGACCACCTTGCCCCTTGATTGCCCATGTGAGAACAACACCACGGGTCGCCAAACGCGCCAAATTATCCAAAAAGATAGATTCTCTTGCCTTTGCGATGTGCTCTCCTACTTCGATTGACAAAACCCACTCCTTGGGCGTCATTATCAATGGGACACTAGCATCTATCCAACAAACTTTTGGTACAATGTAATTTGGATCATTTCTAAGCGGGGTATGCATGCCTGCCAAAGTTTCAATGTTGTTTCCGCCATCAAACGCCCGTGTGCGAACTGAGGAGCCTTGGCTGAATGCTGTGAATTGACCCACGCCAGCACCAATGTCGTATACGGTTGCGTTGTCCCAAAAATTAACGAGGGCATGACCAAAACCTTTGTCAAATGCCACGTGTTGAGCCCTAATTAGTTGTTTTGTGTACAACCACCCCCCGTTATGTTGCTCTTTTGTAGATGGTGGGGTGAACGGGCACCTTGTCTTATTGACCAAATCGATTGATAAAGCCGCTTTGCGTGTGTGGGATACCTTGAGCCAATGCGCCTCGCGCGTGTCCACATGCTGCGTATCTACTGAGTAGACCACAGAATTTAAACCGTCGGTTTTCCACTCGGTTGACTCCCGGGATATCCGGCCAATTGACCAGCCGAGGCAAAGAAGAACCGCCGTGCACACACAGACGGTTACGGTACTCATAAAATGTTTGCTATTATTGCAAAGAATATGCTAAATATGGCGTGCCTTGGGATAACAAAAGACCAATCAAGACCGGGGTGTCATTTTTGCGCATAATTTTGTTGCCAATAAAAATGTAATAAACATGTACAAAAAACTCGCAGCAAGCAGATCTAGAAGCCTACACCAACCTGCTACAGTGCTATTAGGCAGCTTTAAATGCGACACCGTTCTCTTTCTTACAATGCTGCAACATCATGAAGTTATACCCTAACCCTAACCTAACCATTTTTAACCATTACACGTGCGCTGTCATAATGCTGCCCGCCAACAACAAAATGCACATGAGGACCAAAACACGGGCAATAATCCGTATAACACGAACCGGTGTGCAGGCTCCTCGTGCAGCAAACGTGGCCAGAACCCAACGGTGGTCCAAAAAGAATTCAGGCGACGGTGTTTTCTTGTCTGCATCACCTACATGCATGTTGAACGATGCAATGTTTTTGTCGTTGGCATCAAAGACAAACCCAATCTTGGCACTGCTTTCGTAAGCTCCAACACTGTTTGCCACGTCTGCCTTGTCCTTGCGCTTGTCCTGGCACTTGCTGGCCTGCCCAATTGATGCAGGCAGTGCACGGCCTCGAGCAGATGTTTCCTTAAAGCAGCTGTTCATGACTGGCTTGCTGGCAAACAGGCCCACCACCGACAAAAAGAGAGCAGCAAATGTCGAAGAACTTGAATTGCCAGCTGTAAGCCTGTACTGCTTCTGCAATACTGCGTTCATTTCGTTTGCATCGGCCACCGTTGGCAAGTTTGAATCGCCTGCCATAATGACTGTTGCGCCCACCTGCAGCTTGGACAAAACAGTGTGGTACATGTCCAAAAGCTCGGCACACTGTTTTGGCCAATCTGCATGCTTTGGATTTTTAAAATGATAAATGCCAAGTACAATGCATTCGTTTGTCTCTGTTTCGTACATTGCTGCCGACACTCGATCGCCTCGGACCGATGCCATGCTGAACGTCAACGGATTGGCCTCCATTTCGGCGTGCACAGCCGCCTGCAACACATCATTGCTGTACGCCGACAACGAGCCTGATGACGGTACCAAAAATCCGTGCTGGTTGTCTTTGTCGGGACCCATGACCAAAATGTGCTTGTTTGCCGAGTGAATGTGCGACGACGCTTTGATGGTCATCGCATTTGGAGCTTCAACCAACAATGTGATGCTCGTGGGTGTATCAACTGTAAATCGAGCACTGTGCGTCGACGTAACCTTTTTGGCCACTGCCCGGGTTATCTGAGCGTGTGCAATTGCAACACTGTTAACCACAATGTGAAGCATGCACTCGTTGTCGCTGCACGGCAATATGCCACAGTTGGCACGTGAATCTTTCATCCACTCTGCAAGAACCGATGCAGCACTGTCTACATTGCCTGCCTCTACGAGTTCTTCGCACATGTTTAAAATGTAATGACTTTTTGGTTCGTCAAGGCGTTCAAAGATGGTTAAGTTTGGTCGTTTGCTGAGGGATGCAAATGTTTCAATGCCTACTCCGTGCGACCCATGTCGTTCAAACTCAAAGTTTTTGCGACCGTCAACACTAATTAACAGTTTTGCTGTTGCCATTGCCAAGATGTAGGCAGGGGATTCAACATCATTAAAGTCTTCAACGTCGTACAACAATTGTTTGATGTATGTACTCAGCGTGTGAACATCAGGATCGCCGACACCGTACTCAACCAGCAACTTTCCAAGGTTGGCTGTCAACGTGCCGACGTTTGCCGCCGCAACTGAAAAAGGTACCGGCATTGCTGTATGCAATTGAAAAAAGTGTATATTGTTTTTGTTTCTGTATTATAAAAACAGTTTTTAAAAAAAAATAAATTTAAAAAAACGTATTTTGCAATCATAAGTAAACAGTTGATTAATCTTTTTTGAATTCAGCAACAAGCGTAATGAACAGAACAATGCCGGCCGATACCACCAAAGCACAGCCTAGTGATCAGCCAAGTTCAACCTACACGCTGTTTTTTGAAACAACCAACGAGACATATGCTCTAAGAGTCGAAAGTGTTGATGGCACTACAACATATGTTTGCATTGCAGCACGAAGCAAGCACCTTCTTCCACGCAAATCTGAATTTGACATTCTTGGATATGCCGATGATGATCAGGGCACCCAAATCAATATTACGTACAACGACCCAAATAATCCAATGTACTCTGTTCTTGGTTCCGACAGAAACGGAAACCCCCTGCACATCACTATTGTTCCTGACGTAGCCGGTGCTATTGTTGCCGTTAACAACGTGAAAACATCGCTTTTAAAATACACGCCACTGTTGGGCACCAGAACAAAAAATATACTGCCGGTCCGCAGCGAAACAATAGTTGGTACACGAGTTTTGATCAGTGGTATAAGTGCAGAATCAAAATACACAGTACTCAATGGTTGCAAGTGTACAATTATTGACAACCCAAAACTTGGCAAAGTTATCAAGATTCCAGTACGTCTTGACAAAAAACCCCCCGACGGTATTACTCAATCTGTACTTATCAACAAAAAATATTTGGTTGAATTGTATTAAATTAAATGTTTTTCAATCGGCACCGTGCGTGTATTATTCACCTGGTGTGTACTGCTTTGCACCTAGTATCAACGTCAGTGATTTATGGACTTGCTACAAAAGACAACACACCAATAAGTGCTTACAATAATTATGTTAACAAAGATTTTTTTGCATACACAGACTGGAAAATATACTGCTATGCAAATGCAACGCGTAATTATTCCAAGTTTAATGAAAATAACAACACTCCCGGATATTGTCCTGATTCAACAAAATTATTTTTTGTAGAGCGTGGCAACAATGCATTTGACACTCCTGTCAACATCTTAGGTCTAGCATTGGCATTTACAAGCGTTAGTGCATTTGTTCATTTTATTTCGGCAATTCTTTGCAAAATTTACCCTGAAAAATATACACTGGAAATCGACAGTACGCTTAGATTTACAATGGACTATGCCGTTAGCGCTCCAGTGATGCTTGCTCTTATTAATATTGTCTTTGGTGCAAACTCAATATCAGGCGTCATTGTTGCTCCAATCATTTTGAATGTTGCATTGGTCTTCGCAAGTGTGCTGCTTAATTATGCAGTCGCTCACGGCAATTCAAACCACGACAAGCCAAGTGTAGTTTTTCCCTATCTGTACATTAGAAATACTTTAAATGTGCAAAGTACGTTTGCGTGTTTCTATTTTTTGGTATTTGCTGCATTGTGTCTCATGTACGTCGTGTCTCTTGTACCTACGATCATAGCTGTCAGTAATGTAGCTAAACTGGCACCCGATGGAGTTCTTATTTTTATGGTAGGATTTTTGTTTGCTTTCAGCAGTTTTATTGTGCCGTATGCACTTGAGCTGTACAAACAGAAATATGGATATTTTGTTGCATATGCTGCTCTTTCATTAAATGCTAAAGCTATTTTACATTCATTTTTGGCAATATCTGTGCTGCAACAAGCCAAGCTGTACAATAATTCATTTGTTAATGTAACGGGGGTGGACCAAAATCCACCAAGGGATATGACAACACAAGAAACGGATGCATACATTATTGTCTTTGTTACCCCACTTATTGGATTCATACTATACGTTATCTTAAAAAAACTTTGCAATCCACTTTCAGAGTCAAATTTAAATATACAAACTTTAATTCAACAATTGATTTTGTGATTAAGTATGCAACAACCCCCAGCATACCTTGCCCTCATTCTAGCCACAATTGTATACGTTGTAGAAAGTCATGCTACAAACGTGCCGCTGTCGACGTGTGCAACAACCGGGGCACTGTTTGTGTGCGAATATTTTGCCGCAGAAATTATTACGTGCATGGTTAGAAACTTGCATGCTGAATCTTCGTATGGAGTTGCGGCTGTCTGGATTGCACTTCGTCTCCTTGGCCACATTTCTGTTCTGTATCCAATGGTTGCACTTGCCCCAATGCTGTGGTGGTCTGCAGAGGACTGGCAGACGCTCAGCAACAAACAACACCGTTAAAGTATTTCAGCAGACTTGTTATCAACGTTTTCTTATTTTATTTTTACCATAATTTATATTGTAAAAAATATTTTTGTGTTTTAAATCTGTCTGGAAACCTATTATATAAGTAGCACATCTATACGTGTATCAGAGCCACTGCAATGATATTCATCATATGCCAAATTATATTTGTAGTTCTGTTCACCTTAGCTGCTGTTGTCCTAGGAGTGTACAACAACAACAGCATAATAAAGAACTGCTACGAGACTTTGCCAAATGTAACTTTTGATCTAACAATCACACCAGATTTTCCCAAAGAAGATGAAGCTATGCTCTGGACGGTAATGGCCTTGGTCATTTGCTTGTCTCTCTACGCTATCATTTTCAGTGGAGTTTTCATATCCAAAGCCGTAAAATGCAAGTGCAGTGGTAGTGCTGTCGACAGTGCGTGCAAGATTAGCCGTGTACGTTGTTGCCTTGTACTTGCTGCGTTAAACATTCCAGTAGCAGTTGTAACTGTATTATTAGAAATTGTGGCAGCTCTTAGTGTCTACTATGATTGCAAGCCGCAAGAGGTCAGTATTTATGAGGTGGCATTTTTTTTAGACGACCAAAAGCAGTCATCGGCATTAATGATATCGGCACTTTGTTTCACGGTACTTACAGTGATTTTCACTATAATCCTACAGTGCAACATCCACAAACTCCCCGAATTACCTAACGACGACAATAACAATGGTATTGCAATGACACTTTTAATGTAAAAAAAGGAAAAAGGAAACATTTTGTTGCAGAAATTATTACGTGCTTGGTCAAAAAGTACTTTCGTCATAACCATCATTCCACAAAAAGACGTGCAAGGTTGTCCGTCGTACTGAACCGTGTGTGCGCAGACGTGCCTTGCCGCTGGCTGCAACATGTAGAGTCACTGATCAACGGATGGTCGGTAGCAATCAGCTGCGCCCCGCTCGACTCAACCAGTGCCATCGTTGTTACGTTGCCGGGGTTGTCTGCGGGCGAGTGGATGCGCATTCGTACTATAATATTGCGCGCGACTGCCGCCTTCACACGTGCTGCGTCAGTGGCCGTCCGTACACTGTTAGTGGTAATGTACCGGGTGCGCGCAGCATCGATCGTTTTGAGCTGCGCAAGCGGTACGTACGGCAGCCAGTGAAGAACGCTGCTATTTGAGAGCGTCGCATCGTCCACGGCCCGCAGCAAGAACACCGCCTTCCCCATTGCACTGTCAAGTTTGTACGGCCACGTTTCCGCTGCATCAGCCGGCGTTAAAATGGCTCCCGGCCACGCTTGCTTGATCTCGGCCTCAAGGCTTGCAATCTGCTCTGCCTTGACCTTTACCGCGTTGGTTCGCACCGACTCTAAAAACTGCTCCTTAAATTCAAACATAAATGTCACCGGGGCGTGCTTTCCGCCGACCGCCTGCGACCACGCGTACGCCGGCGCCACGCACTCGTGCACGGATTGGCACGACGCCTTGTCATCAAAGAGCTGCACGTGCTGCACGCGAAACCGACGCTGGTTGAAGCTTGCAACGTGTAAGTCGAGCTCAAAGTGGCGCAACCCCAACCGCAGCTGCGTCAGCAACGGCTCGTGCGAGTATCGCCACTCTTCGCTCAGTGTGACCGCCGGCTGCTGCCGGTAGCTGTTGTGAGTGCCAATGCATTGAAGCTCGTGGAGGTATGCACCGGCAGTGAAACTATCGTTGTCGGCAGCAACAGCGACCGGCTTGTAGACCGTTGTAGACAGTAGCAGGAGCAGAATTATCAAAAGGGCTGGGAGGGCAATGCTAGCAACGCACACCCAGCAGCAGTAACTGCGTGGTCGATTACTACTGGGAACAAGTTCGTTGCGTCCTTTCTCAATGTGCAGACTATCGCTGTGGGCAACGTCGTACGAAAACATGGTTACCGCTATTGGATTAGTCTTGCTGGCAGGCGTACCAGGCATAACATCATTGGAAACCTCGGACGTGGCTTGTGAAACAGCCGTCATGATCAGCAGCGTGTCCCACCTCGCCGAAAAAAAAAATGCCAGGTCAACAAGGGTCGCGCTAAACATCCATTAAATATTATTTTTAAAAAATTAGGTACAATTATTGGAAATTCTGCCATTTTAAAATTAAAGTTAAAGTGCCTGTAATTTGGCAAATGAAAGTGTTGTACCTTTTATGTTGTACGAAGAGTGTAGTTGCACTTTCAGTTTAGGTGCCACGTGTGCAACAGCTGTTGGCATTTTCGAATACTTGTATTCACTGCAACATGCTGGTAGTATATACGTAAACGTTTTTTTAAAAAAAAACAATTAAAAAAATTGTAAAGCAGTTTTTATTTTCACACATAAACAAATGTGTGCAGTCTACCTATGTCGAACAAAAAGTGTAACTTTGTCTTGAAGCAACGTGCAGCGTGGATAAAGCGGATTACTTGCGCTGCTACGCGTGTTTCACAATCACTTTGTAATCATACAGAGGCAGTTTTACAAAAAGCTCTTGTTTCAGAACTACAAACATATCCCAATATACATTTATTAACCGAAGTTGTACAACCTATTTATTATACAAATTCCAAGCAACAAAAAAGTATTGTTGGTACAGTTCGTTTAGACGTCGTTCTAACAACACCAGCATTAACCTTTGTACTTGAATTAAAACTCTCTGCACACAGCAAACGATTAACGGCAGATCAGCTTGCTAAATATCGAGCAGTTTTACCAACAACTGCAATACTTGTATTGGTAGTGTTTTCGGCCAAGCCAGAGTTACCCGCAATTGTACATGCCCTGGCATGATTGTGTAAAAGTGAACCTTCGAAATACAAATGTGATGATACAAACTGATACCAGTGTATTGTTTTGTCTTGTGTACCGCGACATGCAAGCAGCCGATTGTGCTGTTAAACATTTAACTACGTCATTAGGATTGCATTCTGCACATCTGGTTACATGCATTACAAAGTACGCAGTCATTCAGGCGGTAGTACACTTTGTAACTGATGTATTAAGACGGTGCCCATGCACAGTGCAGGCAAGCAATGCCCATGTTGTTGTATCAAACAATTCAGTCGATATAAATGTTCACAAATCCAAAACGGTTGCAGTCAGTGTTGTATTAAATTCTCCTGATTTTAGGGGGTTTGCCTAAGCAAATTATGTTCACGTCGGTACTGAACATACACAACAGCAAAAACGTTTCCGAGAATACTGTAAACAGTCAACGACGGTGATAATGCTGCGGCAATATTGCCTAGCACGACGGGCCATGTTTCAGGAGTTTGTTCGACAAAACTTGCTGTAAACGTGTACCATGTTACTCCGTTGTAGTAATTTGATTCAAACGTCAACAAAAAAATTATAACAACAACAAGGCATTGCTCTATCGTTTTGTACACTGTAATATTAAAAACATTGCTTAGTTGTGATTCCATTTTACAGATGTAATTGTTTTACCACTTTTATCCCAGCAAATAGTCGGTTGTTCTAATTCAATAAAAATTAATTTAATTGTGCCACCACGTTTGCAAAATTCTTTTTGTTGTTTTTTAAGTTCACGATGAATTGGTATCTCAAACGTGGCATTTAGTCTACGTTGACTTTCGGCGCGTGTTATTGCGTCTGATTTAAATGTCATTATTTTGGAAACAAACCATTGACGCTGACGACAATGATCGCACAAATAGTAATTTGTAGAACAATTACTTGCACGTTTGCAATCAACATCAAGACCCAAACACAACAAATTTGGCAAGGTGTATTTGTACCACAGCATCCTTAATGTAAAAACTGGATGCAACGTTCTTTGTATTTTTAAAATAAAGTTTCACTGTACGTATATATTAAAAAAACTTGGACCGTGCGTCACAATCTACTCTAAACAAACAGCACAATGGGGTGGGGAATTGCAAAAGATGTACGCGAAAAACACTTATCGGGATGCCACGCATTAAAACGACAACTTGTGTCTGCTGGAAAATCAATGCAAACACCCAAAAAAAAAATCGCAAGGGATATTATTCACGATGCTACTGCATGTCTAACACTTAAACAAAAACAAAAACCAAAACCAAAACAACAACAAAAACAAGAACAGACAGAGGCTAGCAATTGTCAGTTTCCAACGGAATTGCACAGTGCAGTCGTAGACGCCGCTGCTGCTTTTAGGCGTGTTGCCTTTACTGGGTGTAGTGCTTTGCGGGCAGCAACTTCTGTTTTAAAAACAGCAAATATAAGCAAGCCCCAAAAAATTTCGGTATTGTTTGATCTGAGTGATGGATGTGCATATCCGCCACAACGTGCAGAACTACATCGGCAACGGTATGCAGGTAAACACCTAGCGTACGACGATGCTGTTGCAATCTTTAAAAAATTAAAATGTAAGAAAGAAGACATCCTAACATATCCAATAACACGGCCATTACTTTTGCGAACGGATCTTGATTGGAATTTATTGTTTATGGACAAGCAATTGAAACGATTTGTATTTAAAATATTTGCAGTAGCTTTAAAACATGCAGCAGTGGGAATGTTTGCTACACATGATATTGCATCTGATGGCGAAGTTCATGTCTGGACACAAACAAAAGAGCATACGTGCATAACAGCCAGTACAATAAAAAGTGCTCCAGCCACGACTATGTTTTCAATGTTTGGCGAAGGGGACCTGCGGTGTTATGCAAGTGTGCTGCAGATGTTGCTGCACGGGACACCCGTAGTACTACATTCTATTGATACCGATTTTTTGTTAATGGTTTTGTGTGCTGCACCATGGTTGCCAACAATTCCAAAGTACATGATTACACTTTCTGACACTGTCTATGATGGCAATAAAATTCTAACGCGGTTTATGGGTAAATCCGAAACAGACAAAATAAATTCTGCATATTGGGCTTTGGCATTTGGTACAGACTACAGCAACCCGTTAACAAACAACGGTTATTTTAACAAGGAGATCATTCAGCTCATGAATCCTGCTACTCATTGCAGAAGACCAATAACAATTTTAAATGACACTGATGCTTGCTTTGATTTAAAAAAGGCATTGTTTGTACTCAAACCATTAAGGTGCTCGCTCGGTAAAAAAGTACCAAAGGACAGTTTACAAACAACACTTGTAAAAATGCTTTTTTGTCTGCAATACTATGGTCTCATGTTTGTAGATAAGGAAAATACTTTATTTCCAAAAATGCCAGTCCTTGATTCCAAATCGTGCACGTTTACGTTTAAATACAAGCCGTGCATTACTTCCATAACAAACACCGGTCAATGATTAAGCCTAGTGTGGCATCGCGTTCGTACGGTACATCTAAAGTGCTAGTCCACGTGTTGTAGGCGGTTGTTGTATTTCTTTTTACAAAATCATTAAACGTTATCACAACTTTGTCTGTGCTACTTTCGTGGTGCCATGCTGTTAGTATAATACTCGGCTTTGTCTGTGCGTCGCCGTGAGTGTCTTTTGTAAACGTAAAATTACATAATAATGTTGCTGTTACTGGTCGCTGCATAGTATCAATGGGCATAGATATAATTGCGTGAAAAGGCTTGTTGTATTTGCGTATAAATGTTTCGGCACTGAGCAAACTGTTGCAGTCAAGTGCAGCTAATGTTTGCAGTTCATCCGTTCCGTAATACCCAAGACATACTAGCGTCCTTGTTTGATTTATTGAATTAGGTAATAGTAAGATATGTTTAATTGTGCCACCAGCATGATTGTCGTCAAGAAATGACACACGGTTGTTGTGTTTTTCAAACCATTCTAACCACGTACACATGCGGACTAAGCGTGTACACACCAAGAAGAGTTCAAGCTTATACATGGAAACAAATAACTTATTTTAAAATACTGCTCCATTTGGCTTGCTGCAAGCCCATGTTGTATGAGAGTTGCCCAGTTTTGAACCGTGTAGCGACATGCTTTAATATCCGCATATGTTCTGTGCATGAAAGTTGCCACAGTCGTGCAAGGTACACGGCTACGCAGGTATTTGTACGTGCCATGTTCAAATATCTATATGTATAGTCGCACCATTTATTGATGTCTTGAAGAGACCAATCTGTACACTGATCCACTGGGGGTAACAACATGTACAGTGCATTTTTTGGCATACCGTATGCTTTGTGCTCAATGTCAATGTGATCCAACATGTTGTACAGATGATAAATAGGTTTTGTGGCTTCCATAATAGTACCGAGTTTAGGTACAAACATAATTGTAAGTAAATACTGCAAAAGCGATCAAAGAACACATTTACGTTGTGAGCGCAATTTTTTAAAAAAATTAAATACAAAAAAATGTCTAAATAAAATTAAAAGGTACTACATTAATTACAACTAAGTTAATCATTACCCGTACAATCAAATGCCGTTGCCCGAATTTCTATTTGCCACAAAAACAAAATTGCTAGAATACACAAAACATGGCAAACAAAAAAGTTTTTCAAAATGGAAGTATATTAAACGAAGTAACATTGTTATGCACACGTCTATTAAACAAACACCACGCAGATATTACATGCTCTCAGCCTTGTATCGATCTGCACCGCCGTTAAAACTAAAACACAATCCGTTGTTTGTTGCGGCTAATCTTGATACAACTAAAAGTGAACGACCGCATTATCGTATCCGTACACCAGTGCATGCATATGATGGAAAGTTTTTGGTTTTTGGTACCGGAAACATCATTGTTGCAGGAACTAAGTCACATTCAGCAGCTGCACTTGGTTCAATAAGAATGATAAGGGTTCTTGCTGCACACTCATCGCCATCACTAAAAAATATTTGGCCATCCTCCATGTCGGTGCCAAATGCTGTCATTACTGGAAGACTAGAAAAGCCAATTTGTTCAACAATAAAATCGTCGGAATTTACAAATCATTCATCCAAATTTCCTGGCATTGCATTACGAGTAAAGGAACTTCGAGTGACACCGGAATTGTACCTTCGACGAAACATGATTATTATGCCAGGAATAACAAGCTCACAAAGTTTTTTTAATGTTTTAAAAAATATTGAAGAAATTGTTGAGCCACATACTGCCAATGACAATCAAACCATTGTTTAATTTGTGTTGTTAATTAATTCACATTCACGTTTCTGTTCTTCGTTTTTTCCCAGAAGAACCAGACTGGTCAAATTCCAATTGGTCAAATTCCAATTCAAGATACCATACATCGTAATCTTTATTTGTAGTTTGACTTACTGCAAGGTTGTTTACAGTAAAACGATGCTTAAAATTAAAACCAGGTAGGTTACATGGGTTGTCTTTAAAAAATTGTAACAACTCACCATTACAAGATTTAATTACAGATTGTACGGTGTTATAGTACTGCTTTTCCTCTTCCGCTTTTTTGACATCTACAGTTTCGAATGGCAACACAATAATTGAGTTGTACTCTTGAGACTGAGGCGCACGTCTGTAATAACAACAATATGTGGCGTTAGGCTGAAAAGAAGTACCCCGACGTGTTCTACTTATTCCACCGGTGTATATTTGAGCTATGTCTGAGTCTTGTAATGTATGTAAATCGAGTGCTATCCAGTTTTGTAGATTTTCTTTTGTTGTTGTCCAACATTGTTTTATGTGGTTTATAATTGGTGCTTGTATTGCTCGATCATTATATAAATCTGCCATTATACAAATTAATTGGAGGAAATACACTAAACAAAAGTATCGTGCTTTATACTTCTAATCATATGCAAAGTTTGCTGACATCTATATGCGAACACAACACACATCTAAAAATTATAGTTTTCCAATGACTTTTTATGATTGCGCAATTATTAATTGTGGAATCGTGTATGCTAAATTGGATATGGATAAACATTTTACTGCATTAAACTCAGAAATTGATTCAATAAAATTTGTCAACAACGTGTTGGCCTGCAAACCTGCTGAAATTAAATCGGCCTACGACCGTTTGTGTCAATTTCAGAGCAGCGGACCCAACTTAGATGCAACCCAGGCTCACAATTTAAAATATCAAATAGATCAAATAAAACTACTGTCCAAATGTGTACTGGGTAGCTAGACGTAATGCCAACAACTTTTGAACAAGGGTCTGGTACCGGAAACCAATGTAACTGTATTTATGCATTCGTGCTTGCTGACGAACCGGGTATCGAGCCATCGAAGCAGAAGACATACGTACAATACCGTTGTGGTCAACAGGATTTAATACAACTTTTTTAGCATGCAATGCACTGTTGTTTAGGCAATGCTGTATCAACTCAAGTGGTGTATCGTATGCTTTAGTGCATGTCGTGCACACCCACCCCCGTAATGGACAGAACGGTACGAGCATCAAACGTTCGGGTGCAAGCGCAAGCGTCCACATTTGGCCGTTTGCGGGTGTATGTGCAGTTGCAATGCGTTTTAAGTTTGTTGATCGGTCAAACCGCAGTAATACACCATGTGGTTTTTCTGTTGGTTGAAATACCATACTTTTTAATGTGCCAGAAAGTGTCATGTCTACTCGGCAAGTACCACTTTTGGTTAACCAAATTGTACGTCCTGTAAACTGTAAAATAACCGCAAACGGTGTGCAGTGATTATTTGTGTTGTGTTTACGCCACTCTTCGTGCAAGTCCACCGTGCAGAAGAATACAGAATCGGTGACAGACATGTGCATTTCTCCAGCAATTCCATCACAAACGAAACAATAATTTAACTTTGATTGATTTGTAAAATAAAATATATGTTTGTACTGAACAACAAATACAGATGTAAATTTTTTTTGGAAATGTGCAACTCGGTGCGCAATTTTGTATTGCTGGTTTGTTATTTTACTGTACTCAAACTGGGGCATCACTATTTGGTAAAGATTGTCGTCAGAGTGAACTAAATCACCGCTACTGATTGGAGACGTCGACATGTATGGAGGAATTCATTCAAATTGGCTCTTTTTTGTCTTGGCTTTTGTTTGCACGAACCCTGCACATGCTTGCAAACCGTTTAGGGGAGCCGGAAAGTGCGACAAAATTAATGCGTGTGAATTTGTCTGCGTCGAACATCGAAATAGTCTTCTAAACACATTGTCTACTTACAAAGACCTGCCGTGCAACGATGAAAATGTGATGTATGCAACTGGTGTTGTTACGCGTGATGAAGAAGACAAGCATGATTGTGCAAACGATATAAAACAATTACTAAGCAATTACAATAATTGTCCTACAATACCCGTAATTTCAAAAGTTGAAACATGCAACAATAAAATGTGGTACACCAGAGAACAAACAATAATTATGACATTATTAACAGCCTACATTGTTGGAATTAATGTGCTAAACGTTTTGTTGCACGAATAGTAATCTTAATTTTTGTATATTTTTTAAAAAAAATTATAATCGGCGTGATTGAAACGATGTGCATACGTTGTACAGTAGATCCGTGGTAGAATATTGCAAAACAATTTTTTCTTTGAATACTATTATTAAATCATTCATTGTTACATGTTTACTGTCGGCCATCTTTTTGCCAAGTACAAAATTAACAGCATATTGTTTGTTTAGTTCTGGAGCCCGCCATGGCGAAGGTTTACAACGTTCTGCAATAAGTTTGCCCCATTCTTTTCGTTTAGAATAAATAGTATTCAAAAGAGATACGCAGCCATTGCATTGGAGACCGTGCAGGGAGTGCTTGCTGCATGAGTTGCACACATGACAAAGTACCTCTGTGCAAAAAAGGGAGCACAACAGGTGATCTTCTTCTTTGCAGAATGTAAACGATAGTTCTGTCATGTGGCTGTGGTTTGTGGCTCTATACTAATAACTTGTAATGTACATGCACAGGTATGTTTAAACTTTTTTTTAATATTAGATAAGTATGGTTGTAAACCTACTGTTGCTGCAAAATCATTGCTAACATTGCTACATTCAAATGTTTGCGCGCCAACAGTATTTCTTGTCGAACATTAGAATTGTTGTAAATTTCGTCAAGATACATCAAATAAATGTGTTGTACAATTGTTACAGTCTGTTCTGCAGGTAAACGACTGAGCTGCGTTGTCAACGTCTTTACTTTTAGAGCAGCAAAAGCACTTTTGAGAAATATGTTTCGCTCGTAGTCAGTAAGAACGTTTTGCACAGGTGTTCCGTCCTCTGCCATTTTTTTTTTTGAAGTTATGATTTTGAGTTTTTGATCTGTGCTTTTTTTAATGTTGAAAAGCATAGTTATATTACGAATTTACATCAGCGCGACTGGATATACTTTGTGCAGTTCTCATATCTTTAACGGCAAGTGTTTGCGAACCACGATTCACCGTACATTTTAAAGACTGTTTCAATCTGTCAATTGTAAACGCCTCTGCTGCAACGCGCAATGCATTTAATGCTTCTTTTTTAATTTGCAGTTCTGGGTTGAAACCTTGTACAATTTCACGCAACAATCGATTTAAGGGTGCGCGACGACAGCATGGAGCTACCTCTTTTTGTGCCTGCTTAATTTCAGATAATGACTTTCGGCCACGTTTTCGTCTTCGTTTTTTTTTGGCATCAACTGCTTGACCTTGCTTGGATGCAGTAATGTCGATACTTTCAACTTGCTTTGTACGTGCCATGGTCAGAAACTTAAAATGATGTTGTTAGAATGTGGCACGTGTGATGTTTGTGACAAATGTGCGTACTAAGTTTTTTTAAAGGTACACAAACGTAATTTGTATATCTTTTTTTTAAATTTATATAATTTAATTGTTGGTTTGTGTATATGCGCACGGTAAATACACTAGAGTAAAAAATGACAGCAAAAGCAGATGCATTTTCCCTAGCTCGCTTGTTTGTTCACAAATTAAAAAAACCAACAAACGTTGATGCGGTTAAAAAATACAATGAATCAATTGGAGACCTTGTTGGTTTGATTGTTAAAGATGATAATAATAGAAACGATGAGACTATCAAAAATATAATCTATTGTTGTTTACTGCACGGTATGCTGTTAGACAAATACAACAACTTGGAAAAATACACTGAGATATGTAAGAACATAACTGAGATTGAATATATTCCAGCACAACATGAAGCTAGTGCCGTCAGTGGTGTTGCAGCTGTTTTTGAAACCATAAAAGAAGAAATGTCTGTACATCCAGTACAAGTTCTTGATATTTCCAAACCTGCAGATTTTTTAAAGCTTGTTACAAATCCTACAAGGTGGACGTGCAAAGAACTGAATGATGGCAAATTAAATTCACTGTCAAATAAAACATTGTGGAATTTCTTGTGCGAACGTAGGCATATATTACCAGTTGCATACAAGAGATCTGAATTTGTGACTGCATTTACAAGTGCAAAGGGCGGTAGTACGCCAGAACAGACTCTGCTTTTGTTCATGCGACAATTACTGTTGTTTGGATATGAAATTAATTGAAAAACAATTAAAAAACCAAAAATGAGTAAGCGTCAGGGTCAGAGTCAGCAAAATTACTTCCTTTAGAGCGCTTGTAGACGACGCAACCGCCTATTAAGAATATTAAGAATATTACTGCACAGCTACCAATTAAAGGATAAAACCATTTTTTTTCAGATGTGCGTACAGAAGCTTGTTTAACTGTTTTTGGATTTGCAATAAAATAATAGGTTGTATTTCCACAAGAGAACTGTA
>ERZ807291.2767-NODE-2767-length-25861-cov-8.941176_pt1 | contig 25861 bp, 19 predicted proteins | sample MGYA00521257_ERZ807291 | MGnify/ENA primary metagenome ERZ807291 (study PRJEB31413, sample SAMN03169783) | marine metagenome | biome: Marine; feature: Water; material: Subsurface seawater | place: North Sea | collected 2011-04-28 | depth 1 m m ... | reverse complement strand
TCACCTGTGCGCGACGCTTTCGGCTCGTATCCGCCTCTAATAGCGCCCGTTCGGCTGCCACGGTTGACAGACGCTCGTCCCAAAAGCTGATAGGCAGCGCGTGAAGTCGGTTGAAATTGCGCGCAAAGGCGCGGGTCGATTGGCAACGCGGTCCCTCGGAGCCATCCATGTTGCGCGGCAGGCCCAACACCAGCCCGCCGATCTGGCGCTGTTCGATAATTGCGACCACTTGGGCGGCGTCAAGGCTGAATTTCTTGCGCCGCACCGTCTGAAGCGGTGAGGCAACCGACAGCATTTGGTCGCTCACGGCGACACCAATGGTCTTCTCGCCCAGATCCAAGCCAATCAGCGCTCGCATCGCGGGAAGTGCGGCGGCAAACTCGGTCATGTCGTCATAGATCATTGGGCGACCCCTGCGCGGCGCGCGCTGGCCAATAGAACGCGCAAAGCATCGGGGTTGCCAGCAAAAACTTGTTGTGCCTCAAGCCAAATTTGTGCCGCTTGGTCGGGACGGTTCAAGACACCATGGGCGTCAATGAGCCGCGCCCAATCCGTTGCGGGGCCACCCTCGCTGGCCAAACGTTGGCTGAGTTGGGCCACCATTCCGGCGATCATTGCCTTGCGGTCCTCGGGGGTCATGGCGTCTGCGGCCTCGATGTCTGCAGCACTGGGTCCGGCACTGGGTCCGGCGCTGGCGGCGACATCGGACGGGGTGTACTCCACTCCGGCATGAAAGGCGGCGGCTTCGATTTGGGCGTTGATCAAAGGCGTCAAGCTTGGATCGTCTACACCTTGTTGCAGCAGATCCTGCCAGATGCGAAAGGCAAAATCAGGCCGTCCGGTCTGGGCGTACATCAAACCCATATAATAGCGGGCTTTTTGATGCGCGGGGTCGCGTTCCAATGTGGCGGTCAGAGCCGTTTCCGCAGAGGGTGAGACATAGCCGCCTGCTGCATACACCAACATCTCGGCATAGCGCGCGTAATCCGCAATCTGCGCGTTGCCCTGTTTTAATAAAATCACCTGTGCTTGTGCGGTGTGGGCGGCGATAAAATTACCTAGCGCTGCCTCGTTGCGGGCTAAAAGCGTTTGTCCGCGCAGATCGTCTGGGTGCTGGGCCACGGCGCGGCGCAATTTCTCCATCAGCGCCAAAAAGTCGTCTGAGGGTGTCACCGTCGGATCGGCGAGTGTCAGGCGTTCTGCGTTGCTCTGTGACGGTCGGTTCTGGCGCAGCTCCTCTGCGGCCTGAATACGGTCGCTCAGGGCCAGATCCGCATATCCGGGTCTCCCTTGTTGCAGATAGACAAGCACAGCGGCGGCTATCCCGATCGCAGCTAATACCAGCACCGCCCCTATTGGTCCGGTTTGGCTGTCGTTGGTTTGTTCTTTCGCTGCGCTGTCAGCAGACAGAATGCGGCGCGACACCTCTGTGCGCAGCAGGCCTGCTTCTTCGGCGCTAATAATAGCTCTCTCCAGATCACGCTCGACCTCATCAAGGTGGTCGCGGTACACGTCCAGATTATAGCGACCCCAGGGTCGCAGTCGTGCCGCGCCGCGCAAGACCACGCGGGCGAGCAGCGCAAGGACCACCAGAATAAGCACCGTGATGAGAAACCAGAATTCCATAGATCCCTTTCAATTTGATTGGGTCGCCATAGTCAACTCTTGCGCGCGAACATAGTGGAAAGTTTAAATTGATGCACCATGTCGCAATTGCTGTCCATTGCGACGTTGTTAATTGCGGGGTACAGGCGTAAAAAGTCCATTGAGACTTTGCAGTATGTTGTGTTCGAAATTCACCTATTCGGAAATGTAGCCTATGAAACGTTATTCAGTTTTTGCTGTCGCCCGCGAGGCCGTGCGCTATCACCGGGGGTGGGCGCGCGCATGGCGGGCGCCATCACCCAAGGCGCGGTATGATGTCATTATCATCGGGGCTGGCGGCCACGGTTTGGCCACCGCCTATTATCTGGGCAAGAACTTTGGCATCACCAATGTGGCGGTGCTTGAAAAAGGTTGGCTGGGTGGCGGTAATACCGGACGGAATACCACGATCATTCGGTCGAACTATCTGCAGGACCCCTCGGCCGCGATTTACGAGAAAGCCCGCAGCCTGTATGAAACAATGTCACAAGATCTCAATTATAATGTGATGTTCAGCCCGCGTGGCGTGATGATGTTGGCCCAAACGCAGCACGAGATACGCGGTTATGAACGCACGGCTCATGCCAACGCGCTACAGGGGGTTGCCACCGAATTTATCAACCCGCAACGCGTCAAAGATCTGTGCCCAATCATAAATATCGACGGGCCGCGCTATCCTGTGCTGGGGGCGCTATGGCAACCGCGTGGTGGCACTGCCCGCCACGATGCCGTGGCTTGGGGCTATGCGCGGGCCTGCTCGGATATGGGGATGGATATCATCCAGCAATGCGAAGTGACCGGAGTGCGTCAATCTGGCGGCAAGGTGACCGGCGTGGAGACAACGAAGGGCGCGATTGATTGCGACAAGTTGGGCATTGTTGTGGCGGGACATTCCGGTGTTGTGGCCGATATGGCCGGGTTCCGTTTGCCGGTGGAATCGGTGGCGCTTCAGGCGCTGGTGTCCGAGCCGGTGAAACCATGCATGGATGTGGTGGTGATGGCCAACACCGTGCATGGATATATGAGCCAGTCTGACAAGGGCGAAATGGTAATTGGCGGCGGTGCTGATGGCTATAACAATTACACCCAGCGCGGATCTTTCCACCACATTGAGGAAACCGTGCGGGCTTTGGTCGAGACCTTTCCGATGATTTCACGCCTCAAAATGTTGCGCCAATGGGGGGGTATCGTTGATATGACCGGTGATCGCTCGCCGATCATCTCAAAAACTCCGCTGGTCAATACTTTTATCAATTGCGGCTGGGGTACCGGCGGCTTTAAGGCAATCCCCGGCTCTGGCTGGGCCACTGCAGAAATGATTGCCAAGGGCGAACCGGGTCCGTTGGCCGCCGATTTCCGTATGACGCGGTTTCGCGAGGGTCAGTTCATCGATGAAAGCGTCGCAGCAGGGGTGGCCCATTGAGATGACCTATAATCCCGCTTTTTCTGACGGCCCTTTGCTTTTGGTCTCCGCCAATAAAAATCTGCCCGCCGCGGCAATGCTGCGACGCAAGACCTATAAATCCGTGCAGGAGCCTGAAATATGCTGATCCTTGAATGCCCCTATTGCGGGGTACACGCTGACGAGACAGAACTGTCACCCGGTGGCGAGGCGCATTTGACCCGCCATGGCCCTGAATCTTCAGACGACGATTTTGAGAGCTACCTGTTCCAGCGCGAAAACCCCAAGGGCGTGCATTTCGAGCGCTGGCGTCACGTCTACGGCTGTGGCAAGTGGTTTCACGCGGCTCGCTGCACGGTTACACTTGAGGTGTTTGGTACCTATCCCGCACAAAGCCTGAGCCCGCCGAAAGCCGTAACCGACGTAATATCGGCCAAACGTCCGGGTTGGCGATGGAGAGATTTTTCATGAGCACACGTCTTGCCCGTGGCGGCCGCCTGATCGACCGCACCAAGCGCCTGAAGTTTACTTTTAACGGCACCCAAATGGAGGGCTATGAGGGCGATACGTTGGCCTCTGCGCTTTTGGCCAATGATCAGATGCTGGTCGGACGATCATTTAAATACCACCGGCCACGCGGCATTGTCGCCTCGGGGGCGGAAGAGCCGAACGGTTTGGTGCATCTGGGTGAGGCGGGTCGGTTCGAGCCCAATCAGCGGGTGACAACAACTGAGGTGTTCGACGGTTTGACCGCCAGCAGTCAAAATCACTGGCCCAGTCTCGAGTTTGATATCGGCGCGATCAACACACATTTGTCTCGGTTCCTGCCCGCGGGTTTTTACTACAAAATGTTCATGTATCCGCAGGCCTTCTGGAAACATGTCTATGAACCGTTTATTCGCAAATCGGCGGGTCTTGGGCGTCCTCCTGTTGAGACCGATACAGATCGGTACGAGCATTTTTACGCCTTTGTCGACGTCTTGGTTATCGGTGGCGGACTGGCGGGGCTTTTGTCAGCGAAAGAGGCTGGTGCCAGCGGTGCCAGGGTTCTGGTTATTGAACAGACGGCCCAGTGGGGCGGGCGCAGCCTGAATAGTTACCAAACCGTTAACGACACGCCTGTGGATAACTTTGTGGATCAATTGCTCTCTGAGTTGCAAGCGATGCCAAATGTGACTTTACGCCGTCGCACCATGGGTGCGGGCATCTACGATCACGGGTATGTGCTGGGCTATGAAAGACTGACAGATCACTGCCCAGACGCGCCCGGCCCGCGACACCGGTTGTGGCGGGTGCGCGCGAAACAGATTGTGACCGCCACTGGCGCGATTGAGCGGCCTTTGTCGTTTGCGGGCAATGATATCCCTGGCGTGATGTTGGCGTCTGCCGTGCGGGATTATGTGGACAATTGGGGTGTTTCGATTGGGGATAGAACCGTCGTTGTCACTAATAATGATGATGCCTACCTTACTGCAATTACAATGAAAAATGCCGGTCTTGATGTGCCGGCCATCATTGATACCCGTGCGGGTGGCGGTGGGGCATTGGCCGATCAGGCCAGGGCGCTGGGGCTGCGCATAGAGACCGGCAAGGCCATCGCTAATGTAGAGGGTGGCAAAAGGGTGACCGGGGTGTCGATCTGCGCACAGGCCGGTGAGGGCGCAGTACTTCAACATATTAATTGTGATGTAGTGGCGATGTCAGGTGGTTGGTCTCCGGTTGTCCATCTGTGGTCGCATTGCGGTGGAAAGTTGCTTTGGGATGATGCGCAGGCTCTGTTCAGACCGGATGGGGACAAAGCGCCCACTGGAGCCGATGGACGCCCCTTTGTCAGCGCTGCTGGGTCAGCCAATGGTGGTATGTCGCTCGATGCGTGTATGGTGGATGCGCTGCGTTCCGGAAGGGTTGCCGCGGAACGCTCTGGGTTTAAACCCAAGGCTGGCAAATCTCCAGTCGCTTCCGAGTTGCCAACTGCTGCGATTGAACCGGTTTGGATCATGCCACAAGGCGCAGGCATTAAGCTGCGGAGCAAGGCTTGGCTGGATTATCAAAATGACGTGAAAGTATCTGACGTGCAGCTGGCGGCCCAAGAGGGCTTTGAAAGCGTTGAGCATGCCAAGCGGTACACCACTTTGGGCATGGCCACCGATCAGGGTAAGTTGAGTAATATTAACGGGCTTGCGGTTTTGTCCGACAGCTTGAACGCCGGGATCCCGCAGACGGGCACCACGACCTTCCGTCCGCCCTATACACCGATTTCCATGGGAGCGATTGCTGGGCAGGCGCGTGGTAAGATTTTTCAACCGTTGCGGGCAACCCCGATGCAAGCGTGGCATGTAGAACATAACGCTTACATGGAGCCGGTGGGCGCCTGGCGGCGACCCTATTGCTTTGTCCGTGGCGATGAGAGCCACGCCGAGGCCGTGGCGCGCGAGATCAACCAGACAAGAAGCTCACTTGGACTTTTGGATGCCTCGACGCTGGGCAAGCTGTTGGTGAAAGGCCCGGATGCGGAAAAGTTCCTTGATATGCTGTACACCAACATGATGTCGACGCTAAAGCCGGGCAAGTGTCGCTATGGCCTGATGTGCAGCGAAAACGGCTTTTTAGCAGATGACGGAGTTGTGGCGCGGATCGATGATGAGACATTTTTATGTCACACCACCACTGGTGGGGCTGATCATGTCCACGCGGTTATGGAAGAGTGGTTGCAAACAGAATGGTGGGACTGGCAGGTCTATACCGCAAATCTGACCGAACAATACGCCCAGATTGCCGTTGTCGGGCCAAATGCCCGCAAGCTGCTGGAAAAGCTTGGCGGTATGGATGTCAGCGCCGAGGCACTCGGATTTATGGAATGGGTGGACGGTCAAATAGCTGGCTTTGACTGCCGGGTATTCCGCATCTCGTTCTCAGGGGAATTGAGCTATGAAATTGCCGTGCCAAGCGGGCAGGGGCGCGGGTTTTGGGATGCCCTTTTGGCTGCAGGGGCGGAGTTTGACATTATGCCCTATGGCACCGAAGCATTGCATGTGATGCGTGCCGAGAAGGGCTTTATCATGATTGGTGATGAAACCGACGGGACAGTAATCCCGCAAGACCTTGGTCTGAACTGGGCGATTTCCAAGAAAAAAACCGACTATCTTGGCAAGCGGGCGCAGCAGCGCCCTCATATGACAGACCCGAAGCGTTGGAAACTGGTGGGATTGGAGACCACGGATGGGTCTGTGCTGCCCGATGGTGCCTATGCGGTGGCTGAGGGCAACAACGCCAATGGCCAACGCAATGTACAGGGGCGGGTAACGTCGAGCTATCATTCCCCGACGTTGGGCTGCGGGATTGCCATGGGCCTTGTATTGCACGGTCCGGACCGCATCGGTGAAGTGATCGGGTTTGCCCAGTTGGACGGTGGCGTGACCGAGGCAAAAATAGTTGATCCGGTGTTTTTTGATAAGGACGGGGAGAAGCAGGATGTCTGACGCGGTCAGCGCCCTTGGTGGCGTCGAATATGACGGAGTTGTCTCGGTATCTGAGAACGCCTTACAGGGAATGATCACGCTGCGCTGTGATCTGGCGGCTCCAATTCTAAAAGAGACGTTGCAGGCGACGTTAGGCCTTGATGTGCCGGGCATGCGTGCGGTTCTGGCCAAGGATAATTATGCGGTTGCTTGGATGTCACCCGATGAATTGTTTCTATTTGTGCCCTACGAGAGCGCTGGAGAGATTACTGCCACGTTATCTGAGGGGTTGGGCCAGACACATAACCTGGTGGTAAATGTGTCCGATGCAAGAGCTGTTTTCGCGCTGAAAGGCGACGGGGTGCGCGACGTGCTCGCCAAAATAACCCCTGTCGATCTGCGCCCTGAGGTCTTGCCGGAAGGGGTGATGTGCCGGACCCGGCTTGGTCAAGTCGCCGGGGCGTTTTGGCTGACTGATGACACTACTTTGCGGGTGATTTGCTTTCGCTCGGTCGCCGCTTATGTATATGGTGTGTTGACCGATGCGGCCGACAAAACGGCACAAATTCGGTATTTCTGATTAAACCTGTGATCAAGCCCTTGACCTCGGTGGGCTTACGGCCTCATTTGCCGGTAATGTTCACGCAATTCTTGGAGGCCCGAAATGGCATTTAACCTACCTGATTTACCCTATGCGCATGACGCTTTGGCTGGACTCGGCATGTCTGCCGAAACCTTTGAATTTCACCATGATCTGCACCACAAGGCCTATGTCGACAATGGCAACAAGTTGATTGCCGGGACTGAGTGGGAAAATGCGGCGCTGGAGGATATCATTACCGGCACCTATCAGGCCGGGGCGGTGGCGCAGAACGGTATTTTTAACAATGCCAGTCAACACTGGAATCACATGCAGTTCTGGGAAATGATGGGCCCGGACGGGGCGGCTATGCCTTCAGAGCTTGACGCGGCAATCACCGACAGCTTCGGCAGTGTTGATGCATTCAAAACCGCCTTTTGTGCGGCAGGAGCGGGCCAATTTGGTGCTGGCTGGTGCTGGTTGGTGAAAAATGCGGATGGCGGTTTGGAAGTGACCAAAACCGAAAATGGCGTCAACCCGCTGTGCTTTGGTCAAACCGCTTTGCTGGGCTGTGATGTTTGGGAACATTCCTATTATATTGATTTCCGTAACAAGCGCCCAGGATACTTAAGTAACTTTCTTGACAAGCTGGTAAACTGGGAAAACGTCGCAAGTCGTATGTAAGGTGCTGACAAGACGGTCTTTTATCCGCGGCCTGCTGGGATCAGTCCTGGCAGGTCTTTTTGCTTCCCTCTGGGCATTTTTTATCGAGCCTGCTCTGCGACTGCGGGTCAAGAAATGGCGGGTTCAATCGTCTAAATGGAAAATAGATGCACTCAGAATCGCAATTGTGTCTGATCTCCATATGGGCGAACCCTATGTTGGCCTGAAACGGTTACGTACATTGGTTCGACGGACCAATGCGCTTGGGGCCGATATCATTGTTATTTTAGGGGATCTGACCGCTGGCCACCGGTTTGTCACCAAACCGATTGAGGTAGAGCGGACGGCAAAAGAGCTAGCAGCCCTCAAGGCGCCGCTGGGTATTTTTGCGGTTTTGGGCAATTATGACTGGTGGGATGATCCGTCGGCTCAAAAACGCCGCAAGGGGCCGGTATTAGGTCAACGGGCGCTGGAGCAAAATAACATTCCAGTTTTAGAAAACCAGGCGATTAAGCTTGAGCATGCGAAAGGGGCTTTCTGGTTGGCAGGATTGGGTGATCAGCTGGTGTTTCGGTTGGGCAATGGCCGGTTTCAGGGTGTTGATGATCTGCCGGCCACGTTGGCGCAGGCTGTGGATGATGCGCCAGTTATCTTGCTGGCCCATGAACCCGATATTTTCCCTGAGGTGCCGCAGACGGTGGCCCTGACCCTGTCGGGTCATACCCATGGCGGGCAGGTGCGGCTGTTTGGCTGGTCACCGATCGTGCCATCGCGGTTTGGCAATAGATATGCCTATGGGCATATTCACGAGGATCACCGTGATTTGGTGGTGTCTGGCGGCATAGGTTGTTCGATTGCGCCGGTGCGTTTTGGCGTGACGCCCGAGATCACATTGGTCACACTCGAGGCCAGCGTATGAGCGACAGTCAAAAAGGTATTCTGGCGATCCTTATCTCTGGTATTATCTGGGGGTTTTCTCCGCTGTATTATAAAGTGCTGGGTCATGTCCCGCCGGTCGAGTTATTAGCGCACCGCGTTGTCTGGTCGGTGGTGTTTTTTGTGGCAGTGCTCAGCTTTCAGCGTCGTCTGGGGGCTTTGTGGTCTGCTATTTCCACTTGGCGGAGCGCGGCGACCTTGTTTGCAGCGTCTTTTTTTATTGGCATCAATTGGTTTATTTTCATACGCTCTATCCAGATTGAAAAAGCAACAGAAGCCAGCCTGGGTTATTTTATCTTTCCGCTTGTGGTGGTCTGTATCGGCTGGGTTGGATTTGGCGAGCGCTTGTCGCGCTTGCAGAACACCGCAATCGCTTTGGCCACAGTTGGGGTGGTTATCATTACGGTGTCCCAAGGGGTGCTACCTTGGATTGCACTGATAATTTCCATCAGCTTTGGCCTGTACGGGTATGTAAAAAAGAAAATTTCGACCGGACCTGTCGTGTCGGTGACGGCCGAAGTTGTGCTGTTGGTCCCATTTGCTCTTGCAGTGCTTTTTGCCACGCATCGTCCTGTCGGAAGCGGTGGTTATACAGGCGGTGTTTTTGGACAATCGTTGTATGATAGTGTTTTGTTGATGTTGTCCGGCCCGCTGACTGCGACCCCGCTGATCTTTTTTTCTTATGCGGCCAAGCGGATACCAATGGCCACATTGGGGTTGCTGAATTATGTCAACCCGACTTTACAGTTTTTTTGTGCGGTTGCGATTTTTGGCGAACCGATTGGTATTTTGCAATTTGCAAGCTTTGGATTGATATGGCTGGCGCTGGCGTTGTATTCTGGTGACAGTTTTCGCCGTGAGAGGGTTGGCAGGGAATGATGTTTTCACAACTAAGACTGACAGTGCCTGACATCACCGCGGTGACCCAATTTTATCGCGATATTCTGGGCATGACCGACCAGCGCGACGGGTTGGGATATGGGGGGCAACAGGTTCACCTGGAATTTATTCAGGGGTCGGCCCAGCCACCCACAGCCGATGGGTTTTTTTGGAAAATTGGCATTACTGTGCCCAATCTGGACACGGTCGCCATGCACTTGCGCCGAAGTGGCGTGTCGATCTCGCAACCGCGTCAATTTGAAGACATTGGCTATATGGCGCATTGCATGGATCCGGCAGGGGCCACGGTTGAGGTGTTACAGCAGGGTCCAAAGGGCAGTGAGCCCGCCATAGAGGCGGGGCATCCGGTCGCTAATGGCGCAATCCTTGCGCATGTGACTTTGCGGGTGCGCGATCTTGCAGCGGCCCAAATTTGGTGTGCCGATCAGGGGATGCATCTGATTTCGGTGCAACCGCTTGATGCCTATGGGTTTACGCTATATTTTTATGCTTATACGCAAGAGAAAGCGCCGGATGCGTCATTAACTGCGGTTGCCAATCGCCCGTGGCTCTGGCAGCGCCCTTATACGCTGTTAGAATTGCAACACCTGCATGGGGCAGGGTCGCGACCAGCGGCATCGGGACATCTTGTGGGGCTCGAAGCCCGCAATACTCAGAGTACTGGATCGATATCGCTGCCATTGGCGGGGCTAAACGTTTAGGTCGTGCCGTAGTTTGGTGATTAACGGCGCGACACTGGAGACAGTATGAAACAAATCCAACAGGCTCTGATCGGCGAAACCTTGCTTCACGATATGCGCCAACAAGGCTTGGAGCGGCGACCAATACCCGTCAATATCCAACAGATAGATAGGCTTTTGATGCAGGCCTAACTGACGCCATGTCAGTACTTCGAAAAATTCATCCAGTGATCCTGCGCCGCCCGGCAGGACAACAATCGCGTCACAGTTCATAAACATGACCTTTTTGCGTTCGTGCATCGTCTCGGTTACGATAAATTGTGTCAGATCAGTTTTAGCAACCTCATCTTGCATCAAATGGGTTGGAATTACCCCCAGCGTTGCGCCACCTTCGGCCTGCGTGGCACGGGCAACCGCCCCCATCAGTCCAATATCACCGGCCCCATAGACCAAACGCCAGTTGTTTTGGACCAGTGCCTGCCCAAGTTCTTCGGCGGCTTGCCTGTAAATGGGTTTTTCACCGGAGCGTGCGCCACAAAAGACACATATAGAAGGTTGGGGCATGTTTGGTTAACTTCTTTGCATTGACTGTTTTGACCCTTGATAGCGTTGTTGCTATGGTCTCACAACTGATGCAGTCGGCCGGCGGGACGATTATTTGATCGTCTCTTGAAGGCCAAAGGGGATATATGTCTAATAATAAAACTAAAATTGGCGGATTCATGCTTTTTATTGGATTTTCGCTGCTCGTAGGGCTGCTGTTTTATGGTGATTTTTTGCCTAAAGAGCGCGATTCTGAGGTGACTTCGACCGACGTGACGGATGATTCTGTGCCAGCAGGGTTGACGGGGAACACCAAGGACACTCAAGCGGAGACTTCGACGACCGACGCTGCTAGTCTAGCCGATACTAAAGTACCTAATACTGTGGCACAACAAACTGGCACGGCCACAGACGGGCTGGCCGGAACGGACAAGGCTTTGACTGAGGAAGGGTCGGTGTCTGTGGATACAGCCGTTGCAGTAAAGCCCAAAACGGCCGCCTCTGTTGATGAGGATCAGAGTGCCGAAGTGTCTTCGGTTGCGCAAGGCGGCTCCTCGAACGCTCAGGGGACGGGCGGCACTGCTGCGGATACGCCGCCGGTTGCGGTGGCGATCGATTCGAATGCCAACCTTCAGGCTGCAAATCCAAAGATTGAAAATCCAGAAACGGCAAAAACCCCAAGTTCGGACGTTACAGTTCAAACTGAGCCTGCGGCGACGGATGGACCGGCTTCGGATGTGTCGTCGAGCGTGGCGGTATCAAAAGATGTGGTGCCGAGCGGTGCAATGACAGAGAGCGGGGCGGACGCCGTCGCCAAAAAAATGACCGGTACTGCTGAGGATGTTGCAGATAAGATAGCCACGGATGACAATCAGGCGAACACTACCGCTTTGCTTGATGAGGCTCAGGCAAAAACTTCATCTGTTGACACGTCGGTCGCCAATGTGCCGGTGGTAAAAGCGTCTAAAGCTACTTCGGGCACCGAAGATGTTGCGGCGAGCGATGTTATGGTACGTGCGACGAGCCAACCCGAGGCAGATACAGGCGGGGGTGTCACAGTCGAGACAAATTCATCTGAACTTGCCGAAAATGCAGAGATTGTGCCCGCGTTCGACGTGGTGCGGGTCGAGGCTGACGGCAGCGCTCTGATTGCCGGGACCGCCAAGCCCGGGGCCGAGGTCACTTTGATGATTGATGGTGATAAACTAGCTGATACGACTGCCGATTCGACTGGTAAGTTTGTTGTGTTTGCTGATGTCGGTCCGGTTGAAACGCTTCGTGAACTCAGTCTGTCATCGTCGGGAGACAGTTCAGTGGTTGTCTCAAATGAGCAAGTTTTGCTTGCACCCACAGTACAAACAGCAAAATTGCCACCGTCACCGGCGAAAGTCCCTGAGAACGTCCCAGTACAGCTTGAAACGGCCGTGGTGCCTGTGGCTGAAGGTGATGCCTCCGAAACAAACGACCTGCCTTCATCTGCGACAACGATCAAGATTGCGACACAGACAGAAACGCAGAGCCCAACCCCGACAGAAACTGCAGCCCCAACAGAAACTGCAGCCCCGGCAGAAATTGCAGCCCCAACAGAAACTCCAACGCCAACAGAAACTGCAACGCCAACTGAGACCGCAACGCCAACTGAAACCGCAACACCGACGACGATACAGACGGCGACGGCCACACAGACTGAGGCAATCATACAGACTGAGACTGCGACAATGCCGTCTGTGAATGCCCAAGTGCCGGCAGGTGCTGCCGCCGAGGCCAAAGACATGACCAATTCGGTGATGGCCGTGGATGTGGCGGTTGGTGAAATTCCAGTCCCTGCTAGCACTGCAACAGCGGCCACTGATGGCGTCAGCTCCGCTGCGGTCAAAGGTGGATCAGATGCCACTGGCGGCACAGTTGCTGCCATCGCAACCCAGCCCGCATCATCTGCCGATACCGAAATTGCCCAACCTGCCGCTGTACAGTCTGCTGTGGGCGATGAAGCGGTGACCAATCCGGTGCCGACCCCCAAAGCGCCCAAGGCCCCCACTGTCATCATAAGTACCAGTGAGGGTTTGAAGGTGCTGTCAAAGGCTGGTAAGGCCCCAGAAGTTTTGACCAGTGTTGCGCTTGATGTCATCTCTTATAGTCTGCAGGGCGAAGTGCAACTCGCCGGGCGCGCACCCAGTGACGGCCTGATACGGGTCTATCTCGACAATCAGCCGATCACAGATGCACCGATCAAGCAAGACGGAACTTGGGCGCTGGATATGCCGCAAGTTGATACAGGCATTTATACGCTGCGTCTGGATGAAGTTGATGCGGATGGGGCTGTGAACTCGCGCATCGAGACACCCTTCAAGCGGGAGTCTAAAGAAGTCCTGCTGGCTGAAACCAGCGCCGATGGCGTACTGGCCCCGAGTGCCGTTACGGTACAGAAAGGCTCGACGCTTTGGGCCATTTCTCGGTCGCGTTACGGTCGTGGCATTCTCTATGCCCGGATTTTCGAAGCCAACAGAGATCGTATTCGTGATCCGGACTTGATTTATCCGGGTCAAATTTTCAAACTGCCAGACTAAGATTGTTGCTACCGTGCACTGCGCGGCAGCCGATCCTATTCTAGCCTAAAGCCAGATGTAAAGTTATGGTCCCCCCTCCCACAGATCGACGCCCCAGCGACCCGGATGCAGATCGCATGAACGGCATGGATATTATCCGCCGGATGGCTCCCTATCTATGGCCGCAAGCGGCGCCAAAAATCCGGTTTCGGGTTGCGCTGTCGTTACTGTTGTTGCTGTTATCAAAGTTGGTAGCACTCGGGGCCCCCCAATTGTATGGCCGGGCTGTGGATGCCCTGTCCCAACGCGATGTTCCGGATCTGATGCTTGGGGCCGTAGGCTTGACCGTGGCCTATGGGCTTGCGCGTGTTGGATCGAGCGGGTTTCAACAGTTGCGGGACGTTGTCTTTGCGCCAGTGGCACAACGGGCTTTTCGCGCTGTGGCCCGCGAGACCTTTGAACATCTGCACGGGTTATCGCTGCGCTATCATATCAGTCGCAAAACTGGAGGCTTGTCGCGGGTCATTGAACGCGGGGTCAAGGCCGTTGAGTTTCTATTGCGGTTCTTATTGTTTTCAATCTTTCCGCTGGTCTTGGAACTGCTGGGAATTGCGATTATTTTTTTGCAATTTGATTTTTGGTATGTCGCGATATTGGTGGTCACCATTGCCAGTTATATCTGGTTTACGTTTGGGGTGACCGAATGGCGCATCAAATTGCGTCGCGAGATGAACACCCAAGATACAGAAGCCAACCAGCGGGCCATCGACAGTTTGTTGAATTTTGAGACGGTGAAATATTTTGCCGCCGAGGCCCGTGAAGTCGAGCGCTATGATCAATCAATCGCCCGCTATGGCGTCTCGGCTTTGAAAACAGCATATTCCTTGGCTTTTTTGAATTTTGGACAATCTGTTTTGATCTCGGGCGGGGTGATTTCTGTGATGGTTCTTGCGGCTCTTGGTGTGCAGGATGGCACCATGAGCGTGGGTGATTTTGTAATTGTTAACGCCTATATGATCCAGGTGACCTTGCCGCTTGGGTTTCTAGGTACTGTCTATCGTGAAATTCGCCAATCACTGGTCGATATGGGCGAGATGTTTGGCTTGCTAGACCAACCAAAGGAAATCGTTGATAAAATTGGCGCTAAAGATCTGTGCGTCGACCGTGGCCAGATTGAATTCCGTGATGTCCATTTTCATTATGAACCGAACCGTCCGATTTTATCAGGTGTAGACCTGACGGTAGAGCCCGGTAAATCTTTGGCAATTGTTGGAGCCACGGGTGCCGGTAAATCAAGCATTGGGCGCTTGTTGTTTCGGTTTTATGATGTGACCAAGGGCGCTATATTGATCGATAGTCAAGATCTGCGGGATGTGACATTACATTCAGTGCAAAAGGCGATCGGGGTGGTGCCTCAGGATATCGTGCTGTTTAACGAAACGATTGGTTATAATATTGCTTATGGCACAGATAATCCTTCTGAGGCCGAAATTATTGCGGCGGCAAAACAGGCGCGCCTGCATGATTTTATCACCGAGTTACCGGATGGCTATGACACCACTGTGGGTGAGCGCGGGCTGAAGCTTTCAGGTGGAGAAAAACAACGCGTGGGGATTGCGCGAACCTTGCTGAAAAACCCACCAATTTTACTGCTTGATGAGGCCACAAGTGCCTTGGATGCCGGGACCGAAAATGATATCCAAGAAACGTTGCAAGGCGCTGCGAAAGAGCGCAGCGTCATCGTAATTGCACATCGCTTGTCAACCATAGCGGACGCCGATCACATCTTGGTACTACACGAAGGCCGCGTTTGTGAATACGGAACCCACAGTGAACTGGTCTCCATGGCGGGACGTTATGCTGCCTTGTGGCACCGCCAAATTATGGAGAAATCCGCCTAAGCTGCAGACTGTCGCGACGAACTCGAGGCTTTTTCTCTTGAGGAACTGCTGCAGGGGGTTATCGGCCTGAACGAATGTACAAACTTTGATCGGCGACTGCGCCTTTGACCGAAGGTCGACTGTCTTTTCGCCAGAGGTTTTGATATGGGTGACTTTATAAACTTTCCATAAAAGCAAAACACTAGCACGCCGTCAGACATTGGGTTGGAGTATTATTCGTATTTAATTGCTGCTCGAGTTGAAAAATGTATTTTGTAATACATTAATCACACTATTTATTTTTCAGAATAATAGATTATTTTTTCTCAAAATGACAACTTGAGGGTTTGATTTTTCGACAGCTTGAATTAAGTGACACAAGTAAATCAGTATTTTATGAGGAACTTTTTATCACATTTATTTTTAAACTCTTCGCTGTCTCATTATTGTTTTCACAAATTTAGTATTAATTTCAGAAGCATTGGGGAGTAGCCCGCGCCATACCAATAATAATTTGAAAGATTTTTCGATGCGCAATAACCAAATCATTCCGTCCACACGCGAATTACGTGAGAACGTATCGCATCGATTATCCCTTGCGGTTACAAAGGTAGGATCTGTTACCGAAATCAGCCAGATGATTGGTGTGAACCGCACACAGTTTAGCCGGTACTTGTCTGGCAAATCTATGCCGCGGCCAGAGACTTTGTATCAATTGAGCCTACAGCTGGATTTGCCACTAGAGTGGTTTTTTTCCTCTGACTCTGACTTCAAATCAGAGTCAGCAGTCCTACAGTTTGGCAGTGCGATGTCTGAGCTCGTCAGGGGGCGTAATTTCCAGATTATGGATGATGTCGTTCAAGACGGTTTCTACCTTTTGTGGAAGGGGATGTTCAATCAGGCAAGCGGCGCTGAGGCTCTGATCTGCTCGGTGACCAGCTATGCTGGGGTTAAGCAAATCAAATTATCGATCCGGCGCGCATTGGCAGAGGATGGGGTAACAGACGGGCTTTCAACCGAACACTACTTTATCAATGGTGTTATGTTCAAATCATCTGAAGGTGTTTTGACGTTATTTTCTGAGTCTAGGTTCAATATAATGTGGGCGGGCTATGTGCAAAAAGCATATTTAAAACAATCTCGGGGCTTGGATGAAAATTTAATCGGTTTGTTGACAAACTATCGCCCCGCTGGACGAAATGCAGTGAGTTTCGTCCCACTGGTCTTGGAGAAAATAAGTGAAAAAGAAGGCGAAATATTAAGCGCAGCGCGGCGCTCAACCCGTTATTATGCTGAGGAAATCCCAGCCCATATTCAGATGTATTTTAAGACAGTTGACGTGCCTGAGTATCGTTTTTAAGGTTTCTTTTTAGTTGCTTTCCTGGTCAAGGAGGCGATCACTTTAACACAGGCGCCACTGGCAATTATGTCGGTACAGGTTTTGATCTTCCCTCTATGGCAGATAAGTCTTGGGGTTCGTCGCTCCAAATAATTTCTGGTGCGCGCTTGCGATTTGCGCTGCGCTGAAGCGCCCAGTCGCGGGCGGCTTGGCTTGAGCGGCCCAGCGAAAGACGGCTCAGTAGGCGCAACATCCAAAGAATGTAAGTCGTTGTCCAGATTCTGAGAGCCAGCATGGACGGGGTGAAGACCAGCGTTAAAATCGTTGCGATGCCCAGCCCGAATACCACTGCAGTTGCCAACTGCTTCCACCATAAAGCGGTGGGACTATCGATGGAATACCCCCCTTGGATGAAATCCATGGACAAACCGAACATCATTGGCGCCAATCCGGCCATCGTGGTGATTGTAGTTAATAAAACGGGTCTAATTCGCGCCTCAGCGGTGCGGACAATGGCCTCAATGCGCGGCATGTACTGACAATATTCCTGATAGGTATCGATGAGGACAATGTTGTTGTTTACCACAATTCCGGCCAGAGCTACGATCCCCGTGCCAGTCATGATAATGGAAAACGCCTGATCCATAACGATCATGCCAATCAGCACACCAGTGGTCGACAAGACCACGGCCAAGAGCACCAAAACCGAATTGTAAAAGCTGTTGAACTGCGCCAACAGGATAATGAACATCAGGCCCAAGGCCCCCATAAACGCGCTCTGCAAAAAGGCTTGGCTTTCGGATTGTTCTTCTTGATCACCGGTCCATTCCCACTCGATCCCGGCGGGAAGAGGGCCTGTCTGCAGCCATTTTGTCAGTTCTTCGATGCGCTCACTTGGCGTGATCACCTGTTGTGTGCTTTGCCCGCTGTCATTAACCCTCGCCTTGGTCTGTTCGGGCAACACGTCGGCTTTCACATCGATAAAGCGTTTTTGATCGGCGCGATTGATCTCTGCCAGTTTCGGAACCGGGGTGCGAGTGACAAAATTCGCCAGTGGAACCAACCCGTCTTTGGTCCGCAATTTTACCGTATCGAGGGTGCTGAGCAGTCGATCTTTTTCTGGAAAGCGGACGCGAATCTCAATCTCTTCATCGCTGCTGTCGACGCGCATTTTATCCAGTAAAATACCGCGGGTGACCAGTTGCACCATGGCGCCTACGGTGGCGACATCGGCACCATAGCGACCGGCTTTCATCACATCGACATCAATGCGCCAGTCAATCCCTGGCAGCGGGCGGCTGTCTTCGATCTGGGTCAGGGCCTGCGTGGTTTCAAACTTTTGCCGCGCGATTTCCGTGGCGCTCAAAAGATCATCCCAATTGCTGCCCTTGAGGCGCAGATGCAGCGGTTTCCCACTCGACGGGCCAGCGGCCAACACCAATATTTCGGTTTGAATTCCCGGTATTTGGTCAAGTTTATCCTGAAGTGTTGCCAGAACCAGATCGCCGTCCAGATCGGGTCGTTTGCTGCGATCTTCCCATGGGATGGTTTCCAGCTGGATCTGACCAATCGAGTCTTTGGGCCGCTGTGCGCCCCCAGTATTGCTGTTCAGACCTCCGTTTCCGGCAAAGGCAAAAGCATCTTTGATCCCGGTATGGGCCAGAATAATTGCCTCGGCCTGACGCACCAATTTATCTTTTTGCTGCAGCGAGAGATTGCCGCGGGCTTTCACATAGACGATGGCTTGTTCTGCCTCTGAATCGACAAAAAATTCAACGCCATTATTATTTTCGCCAAAATAGTTGAACACTGACATCACCACAACGCCGACACCGACAATGCTGACAATGGGCATAATGGGATTGCCGGCAATCAGATGGATGAAGCTGCCAAAAAACGTTCTTTTATAGCGCGCATCTATCCGTTTGGCGCGCCGTTTGATCTTTGCGGCGTTGAGCGTCACTGACGCGCAAAACGCAGCGATTACAAAAAGTACGGCTCCGGGCAAAAGGCTAGCGGGTCCGGGCAATGGGGGCGTACCACCGAAAAGATACCCCGGGTTGACAATTTGCATCACCGCTAAAAACATCGCGTAGAGCGCGATCGGAACAAGGGCGGCGCGCAGCAGCCATGGCAGCTTGGCGCGCAACGTACCGGCCATATCGGTTAGTCTGCGGCTAAATCTGCCCGACACCCCGCCCAGTACCGGCAGGTATATCAACGCGACCACCAAAGACGCTGACAGCACAAAAATCAAGGTGATTGGCAGCATGCTCATAAATTCGCCGGGCACACCTGGCCAGAATAACATTGGCAGAAAAGCACATAGCGTCGTGGCCGTAGAACTGGCGACGGGCCAGAACATGCGCTTGGCGGCCTGCACGTAGGCGTGCATTGGCCCAACGCCCCTGGCAATTTGTTTGTCGGCATATTCCACCACCACGATGGCCCCGTCTACCAGCATACCAACTGCCAGTATCAACCCAAACATGACCATGTTTGAGATGGTGATCCCCACGACAGCCATAAGCGCAAAACACAACAGAAAAGATGTCGGAATTGCAAAGCCAACCAACAGGGCAGCGCGGGTGCCCAGCGAGCACAGCACGACAATCATTACCAGCGCAACTGCTGTGAGAACCGAGCTTTCCAACTGCCGTACCATTGACTTGACTTCGACTGATTGATCGTTCGACGTGCCAACCTGTACGGTCGCGCGCATCTGTTCAGGCCAGTCCATTTTTGCGGTATCGATGATCTGTTTGACCGTCTCGGCGATATCCAACAGGTTATAGCCCTTGCGCTTAACCACCTGCAGCGCGACGGTCGTTTCTCCATTGAACCGAGACGTGCCATCGCGATCTTGAAATGTCAGGCTGATGTCGGCCAGTTCGCCCAAGGTGACGACGCGGTCCCCATTGGTTTTTACCGGCAGGGCATAGACGTCTGCCACCTCTTTGAAACTCGAGGGAATTTTGATCGAAAAGCTGCCCTGCGCTGTTTTAACATCCCCGGCTGCGATTAACTGATTGTTGTTTTGCACCACTGAAATCAATTCGCCAGCTGTGACATTGTATGCTTCAAGGCGCAGAGGGTCGATCAGTACCTCAAGCATCTCGTCGCGGCTGCCAGCGATGCCCGCTTGCAGCACCGCGTCATTGCGCTCGAGCTTTTCTTGCAGATCGCGCGCAATTCGGCTCATGGTTCGTTCCGGGACCTGCCCGGTCAGATTGACGATAATGATCGGGAATTCTGAGAAGTTAATCTCGTTTATCGAATATTTTTCGACCCCTTCTGGAAATTGCTCTTCGGCGTTGCTCATCGCGTCGCGCACATCCGCCATCACCTTGGTTTTGTTCCACCCAAACTCGAATTCGAGCGCCAGTCCGGCATAATTCTCTGCCGCCGTAGCGCTCATTTTTTTTAAACTGTCGAGATCGGCAAGTTCGGTCTCCATGGGCTTTATCAGCATCGCTTCGCTATCGGCCGCCGAGATTCCGGGGAAAACCACCGAGATGAAAAGCGCAGGGATTTCTATATCTGGCTCGCCCTCCTTTGGCAGACCGCTATAGGCCAATCCACCGGCAAGCAGACTTAAGACGATAAAGGCCAGAACCATTCTTGCGCGGTTTGATGCCCAGTCTATAATATTGGTCATTGTGCAATCTCAGACAAGGTCACCGCGACGTCGACATCATCGATGACGTATTCCTGACCCACAATGATCACCGTGGCGCTTTGTGCCAATCCAGTTAATAAAATCCCCTTTGGCGTGTCCCGCAGCAGTTTTACCGCGCGAAACTGGGCGCGCGAGTTGGTGTCGACGATCCGTACACCCAATTTGCCATCATCGTTGAGGGTCAGCGCTGACTGCGGAAGTAGATGGGCCTTTGCGCCATCCGAGGCAATTAAAATCTCGGCGGTCTGGCCATCTCGCAGGTGCAGGTCTGTATTCGGCACCTGAATTTCAATGCGAAAGGTTCGGGTTTCAGGGTCGGCGCTGCGTGAGATAAAGGTCACATGTCCGGTCACAGCCTCGCCGCCTGCAGCAAGTTTTGCGCCGGCCTTTGCTCCAATAACCACTTTGTTCACTTCTGTCTCGGGCACGTAGCCGACCAGTTTAAGCGGATCAAGCTGAATGATGGTGGCGCAATGCCCGCCCGCAGGGCCATTGGCTTGCATCAGGCTGCCAAACTCGGCAGTGTCTGTCTCCAGCAAGCCGTCAAAGGGGGCTGTGATGGTCAGCTGTTCAATTTCGCGTTCGACGGTGGCGACGCTTGCTTCTGCTGACTGAATGCCGGCGCGCGCGCTTTCCAAACCGGACTTTGCCGCCTGAACGGCGGCTTCCCCGGCTCGGACACCCGCTTGTGTCGTGGCCACGCGTGTCTCTGTCGCATAGCCGCCCTGTGACAGTTTTAGTGCGGCATTATTATTGATTTTCGCTTCATCAAGGCGGGCTTGCGCCTCTTCTTGGTGTGCTCTGGCTTCGGGGACGCGCGCCAAAGCTTCGGCGAGGCGTGCGCGTGCGTCGGAAAGGGTCGCCATCCGTGTTCCGGGGTCGAGTTTGCACAGTTCTTGCCCCTTGCTCACCATGCGTCCTTTGCGCAACGGCACAGACACTACTTTACCTGAGGTCTCGGCCATTACATCTACTTGGCGTGCCGCCTCGGTCCGTCCACGCAACACAACCGCGGTGTCGACCAGTCGCGCCTCCGACAGCAGCGCGACCACCTTTACCGGCTGTGGTTCGTTATCCATTTCATTTACCGTTTTTGCAGGTATCGACCCGCTGTGATCGGCGTCATCAGTGCCCACTCCGATGGGCGGTTCAGATTGTGTGTCTGGATCTGACGTTACGATGGCGCCACTATCGGACGGCATAGCAGCGAGGGTCACATCGGCGGTTTTGCCGAGCTCTGACTGCTCTGTTTGTGGCTGTTGTTCGAGAGTGAGCTCGGGCGATGAGATTGCAGAGACCAGAGCGTCCAAGTCGCCGTTTGCCGCGAAACTTTTAAGGGCGGCGCGCTCGAACACCAAAATATACAATGAGAGTGCCACGAAAAGTGCTGAAATAACCGAGATAAATTTCATAAGTGCCTTTCTCGACCAAGAATACAGGGCGCTGATTACGAACTTGTGCCAGCTCATGAGCGTTGGACGCAGAAAACCAAAGCCCTTGGCAGATATAAGCTATTCTAGGGTGGGATCAAGATCGTGCTCAGGAATGTTGCAAGCCCTTGGCAGGCCGCGAGCTTCAGGTTAAGAGAGGGCATCACAGAGGAAAAACCTAATGAGCGACACGGATAGTTTTATCGACGAAGTTAACGAAGAAGTCCGGCGGGACCGGATTTTTAATCTGTTCCGTCGCTATGGGTGGATCGCGGTTGCGGCGGTATTGCTGCTGGTTGGCGGTGCGGCGTGGAATGAATGGCGCGCCTCGCAGGAGCAGGCGCAGGCCGAAGCTATGGGCGATGCGATTGTTGCGGCGCTGAATTTGGAAACGGCGTCCGCGCGGGCTGCGGCCCTGCAAGAAATCGAGGTGACCCAAGCATCGGCAATCGTGCAACTGTTGAGTGCTGCACAATTGGCGTCAGATGATCGCGGAGATGAAGCCGTCGCGCAATTGACAGCCGTTCACAGCAACGAAGCATTGCCGTTGATTTACCGTCAGATCGCCGAGTTTAAGTCTTTGGTAATTGCTGACGCAGGCCAGAGCGTCGAGACACGGCGCAACGGCTTTGAGGATTTAATCTCCTCGGGTTCTGCCCTGCGTGTTCTGTCCGAAGAGCAGTTGGCGCTGCTGGATATCGGGGCAAATGATGTGGGTGGGGCGCTTGTACGGCTGCAACGACTGCTTGAGGATTCAGAAATTACGCCGGGTGTACGCCGTCGTGTGACACAATTAATCACTGCGCTCGGGGCAAAGCCCGGTGATACCCCAACGGGTGGCTGAGATGATTGGTTTGGCCGCGCACAGAACCTTATGGGACAACCTGTCTGAGCGAGGCGCGGGCGGCACCATGGGTCGCTGGTCCAAAAAAGCTTTGATTTTGATGTCGGCGGTAGCGCTGCTGGGGTGCAGTGATCTTGAGATACTTCCCGGCGAGCGACAATCGGTACGCAGCATCCTCAATGATGCAGGCCAAGCCCAGCGTGAAGCGCCCTTAGGCCCCACGGCAATTGCCCTGCCCAAAGCAACACGGTCGGCCAGTTGGTCCCACAGGATAGGTACGCCGAAATATCGTACGACGCACGCGGCACTGAACACAGAGTTTTCCCTGCAATGGTCGGCCCCGATTGGGGAGGGTGACAGCCGGCGGCACCGGATCAATGCTGACCCGGTCGCAGCCCAAGATCGGGTGTTTACGCTCGATGCCCACGCGCTGGTAACTGCGACGTCAAGCGAAGGACAAACCCTTTGGACCTATGATCTGACACCGGCCCGCGATGGAGTTGGTGACGCTGGTGGTGGCGGCTTGGCCTTTGGCGAAAACAAGCTTTTTGTCACCAGCGGTTATGGAACATTGACCGCTCTAGACCCGAAAACTGGTCTGCCTGTTTGGGTGCATGACCTCAACGCCGGTGGCACCGGCACGCCGTCCGTTTATGATGGCGTGGTTTATGTGGTGGCTGGCGACGGCACAGCAGTTGCGCTTGAGGCAGACACGGGACGTATGCGCTGGGAAGTCGATGCCGCGACCAGTTCGGCTGCAGGCGTTGATGGTGGGGCGGCACCGGCTGTGACTAACAAATTCGTCGTCTTTGCCCTAGCGAGTGGTGAAATATTCAGCGTCTTCCGTAAAGGTGGCCTGAGATATTGGTCCAATCTGATGTCAGGCAAGCGTGTTGGGGTTGCAGCCGCGACCATAAATGACGTCACCAGCGATCCGGTCGTAGTAGACGATACCGTTTATGTCGGCAGTCACTCTGGACGCTTGGTGGCTTTGGATATTTCTAGCGGCAAGCGGCGTTGGACACTTCAAGAGGGGGCTTTAGGTCCGGTGTGGCCTGTGGGTGGGTCGTTATTTTTCGTGTCTGACAACAACAAACTGATGCGGGTTCGGGCTAAAGATGGGCGGATAGTGTGGTCGGTTGATTTGCCTTACTTCACTAAATATAACCCAAAACGCAGCGTGCGGATTTTTGCACATTATGGCCCTGTGCTGGCAGGGGGGCAGCTGGTCATCGCCTCTGACGATGGGCTGTTGCGGTTGTTTGACCCTGTCTCTGGGGCCCTGCTGCGCAGCTTGCCGATCCCGGATGGAGCAACAACCTCACCAATTCTTGTGGATGGCACAATGTACATCGTGTCGGGCAAAGGTGAATTGCACGCTTTCCGTTGATGCTTAATTGCTGTAGGTCCACACGCTGACACATTTGGAGTGTTTGAATGTCCTTTACCCTTGCCATCGTGGGGCGCCCGAATGTGGGCAAGTCTACGCTGTTTAACCGTCTTGTCGGCAAAAGACTTGCGCTTGTGGATGATCAACCCGGCGTGACCCGCGATCTGCGCGAAGGAGAGGCGCGGCTTGCCGATTTGCGCTTTACGGTGATTGACACCGCTGGTCTGGAAGAGGTCACTGACGAAAGCCTGCAGGGCCGGATGCGTCGGTTGACCGAGCGGGCAGTGGATATGGCAGATATTTGTCTGTTTATGGTGGACGCTCGGGTCGGCGTGACCTCGACCGACGAGGTGTTTGCGGACATCCTGCGCAAACGGGCTAAACATGTCTTTCTTGCTGCAAACAAAGCTGAGGGGGCTGTGGCGGATGCGGGCGTGATTGAGGCGTGGAATTTGGGATTGGGAGAGCCTTTGCGTATCTCGGCCGAGCATGGCGAGGGTATGAGCGATCTGCACGCGGCGTTAATGCCTCTTGCGGATGATTTTAAACGAACGCGGACTGTCGAGACGCCGTTGACCGACGTTGATGTTAGCGAAGACGACGAAGAGGGACCGCGCAAACCCACTGGTGACCGGCCGCTACAGGTCGCCGTGGTTGGGCGTCCCAATGCCGGGAAATCAACGCTGATCAACGAAATACTTGGGGAAGACCGGTTGTTGACGGGCCCCGAGGCCGGCATCACCCGCGATGCCATATCGCTGCGTCTGGAGTGGGATGAAATGCCGGTGCGCATCTTTGATACAGCGGGCATGCGCAAAAAAGCCAAAGTGCAGGACAAGCTTGAAAAGCTCTCTGTTGGTGATGGGTTGCGGGCGGTGAAGTTTGCCGAAGTGGTGATTGTGCTGTTAGATGCTGCGATTCCGTTCGAGCAACAGGATTTGCGGATTGCCGATTTGGCCGAGCGCGAGGGGCGGGCTGTGGTCGTGGCGGTCAATAAATGGGACATAGAGGACGACAAGCAAAATAAACTGCGCGATTTGCGCGAATCGTTTGAGCGGTTGCTGCCACAGCTGCGCGGTGCCCCGCTGGTGACGGTCTCGGCGAAAACTGGCAAAGGCCTCGATCGGCTGCGGAGTGCCGTAGAGAAAGCTTATGATGTGTGGAACCGCCGGGTGACCACCGCACAGCTGAACCGTTGGCTGGCGGGTATGGTTGAAGCGCATCCGCCCCCAGCACCAGGTGGACGCCGGATTAAGCTGCGTTATATGACCCAGGCCAAAACTCGGCCGCCGGGCTTTGTGGTAATGTGTTCGCATCCAGACAAAGTACCGGAAAGCTATTCTCGCTATCTTGTTAATGGCTTACGGGTCGACTTTGATATGCCGGGAACGCCGGTGCGACTGACCATGCGCTCACAATCAGATAAGAACCCTTATAAGGGCAAAACTAAGGCGGCGCCGTCGAAACTACGCAAACATCTGTCGCCTCGGGCACATGATAAATAGCGATTGATCTAGGTTAATGTTTTTCGTTAAGTCCATAAATCTGTGGATAAATATTTCAACCCTGAGTCACAAATCACCGCCGCAATGGTCTTACCCCTCATGCCGTTTTGCAGCAGTTGCAGCGCTGCGGCGACATTGGCACCGCCGGAAAAACCACCAAAAATGCCCTCTTTGGCGGCCAGATCGCGAGTAATCTGTCGGGCGGTCTGCCCTGAGATCTGGATATAGCCATCCACCGGCGTATCGATTAAAAATTGAAGGTCTTTAATGCTATAGCCGCCGCCTTGTATTGGATGCGCGGGGTGGGTAACCGGTTGACCGGCTTGCAGCGCCGCGCCTTCGGGCTCAACAACAAAGCAGCGAATGTCTGGGTCACGCTGCTTGAGTGCCCGGGTCACACCTGCATAGGTACCGCCTGATCCAATAAAATCAACAAAACCAT
>ERZ807291.2743-NODE-2743-length-25976-cov-11.062961_pt1 | contig 25976 bp, 22 predicted proteins | sample MGYA00521257_ERZ807291 | MGnify/ENA primary metagenome ERZ807291 (study PRJEB31413, sample SAMN03169783) | marine metagenome | biome: Marine; feature: Water; material: Subsurface seawater | place: North Sea | collected 2011-04-28 | depth 1 m m ... | reverse complement strand
TGCCATCTGCAAACTTTGATTATTCCGGTCCCCTTACTGAAACGGTATTACTTGGCGGTATCGCCACTCGATTCCCCAAGCAGGATCTAATTTGGGATGCACCTAATTTGTCCTTTAAAGACAACCCCAACGCGACCGATCTCGTTAAAAAGAAATACCGTAAAGGATGGGAAGTAAAAGGTTTGGCCTAGCTCTATTCTTCGCCAACCCTAAGTTTCCCGGTCCACCCACCCTCTCTTGTCGGTGGTGAAAATTTCATTGCATAGGGAATATTAGTATTATCCTCCTTGCTTTGTAACTCCTGCCATTTTTGTTGATTGGTTTTAAAGTTCTTCAACAAATATAAACCACCGTCATGAACAGTCATTTGTAATAGGGTGTAAAGATCATGTATAACATACTTCCCAAACCCAACTACAGAATTAAACATGGAAAATAATATTGATTTAAAATATGCAGCTAAGATTAAATGATAATTATAGAAAAACTATTTTTCTACTATCGGTAAAAGTTCACAAACTGCCTGAAACATTTACAATAATTACCGCATACAACCCAATGGATGTACTCTTGCTTGAGGAAGAAAATGTGGAACGGAATAAAAATCTTTTTCGCACTCTCAGCAGTATAGCCAAGGATATTATACCAATCATTGGTTCTTCTCCTGATCATTTACACCAAGAAGCAAGCTATCTAGTGAATATAGCTTTAACTAATGCACTCAAAATTGGAAGAAGCTATAAGCAAAGAGCTATCTTTTGGATCAAACAGGATAATCTTCAAATTGTGGAATGTGAAACAGCCGAAAAACTGACAATGGGAAAGTTTTCGGAGCGGATAATTGATCAATGAAACATCATTATTATGATGCTAGATAAAGGGGCGACATATAAATTATCATTTAGCACAAAACGCCCAAATTTAATCGGAAACAATTCTAAACTTGAGACCGAAGCAGAAATTATAATGATTTCAAATAAGGAAAACTGACCACCCCAAATGATAATAAGATAAGGAAATAAAGAAAATAAAGAACTTAATAAGATTACGCATACTAAAAAACAACCAGCGGCACCTTCCAGAGTTTTATTCCCAATTTTCATTCGACCAATTGCTTTTCCAACAATCGCGGCTGCTGCATCACCAAGAATAAAAAGAGTAAATGATATAAAAGCAGCTACTGCAGCAATTTCGCTATGAATTGAAATCAAACTACACAAAGCAGAACCTCCAAATACATAGGTAGCTCCAGTCAGTCTTTCCTTCTCCTCATCTCTCAACATTTGACTAAAAAAAATTGAAAACCATTTGGAACAAAATGCAGTCTTCAATCTGAAAAATTCGATCAGTAACGAAATAATTAATAATGCGAAAATGCCCCAAAACATAAAATTTCGCGAGATGTCAAACAATACTGGGCAGTAGAAAATTCCAACCGGAAGAATAACTACAAGTATATGTAATAATTTTCGGTTAACCTCTTCCTTCGTTAACTCTCCAATCATAAGTCAAAAGGTGGCGGTTAAGTTTAATTCTCCTGAAAATCGAAAGTAACTTGATCCTTTAAACCCTGGTCATCCTTGGGTTTCACTTTTTCTTCGGCAGTCTTTGATTCTGAAACTGGGGATATTTCCTTCTTCGGGATAAGCTTAACTTGATCGCTTAAACCAGCTTCGGGATTAATATCTTTAACTGGGTTTTCTTCTGATAAAGAATCCTCTTCATCAACTTTGGGAGCATTCACTACACGATCCACTTTATGTGATGTCAATGTACTTCCCTTCACTGAACGCCCCTGTAACTCAATCCATGAAAAATCAAATTCTATTATCTTTTCCCTTACCCTTTTAAGTTCGGGGTCGATGTGTACAAGCACCCTACTATTTTTCTTCTCTGAATCATGGACTGAAAAATAAAAGATTCTGTTTTTTGAATGAACTTTAAAAAGGGGATATTCTTTATCTCGAGTAACACCTCCGACCTTAAATTTCTTTGCATATAAACGACCTGACTTACCATCGCGATAGACCAAGTTATAAACCTTTTGCTCGTCTTTCCTGAAGACCTCAACCCTCATTGGGTTTTTCCCCACAAACATTTTGTCCGCGATCTTCATAACTTTCATTACTCCATCTTTACCAATGACGATTACATCATCCAAGTCTGAGCATTTCTCTATCGCTTCATCCTTCTTCAATCCATAACCAGCAAAACCATCCTTTCTGTTGATATACAAAGTTTCACTTGCAACAACCACCCTGGAAGCAACAATTTTATCAAAAGCTACTAGCTCACCGCTTGCATCGGCACTTAACTCAGTTTTGCGCTCTCGGCCCTTGCCATAGTTCTTCATTAATTCCTTAAAATATCGAACTGTGTACTTGGTAATCTGGTTGAGGTACCCCTTGACCTCTTCAATATCTTCCTCGAATCCCTTAATTAACTCATCAGCACGAAAAGAATCATACTTTGAGATCCTTTTAATCTTTATTTCTAGTAACCTCAAAATATCATCTTGAATAATTTCGCGATGAAACAATTTAACATATGGTTTTAATCCTTTATCAACCGCAGCAATTACTCCTTCCCAAGTTTCTTCTTTTTCAATATCCCTATAAATACGCTTTTCAATAAATATTTTCTCTAGGGATGCAAAGTGCCACTTTTCCTGTAACTCACTAAGCTTAATTTCCAGCTCTTTTTGCAAAAGATCACGAGTCAATTCCGCTGCTGACTTAATAAGGTCATTAACCGAAATGAATTGCGGTTGATTATTTTGAATAACACAGGCATTGGGAGCTAAACTTACCTCGCAATCTGTAAAAGCATATAGTGCAGGCAGCAAGTCCTCTGCTGAAACAGTAGATGGAAGATGAATCAATATTTCAACAAATTCAGCTGTATTATCTTCGATCTTGGAAATTTTGATTTTACTTTTATCATTTGCAGAAAGAATTGAATCAATCAAACTGGTTGTGGTCGTTCCAAAAGGAATTTCCGTAATTTTAAGCAAATGTTTTTTTAACTTCTCTATTCTTGCCCGCACTCGAACACGCCCACCTCTTGCCCCTCCATTATAATCCGTGCAATCAGCAATACCACCTTGTGGAAAATCAGGAAGTAAATTAATTGGATTCTTTCGCAGTGCATCAATTAATGCATCAAGAATTTCATTAAAATTATGAGGAAGAAGTTTTGTGGACAGTCCAACTGCAATACCTTCAGCTCCTTGTGCAAGCAATATTGGAAATTTAACTGGAAATGTAACCGGTTCTTTATTTCGCCCATCATAGGAAGATGCCCAAACTGTTACCTTCGGGCTAAAAATTACCTCCAATGCAAAGGGGGTTAAACGAGCTTCAATGTATCTTGGAGCGGCAGCCGAGTCTCCTGTCAATAAATTTCCCCAATTGCCTTGCATGTCAATCAATAGATCCTTTTGACCAAGTTGGATCATTGCATCGCCAATTGAAGTATCCCCATGGGGGTGATACTTCATTGTATTTCCAATTACATTAGCCACTTTATTGTACCGTCCATCCTCCAATTCTCGCATCGAATGTAAAATCCTACGCTGTACAGGTTTAAGCCCATCATCAGCATGCGGAACGGCTCTTTCTAAAATAACATAAGATGCATAATCAAGGAACCAATCACCGTACATATCATCCACATAAATGGCATCATCCCCATCTCGTTCTCCCCCTTCATCAGTTAAAAGAGCCTCTGGATCAAATCGACGAACCTCAACTTCCTTCTTTGCCTCTGAAGGTTCGACACCAATATTTTCTACTTCACTCTCTTCTTCGGAATCATTTATTTGATCTGCCATTTAAAATAAATCCCTTGAAAGGCTAAGCAGCTTCCCCATCGTTTAAAACATCAGCTGAGGGAAGTGATTTCTTAGCTAAATTCCCCTTATTCCCATCGACCTGTTGCTCCTCTTCAACAATGTCGACATCATATCTCAAATTCCTGATAATATACTGCTGCCGTTCTGGAGTATTCTTACCCATGAAAAATTTAAGCATCTCCTTGATAGACTCATGAGCATCAATTTTAACTGGGTCTAAACGAATATCATCAGCAATAAAATGTTTAAATTCATCAGGAGAAATTTCGCCCAATCCTTTAAATCGTGTAATCTCAGGATTTTTGCCCAAAGTTTTCATTGCAGCTTCTCGTTCTGCATCATCGTAACAATAAAAAGTTTTTTTCTTATTCCGAACTCGAAACAAAGGGGTTTGAAGAACAAAAAGATGACCTTGGCGAATTAATTCCGGGAAGAATTGTAAAAAGAAAGTAATTAACAATAAGCGAATATGCATCCCATCAACATCAGCATCAGTAGCAATGACTACTTGATTGTAGCAAAGGTCTTCCAAGTCTTCCTCAATACCAAGGGCCGCTTGCACTAAATTAAACTCCTCATTTTCGTAAACAACCTTTCGGGTTAAACCAAAAGAGTTTAGTGGCTTTCCCTTTAAGCTAAACACTGCCTGAAACTGAACATCCCTCGCTTTGGTTATGGATCCGCTTGCAGAATCTCCCTCGGTAATAAATAAAGTACTCTTGTGCCGATTTTTGTTTTTGCTGTTTAAGTGGATACGACAATCTCGGAGTTTACGGTTATGTACTTTACTTTTCTTTGCTCTCTCCCGAGCAATTTTTTGTATGCCCTTGAGTTCTTTCCTTTCCCGTTCACTTCGCTGAATTTTACTTTGCAATGCATCTGCAGTCTCAGGATGCCGATGCAAATAATTATCTAACTTTTGTTTTAAAAAATTACCAATAAATGAACGTACAGTTTCTCCATCTGGGGCCATGGTCAAGGAGCCCAACTTAGTTTTAGTTTGTGATTCAAACACAGGTTCTTGAACCTTTACGCTTATAGCAGCAACGAGCCCTCCACGAATATCCGGTGCATCAAAGTTCTTTTTTGTAAATTCGCGAATAGTCTTAACCAAGCCTTCCCTAAACGCAGCTTGGTGAGTGCCTCCCTGCGTTGTGTGCTGACCGTTAACAAAAGAAAAATAATCCTCTCCGTACTGCTCGATGTGGGTAAATGCAACTTCTATATCATCTCCTTCCAAATGAATAAATGGATAAAGAGGTTCCTCTGCCAAGTTTTCTTCAAGCAAATCCTTTAATCCATTTTTCGAACGAAAACGCTTGCCATTATATTTTATGGTTAAGCCTTTGTTCAGATAACTGTAATAACGCATCATACGCTCGACAAATTCATTCCTGTACCGAAATTTCTTAAACATCTCAGAATCAGGAGTAAAAGTAATCAGCGTACCATTTTCCTCCGAAGTCGATTTATTTTTTTTATCAATTCTCAGTGGATCCCCGCAGGAATATTCAATTCTTCGGGTCTCACCTTCTCGAAATGATTGAATGTCAAAATTTGTTGAAAGTGCATTGACTGCTTTAATCCCGACCCCATTTAAACCGACAGATTTTTTAAAAGCTTCGGAATCATACTTTGCACCGGTATTGATTTTTGAAGAACAATCCAAAAGTTTTTCCAGAGGAATTCCGCGTCCATGATCACGAACAATTACATTTTGGCCATCACATTCAATGTCAATTTGTTTGCCGAAACCCATAACAAATTCGTCTATGCAATTATCCAAGACTTCTTTTAAAAGTACATAGATTCCATCATCCTCAGAAGAACCATCACCCAATTTGCCAATATACATTCCTGGACGAAGGCGTATATGCTCTTTCCAATCAAGTGACTTTATACTATCTGCTGTATAATTATGTTCCGCCATATTTCCCTATAATCCGTTCCACCTTTACATTTTATGTGAAGAACATTTGTCTTTGTCCACATGAAAAATGCAATATTCTTAAAATACCTTCCGATTCCATAATTCATTCCAACATATTTAACAATGATCAATCATTACTTACTTGCCTTTCGCCAACTGGGAGATCATCGATTATTGAAACCAGTCATATTGGCATCAATGCTATCTCTTTTCACCCTTGTAATATTAATAATTATTGGAACATCTGCTGCGGGTTGGGTTTTTGATTCTCTCCTGTCTTATTTCGATTCTTATGAAAAAGGATCATGGATTAGAATAGCAGCGCAAAGTTTTATTGCTGTTTTTCTTTTTTTACTGGGCTTCTTTTTCTTCGGTTCGATACATGCCGGTTTCCTAGGCTTATTTATTGACGATATTATCGATGCGATTCAGGAAAAACATCACCCCGATCTCATCCTCAGACCAGCACCCAAGATGCTTCCTGCTGCAATTATTTCAATGCGCCTAATAGGGCTTAGCTTATTCGTTAATCTAATTGCTTCACCATTATTTTTAATTGGTTGGTTTCTTCCGCCATTAGGGATAATCCTTCAAATTGGACTAAATGGTTTTCTTTTGGGCAGGGAATACAAAGTCACTATTGAGCAAAGATTACCTGAAGATTTCAGGCAAAGCTCTCAATCATTCGCCCTTTATGGAACCTTGGGAGCTACACTTTGGATGATTCCGTTCCTGAACTTTTTTGCTCCGCTACTTATTTGTGCATCTGTGTTCCATGCTAAAGCCAAAAATAATCAACAATAAGTATTACTCTTTTAAATTACTCATAATTTTGGCTAACCGTGCATGGTGCAAACGTGCAACTTGCCACATAAAAGTCCCTGATTTACGACCGTACTCATTACTTGCTGCCCGAGCCAAATGAAATAAAGCTTGAGAAGAAGGACCTTCGGTTAACTCGAGGAAGATCCCCACATAAAGATCGGCATGAAAAAGAACCCGTGTTTCATAGTGAGTAGAAAATGCCTTACTCTTAATTCTTTTAAATACTTCTCCTGATTTAATATCACCAGCAAACATTCCATAGAGCCAAGGGTATGGAGGGCGATCATTCTGAGTATACAAGAGTAGTCCATTCCTAGCATACTCCAACCCCTTATCCTTGTATTGAGACATGAAGCGCCAAATTCCATTTTCCCGGTCAACATTATCGTACTGATGATAAATTTCAAATTGACGAGCAGCCTTGCTAAAATCTGAAAGATAAAAGTATGCAATGCCCAACCTCCAGTGAGAAACTTCCAATTTCGGATTTAATTCAATCATCTTTTCATAATCGTTCCGAGAATCCAAAAATTTGCCCAAAAACAATCTTGCATCTCCACGATTCGAAAACGATGAAATATCATTTGGGTTTTCTTGAATTCGAAGTGAGGCAACCCGTTCTAACTCAGAATACTTCTTATTAATTTCTAATAATTCGGCCGTCGGAATCGGTTGAATTTCTGGTACCTGACCGAAAAAAGCAAAAGGGTATAAAAAGAGTATTAAAAAAACAGAGTTACTTGGGGAATTCATCCTTAAAACGAACTCCTTTCATCGTTCCATTCTGATCCCATTCTTCAATCAGCCCAATCGCTTTACCATCTAATATTTTGGTCCTCGATTTCATTTCCCCGTTCTCATGGTAATCCAATGCAGCACCACTAAAAGGAACATCTTGATTAATTTTGTACCACAACCCGTCTTCGCGGAACTCTAAATCCTTATTTTGATTAGCTTGAGGAAGGCTGTTTATGTCATTTTTTTTCTGGTCTACGGGAGTAATGCTTTTTGTCGAACATTGGGAAGGTAACCAAACAATAGTAAAGCCAAGTAAAACAAATGTTCCAATCCACCAATATGTGACGGATGAAATTAACCGCTTACGGGGTAATTCTTCTGGTTCTGGTATATCAGGAAATTTTTGTTCGCTCATTATTCAAAAGTAAAGCCCGTATAGAGTTAATGAAGCAAGGCATAAAGAAAAACATTCATTCCCAGTCGTGAATAAAAAGCATGTGCATAGTTGCTAATCTCTTCACCGGAATAATATTTAAAAATTCTCCAACTGCCATTAGGTTCTTTAACCCAAAGAGGGCGTTGTCCATTTTCTGAATAGATAATATCCTTCAACCCATCTTCACGTGTAACCTCATAGGTACCACCTGAAAAAGAGGCTAGCTTAAGGTTTTGATCAAAATTCTCCGCAGACTCCCTAATTCGAAACGAGATAGGTGGTATCCATGCACCGAACTCGTCTCGCCCCCATCCCATTGCGCAAATCGGAGATGCGACACATGCTAATCTCCCCTTCACTTTCATTCCGACAAAAGAATAAGTTGCTTGTGGCCACTTTTCTCTTTCTACAAACGTAAGGACTGCTTCAGGTAAGCGTTTTTGATTAGCCTGAATTTTTAAATCTTCATTCTTCGGCAAACCACGAAAAAAGGTTCTGAATAAATCATGATCGCGGGCAAGTGGAATGAAAGTTTTCTCTGGAAAGACTTGATTAAAAAGCTCCTTAACTTCTGGGCGTTCCTCCCAAGCGGCATAACTATGTCCAAGATCTGCACCGAGAAAGGATGCCTTAATCCCAGCATCTAGATATACAAATCCTCCCTGCTCCATATAATGCCTAAGAGCATCTTGCTCCTCTTTGGGAAACTCCAAATTTGGTTGTTCATCACAATTAATATAAAGAATTGGATTTTCAAGTAAGCGCACATCAGTGAAGCTATTTATATAGAGGGGATCGGTATCAAAATGTGCATTAGTCTGCTCATTCATCATTTTAAGTAAGCTAGGCAAAGCATCTGGGTATCTGCGAATACTATTCTCCTGCCTTAAAAGTTGAACAATTCGAACACTGCCATCTTTTGATTGACTAGATGTCTGACCACTAGAAAAAGTTACAAAAATTAAAAATGAAATTAAAAAATAGAGATTTTTTTTCATAATTTAATTCCTAATTTATTAAGTTCATTACGTGCTAAATTAGAAATCCGACTTTGTGGGTTTTGGGTAACATATTTTTTTAAAGCGGGCACACCTTGTTCCTTATCCTCTAGTAATCCATCCATGGCAGCTCTCTGAATCACATAATCGTCGTCTAGCAATGACCTGCTTAAAATCTTAATCCACCCAGGGACTCTCCGAACGGACATTGCTCTTATAGTGGTTGAACGTACGATCGTGTCTTCATCAATTAACAAATCAAATCCAACAGAATCAACGGCATCTTGTTTTGCATTCAGTAAAGATTGGGCGGCGAAAATCCGCACATCTGAAAATTTGTTGTTCACTAGCTTGTTCAATTCAGCTTCAGTTAAATCATTCGTTCGACCTCGCAAAACATTGAGTACAGCATTTCGTACTGCCTTGTCACGATCTTGCATGGCAGGCATCCAAAGTGAACTGTCTTTCCATCCGTCACTCAAACTAATAAAACGCTGCCAAGCAATGGTACGAATTTTAGAGCTGCTATGCTCAGTAAGTGAACGATAAACACTGATCCCATCCACCCCCAATGCAGACACCGCATAAAGGATAGTAGTTACCTGTGTTGACATGCCATCAACTCCAAGTAAAAAAAGTTTTATTTTCTCAACAATTTCTTTAGGAACACGTTCGCCAAAACGAGCCAATTCAACCGCCGCCATAGACAACACCTCGGGATCAGAATCTCCAGTCATATCTCGAAGAATTCCACGATAACCAGAATGGTATCGATTTGCATCACGAGCGACAGAAACTACTTTCAAGCGAATTCCCTTGTCCGAATGCATTGATAATTCCTTAACGCGGCGGACAATACCAGTCTGGGAGGCAGATGACGAAATTCTACTTAGTGCGGTAAGAAGAACTCCATGATCAGAATCAGAAAGCAATTTTTCCAAGCTTGAAGATGGAAGTGGAACCCCCAAATAAGTGTGATACTTAAGGATATTTTGTCGGACAATTGCATCATCGTCTAAAAATGCCCTCTGAGTCATTTCAAATAAATCAGACCTCATTTTAGATGGAACCGAGCGATAAACTCTTCTGCCATTAATCTCAACAACTTCCATTCCACTACGCATCATTACAGAAATAATCCTCGGAATCATAGCAGAAACTTCCCTGCGAACCTCCACATCAGAGTCTCCCAGTTTAGAATAAATTTTTTCGACCAAAGATCTGTCGTAAACAACGGTGCCGTTAGAGGCATGTTCGGCCAAAGAAACCATCGCTGCCCTTCGTACTAAAGGACTTTCATCATCAAGTGCACCGACCAATAAAACAGATGTGTTTGAACTTCGATATTTACCAAGTAGTTTTGCTGCCCCCACCCTTCTTCCAATTTCTGAATGAGTTAAATCCTCACCAGCACGTTCAATTGTTTCGGAAATGCTTGAACGTTTTGGAACAAGCTTCTCAATTGAGGAAGAATTCCCATCTTTCATTTCTTGCAAGCTACTGTTTTGATCAACTGGAGGAATATTGAAAGAGGGTACTTGAGCCAACATGCCAATAAATGGAAACAGAAAAACGAGAATAAAAAATCTAAAATTCATCGCAAACCTCCCTGTCTCCTGATGATCCACTCAGCTCCTGCAAAAAGAAAAAGAAGAACAAAGATCAGCCAGGCATTCGCCAAGCTATGCCGCTTTCGCACCGAAGGTAAATCTTTAGCAAAAGTGGGATCCCAATCAATATTCATATTATCAATTGGCAAGTATGCACCTCCTGTCAATTTCGCAAGCATTTGCAATTCAACGCGAGCAAAGGAAACATCAACCGCCTCTTCACCCGACTCCGAAACGCGTAAAAAATTCTGGCGCTCTAAAGTTTCACCATCGGGAAATCGTAGGATATACTTGACCTCGTAAGCACCGGCTAAAGCGGGCCTAAAAGATCCTGCATAACGTCCGGCAACTGAGCCCTCAGGATATAGTTGTATAACCTTATTAAAATCATCAGGCCCGGCAACATGAGCTTCAACCATTGCGTCAATAGAAGGTTCAAAATCTGCCCCTAAAGCTTCTACTTGTAGAGGGGTATCGGTTCCACGAAGAAAAGGTTTTTGAGAATCCTGAGTTTTCAACCGATCCTCCCCACCTGTGCCTAACCACTGAACAAGTGCTTGCCAAAAATGCCTAAACTCTTTCGCTCCATCCACATTTAGCATCGAACGCCGCCAGTCATTCTGAGAGCCCCAATATCCAACTTTGCCAGCACCATAAGCTTGCACACTCAAAACTGGCTTTCTATTTGAGCGAGAAAGAACAACCCCACGGGCTGCAGGGTTTTGCTCTATAACAAAAAAACCAGGCAGTCTTTTAGGCAAGAATGGTTTCATTTTCTCAACATCATCGGTCGGTCCAAAAAGTGGTTCCTCCAAGGTTACAAGGGACAAGTTTTCCTTAGCAAGTACACGTTCAACTTTCTTGGCCGGTACAAGTCCCCCAAGTTTAATGCGAGCACTCTCCAACTCCCCAAAAAGGAGTAACCCACCACCCTTCTTTTGCACAAAATCTTTGAGTGAATCTACCAATGTCTGATTCAAATCCCCCAAGACATTAGTATCCAAAAGCACGGCATCATAATCCATCCAGAACGATGCTTCCTCAGGATATGCGGGCTTCACATTCTCACCAAAAGCGTGAAAAACCTTCGGACTCATACGAATAAGAGCATTGAAATCAAAGCGTTCTTCATCAACCAAGACTCTTTTAACAAAAGGAAAAAGCGGATGGATACGATTAGAGAGATACAGAGTTGTAAATTGGTCTGGAGCTTTAACCACAATGAGAAGGGAATCGGAATTATTTGAAGGGTCTGCATCTCCCATTGGTGCATTCACAAGTAATCGATATCGTCGAGGACCGGCAGTCTTTGGCAAAAGAGGAGAAAAACTTATTTTTCGTTTTTCTCCAGGAGCAAGCGAGATAGGAATTTCTTCCAATATTTTTTTACCAAGCATGAGGCTGACTTTAGATTGAATAGACTCTTCAAATTTGTTTTCCACTTCTCCAGTCAAAAGAAGTTCCTCTTTAGCCACAGCTTTTGGCTTTCGATCAAAAAATTGAACGGAAATATCACCGACAGCTTGCTCACGCCCAACCCCAATTACATTTACTGGAACTCCGCGAGAACGATATTCTTTAGCCACCTCAAGAATAGGAACTCCTAAATTATTTTTCCCATCCGAAAAAACTACAACTGCACCCAAGGATTTATTTTCTTTCTCATTTCCTAAGTTGGCCGCCAGTGCATCTCCCAATGCAGTTTTTTGACCAAGTTCCGTTTCCTTCCAAGATTCTCCAACCATTCGTTGTGTTTGATCGGAAAAACCTAGATTTTCGACTTTTCCATAATTCTCTTTCATGCGATTTATCCAAGACTCTGGGCTTACCGAATCAAGAAACGGTCGGACTAATTCTATCCTGCGACTGCCTGCCAAGTTATCCTTGGTATTCATACTCCCAGATAAATCAGTAAGTGTAACCAGTTTAAACTCCTTTGGATTAGGCTCATCAGTCGTAACAAAAGGTCTTGCCAGAAGAAGTAAAAAAAGTGTGCCGACTAAAAACCTTAAAAAAATTAGTCTCCATGCGAATCGAGGTAGAGTCGCTTTTAAAATAGCGTTACCATGAAAAAATAGAACAGAAAGGAAAAGTATGACCACGAGGCCAAACCAGTAAGGAGCAAAAGGCCAATCCCACCCCATGATTAATCACCCTCCGCAATTCTGCGGAAATATTCCTCCACTTGCTTTTTATAGCGACTTGGGGCTGCTGTAGTATCTTGGTTTCTTCGAATACGATTCTCGACTGCTTGTTTCCAAAAAAACTGCTCAACCAACTCCAGTGCATCCGCCACTGCTGCAGACGCCATTGAAGTTGACTGGGAAGGATTTTCACTGATTGCAACTTGTTCAAAAAATTTAGTCAAATTCTGGATTCTTTGATCCTGCTCAGCGTTCGGCAGTGAACCTATCGCTTTTGCTAACTCCTCGGCCCTTTGTTTCATTTCTTCTCCACTCATTCCTGGAATTTCCTCCTGTGTCTTCTGTAATTCTTGAACAAGTTCGCGAAGTGCCCCATTTCCTAAATTTCTCAGTTTATCCGCAATACCTTGCAAGTCTTCATTCAATTTCTCTAGATTTTCTGCAACTTTATCCTCCTCTTTCTTAGCTTGAGGAAATGCTTCATAAAGAAGAGAATTGGCAGCGCGTTTCCCCGAACGCTCTAAGCCATTCTCACGTGAATTTCTTGCACCACGCAACAGATCCTCGGTTGCATTCTCATTGAAATTACCCATCGAACGAGCAGTTTGATCAATTTTTTCCAATAGTTCCTGAGCTAAACTATTCAAATCTTCCTGCTGGTCTTTTAAATTTTCACCCTGCCCTTCCTTTGCATTATCTGTTTCTTCACCCAGTTGTCTTTGCTCTCCAGCTAATTCAGAAGCATTTTCTTGCAACTGGTCAACCATACCTGCAGCCAGTGCAGCCATTGTAGATTCGACTTCTGAAATTGCATTCCCCAATGCCTCCGCAGCAAGATCACCGTGCGGTTGGGCTTCTCTCGGCGAATCCCTTCTTAAATCACCAGCAGCATCTTTCATCTCGCCACCTGCTTGATCCAATGATGCAACTTTCCCGAGGCTTCCACTATCCTTATACCATTCATCTCGTAAGCCCTCCACATCTCGTCTTAAGCCCTCTTGTTCTTGAGCAATTTTTTGATTTGCTTCTCCCTTTTTACCGGCACCTGCCGAACGCCCAATCTCCCTGTTTAATTCTTTTTGCCGATCTTTAAAACCCTTTAGCTTTTCAAGGTCCTGACCTAGTTCCTTTAGTTCTTCAGCAGGATCTTTTGAATCCTCCTCTTGATCTTTTTCAGGTTTACCAGCAGTTTCCTTGCTTTCTTTGGGTTTCCCCTTGCCCTTAGCTTTTTGCTTCTGCATTTTCTGCATCAAGGCATAAAGTTGCACCAATTTGCGTAAAGTTTTTTCCGAAGGTTCAAGAGAATCGTCAAGCATCTGATCTCCCGCATAAATCTCAGTTTGTTCAATATGATAGGTTGCTTCGTTCAATAATTCCCCTAAGTCAATCCCATCCACAATAGGAAACTGTCCCTCGAATTCATCAAAAACTTTGGTCATCTCGTTTTTTAAGCCAAGTGCATCCATAGCAATTGCCAAGCCTAGCTTTTCTTTCTTCAACGAGTCTTCAAGCAGAGCGTCATAGGTAGAACGGATAATTTTCTTGGTTTTATTAATGAAATCTCTGACTGGAATTTCTTTTTGCTCTCCATTCATTTCAGCATCGGACTCGGTGGAATTACCTTCAGGCGGTAAAATTTCAATGAAATAAATTTCAGAGCGGGCAATCTGGCCCTCAGGCTCTTTATTATCCATCGCCAGAGCAAGATAGGTTATAACATCTCCAATAGCCAATGCTCGTTCACTCAGATCTAAAATGTAAGATATCCTTTTTTCTTTTTCTACAGGATCGACAAATATAGTTTCCTCTTCTTTCTCCCCAGCATGTGAAATATTAATTCTCACATCTGCAATCCCATGATCGTCAGAGGAAAAGACTTCAATAAGTAGACTTGCTCCAGATTCCAATTGTAAATCCTTTGCCGGTTCAGTTATTTCAACAACCGGTGGTTCATCTGGGATAGGAGCAAAAATAAACTCTTCATAAACCACTGGCTCTCGTTGTGGAGCATTTAAATCTCTTAATTGAAGAACACCTGTCCATTTACTGTCTAATAAATGGCTTGTACGAAATGTGGTTGCATTGAGCTTGTCCAAAATAATTTCATTATTTTCTTCCACAATAAATGCCCCAACATTTGAGGGCTCAGGTTCCACCTCTAAGGTCAAAGAAATTAGACTGCCCTCAGGAACTCGCAAATATCCAAAATTCTCATGATCTATTTGCGGTAATTTCAAATATTCTGGAGGGATAATTTCCCATTTCGCAATCCGAATAGCCGGAGGGTCGTATGCTTGTAACAATTGCCATTCGCTTTCAAGTGAAGGAGTGATTACGCGATAACTAAAATTATTTTGTAAAGATGGAACAACAAATTCAAAACGACCTAAAACTGAAGTGGAAAGCATCTCCAGTTTTTCTATTTGGCCATCTTCTTTAAATTCGATGAACGAACTCTTCTCTCCTCTGTGCCCCCGAGTAATATCAGCAAAAATAGAAATATCCGTACCCCTGCTAAACTCATTACTGGCTGGAAATTCTTCTAATTTTGATGATCCAGTTTTTGTTGTGAAAATAAAAAGGCCGGGTTCCTCTGATAACGAATCAATGGATTTCTGTAAGGGGCTTTGGTCGAAACTTAGGGCTGTAAATACAGAGCCCACAGATAAAGCAAAAACTAAAGACATCCAAAATCGAGGCTTTGGCCGCGTGCCTTGACTCCAAGCGATTTCCTGAGCTTTAACTTCTGTTTTTCTTAAAACCCTTTTCTCCATAAAAGACAACGATCTAACCTTCGATGCCTCTTCCAATTCTACCGCACAATTAAGTAAGTCTAACAAATCGGGGTTTGCACCTTCAATTTGTTTTGCCAGGGTTTTAATCGAGGGTTTTTTCTTCCAAGAGGAAAATAATAAAGCGAGAAAAACGAAAAGGGATATCAGGCAAACGGAAAAAACCCAATTTAAAGCATCAGATTCCTTGATGGGAGATACTGAATCGTAAAGATCAAGCAAGTAAAGCAAAGTTGGCCAAGTAAGAAAACCAATCGCCAAAGCAAAAAGAGACCGACTGAAAATAAAAAATCGGGCCTCACGCTTTATAAATTCAAGAAAGTTAGGCATGAACCGATTTAATTTGGGTTTTAGTGTATTGAGAAGGACGAGACCAAAGCATTTCAATAATCAAGAGAATAGCCGCCGCCATTGCAAACCACATCCACAGTGGATTGCGATCTTCCTCGGTCGAATCTAGTCCCTTCAATTTCGATACAGTTCCCTTTTTGGATCCACCGAGGCTATCGGACAGTACATTCTGAGAAAAGGTATTAGGTATAAATTCAGATGGAGAAAGTACTACCTCTATCCATTGGTCCTCAAAGCGATAAGCACCAGGTTCTGTAGCAATAAAAGTTCCCTGATTTCCTACTAACTCCTGCCCTGGTTCTAGGATAGGCCAGGCACGAGAAGCAGATTTCATCTTTTTGCTTTGGGTTAATTCCATAAGAAGCGGAAGGAAAGAGCTACGGAGAGGTAAATCTGTCCAAGTAGTATTCATGCGAAATGGGAGAAAAACGAGTCGACCACCACTGTCAAAAGGTTTGACCAAAGCTAAGGGTCGCCCTTCACGATCTCGAAGTGGAACTTCAATATTTTCACTACCAGAACCAGGCTTAAGAATACCAAAGCGATGAATAGCAGACAGGTAAAGATCTCTGGCTGATTTCCCTGCAAAAATTTCAGCAAGGGATGAATTCTCTCCTAAAGCTCCAATTCGAAAAGGGTTTCTTGTTTGTACTGCACCACCTGCAACGCGAACAAAATTGTATGCAAGTAACTTCTCAGATTTCAAAATTGATACGGTTGATGAAAAAAGGTCACCTGGTGTAATTAAAGCAACACCTCCCTTAGATAAAAATTCAGTAAGGGCTATACCTAATTGTTCCTCTTCAAACCATTTCCCGAGTCCTAAAACCATTAAAAAATCAACTTGTAATTGATCATCCCCCAAACGAAGTCCATCCGCCTTATCCTGATTCCAATCCCACCGGTTCCAACCATTATCCCCCGAACTAGCCACAGCGGTTTTAAGGAAAGATTTTTCTTCTTCTGTTTCATCATTCTCTTGCTCAGGCATCCAAAAGCCAAAGCTTCTTGCAGGAGGAGCCTTCAGCCAAACCGTTCTTTCATTATCCAAAGGAAATTCGTCTTCTCCAACCAATCTAATTGTGGAGGAAGAAAAATCTCCCTCGCTCATAACAAACTGAGTTTGCACCGAGCCAAGCGGAGGAACTGAAACTGTATTTTTACCAATCTGATTTCCACCTGCAATTAATTCAATTTCTGTTGTCTTATTTACATCATCCCAATTACGTACAACAGTCCAAACTCTAATTTTGTTGGGACCTGCAGGCACGGCACGAACCTCCATAACACTTAAATTATTCTGCCTTAAACCTTCAATCTCAGTTGTTTGCCCAACCTTCACAAGCTTAAATTCAATTTCAGATTCGTATAAATCCCTGTAAGCCGTCTGCCAATCAGATTGTTGAAAATCACTGATAATAAAAAGTTTCCGACGGGTAGCTTTTTCTGAAAATGTATTGGGTAAACGATCAAGCATAACCTGAGCATTCCCTCTACTCCAATCATTTTTCAAAGCCTCGATCTTAACTTTTATTGTCTCTCGATCAGTCCCAACATCAATCTGCTCAAGAATGGATTGTCCAAAAGTAAGCAAACCGATTTTACCTGATTCATTATTTAATAGAAGAAGAGCCTTCTCCTTCGCTTCCTCCAATCCGCCCCACCCTGCCATGCTGGGTGACAAATCAATTGCGATTACAACTTCCTCTCCTTCATCTTCCGAGACAGGCAATGCAGGTGATTTCCAATAAGGGTCAGCAAGCAAAGCAGTGAGGAATAAAAATAATAAAATTCTTAGTAACAGAAGAGGTATATCCGATGGGGTACGCTTACCTGTTCTGGGAATCTGTGAGGGGCGAATAAAACGTAAAGATGGAAAGTAAAACTTTTCCGTTACTCTGCGATAAGCCATATGGGCAAGTATAGGCAAACCAATCGCAAGACCGGTCCATAAGGCAGCTGGTTGTCCAAACTCGATCATATTTTATTTACAAATTCGATTCATTTCCGAGATCTCATACCAAGAAAGCGACGCAGAGCATATCCTAAGTCTTTATCAGTACTTAGACTTTCAAACTCTGCAGAAACAGAAGAAATTTTGGTCTGTAAGTTTTCGATAAAGCCAGCCATATCAGTTTTATATTTATCTTTAATAGCAGGTGGCGAAGTGGAAATCTCCCGATCACCTTCCATCTCAGCAAACCTTAAGGCATCTCCGTCTGGCAAATCAACTTCGTCAGCATCTAAAACCTGTAGGCACAAGCACTCGTACCGAGAGGACAAAGAAAACCTCAATTGCTCTGCGAGGGAATCTTCTGCCTCAAGAAAATCTGACAAAAAAACTACCATCCCCCGCCCCGGCAACCCAGTTACCATTCTCTCCCATGCAAAATCATGCGCGTTCACGCCCTCCGCTTTCAATCCATGCAAAGCTGAGAAAACTCTATTTAATTGCCCACTTCCTGAATTTGGACGGATCCACTCCTTTACATCGTCAGAGTAAGCAAAAAAACCTAATCGATCGCCCTGTCTGTTTGCGATGTACGCAAAACAGGCAGCCAGCATAGAAGCATAGCGAAGTTTTGAGCAAGAAGCTCGTTTGCCTTCGTACCCCATAGAAGCACTTACGTCCAAAACTAAACAAATCGTAAAGTTTGTATCCTCCTGAAAAGTCTTTGCCACAAGTTCATCTCTTTTAGCGAAAACCTTCCAATCCACTAATTTTAAATCTTCGCCTGGTGCATAAGGTCTGTATTGAAAAAATTCATTTCCCATGCCCTGCCTTAAACTGCGATGAATTCCTGGCATCGCACCATCAACAACTACCCGAGCAAGAAGAGAGTAATCTTCAATACGATGAAGGTGGGCGGGATCCAGAAGGTTATGGTCAACAGTAGCAGCCACGCTTAAGAATTTGGATAAAAGTTCTTATACTATTTATTGAGCAACTTGCTCTAATAGATGTTCGATAATATCATCAGAATCCAAACCTTCAGACTCAGCAAAAAAGCTTGGCAGCACACGGTGACGAAGTGCGGATTTTGCCATAAACTTTACATCCTCGCAGGAAACATTTGGTCGACCAGCAAGCAACGCACGTGCTTTCCCAGCAAGGATTAGAGCTTGAGCTCCACGAGACCCAGCACCCCATTTTACTCTCTTTACAGTCCATTCATCGCTATCCTCTGATTGGGGTCGGGATGCCGAAGCGAGTCGAACAGCATAACTAACCACATTTTCAGGGGCTGGCACTTCCCGGGTAAGCTCTTGTAACGCAATAATATCTTCAGCTCCAAGAACCGGATGTGGTTCCTCACGAGCTGAACCTGTAGTTTCACCTACCATTTCAATTTCATCAGCAATAGGAAGATATTTAATGACTGGATTAAGTAAAAATCGGTCAAGCTGTGCCTCTGGAAGTGGGTAAGTGCCTTCCAGTTCAATCGGATTTTGCGTGGCCAAAACAAGAAAAGGTGCATCGAGAGAACGGGTCTCCCCGGAGACAGTTACTTGCCTCTCCTCCATTGCTTCCAATAGTGCAGCCTGCGTTTTTGGAGGGGTTCGGTTAATTTCATCGGCCAGGACAATATTTGTAAAAATAGGGCCAGGCGAAAATCTAAAGTTCCTTTTTCCTGTAGATGGGTCCTCATCCACAACTTCTGTGCCGACAACATCTGCAGGCATTAAATCGGGAGTAAATTGAATACGCTTAAAGTCCAAGGTTAAACATTTTGACAATGTTTTTACTAATAAAGTTTTTCCTAACCCCGGAATACCCGTGAGCAAGCAGTGACCTCTTGCCAGTAATGTAACGAGCAATTGCTCTATTACATCATCCTGACCGATAATTCCTTTACGAATTTCCTTGAGCAAACGATCATGAGTTTCTGGTAAACGCTCTAAGGTTGCTTCTGCAGTTTTCGATTTAGTCATAAGAATTCAATATTGTATATTTGAAGGTTAAAAGGGCAAACATGAGTTGCGACAGAAATTGGATAATCAGCAAACCAAAAATTAAGATATCGAGGAGCTTTTAATTTGCCCGGTAATGGCAAGCAATCGATCCCACTCATCAAGAAATTTCTGCAAGTGAACACGTCCACCTTGAATTTCACCTTGCAGTAATGCTCTTACTTGCTCCTGTTCTTTATCGTATTGCTCGGATGATAACAAACCGGAAAAATGAGCAACCCTCGCCCATAGGAGATGAGTGGTAAAAGCGTCAAACTCATTGTAAGCAACAATTTCGTTGAGCTTTCCCTCGGCCCACATTTCAGCGACTGAAGCACCGCTTACATCAATTTTCCCAGGAATTCCACTCAATGTAGCAGCTTGGTGAAGTGATGGACGATCTCGGTATTGACCAAGTGCATCTGCCAAATCAACATTGTACTCAGAATTTCGTGCATCAAAATAATCGACACCTAACCAAGGCTTATCGGGACGGTCAGAAAAACCAAAACCCGGTAAACCGTTAACTATAGCTCGCTGTACAATGATTGGTACATCCGCTTGCGCAGAGTTATAGCCGACTAGTTGAGGTTTTTTTCGACCCACAGACTTTAAAAATGTGATAAGCAGTGCTTTTTCATCTGACTTCGCCGAGTCTTCAGGATCTGTTGGTAAGGAAATCAACTTCAATTCAGCTCCTCCGCCAGGCACTTTTTCTCTTAAAATTCCAGCGAGAGAAACAATTCGGCAAAGTATCGTTTTTAAGTAAGGTTGATAATCATCAGGGTCTCCCTCCTTGCGGGCGGCTGCCCACAACGCCTCAAATGAAGCTTTTGCCTGTGGACTAGGCTGTTCTACTGCTTCGGTCTGATGAAGAATTTCACTAGACTTCGGATCAGGAATCCATTCCACATCAAATGAAAATACTGAGTCTGCGAGTAATTTAAGCATTTTTAAATCTTTTCTGTGTTATTTATATTTATGCAGGAAGTACCTCTGCAAAAAACTTTTCTGCTTTTTCGTATCCGTCTGGAATTGTAATAATTTCCGCAGACCCATTATCCACCAAAATCGTATGCTCAAAGTGAGCAGAAGGAAGGCCATCGGATGCTAGAGCTGTCCAACCGTCCTCTGCCATTCGAATTTGCGGGCTTTTCATGTTAACCATCGGTTCAATGCAAATTGCCATTCCCTTTCGAAATTTCATCCCCGTTCCTCTTTTTCCAAAGTTCGGGATTTGAGGGTCTTCGTGCAAAGTACGCCCAACTCCATGCCCAACAAAATTAGTAATGACTGCAAATCCTGCATCCTCAACATGTGATTGAACAGCATGTGAAACATCTCCTACCCGGTTTTTATCAATCGCTTGCTCAATACCTAAAAAAAGAGATTCCTCCGTGACGCGCAACAAACGCGAGACTTCAGGAGAAACTTTGCCGACTGGAATAGTTCGGCAATTATCTCCAATAAAGCCGTCTTCACGAATACATATATCCACAGAAATAATATCACCCTCCGTTAAAACCCTTTCCTTCACGCCAATTCCGTGAACAACTTCATCATTCACAGAAAGGCAAGTGTAGGACGGGAAAACACGATGACCCGCCCGATATCCTTTACAGGCACTTTTTATGCCCATCTCGCCCATTAACTCTCCGCCAGCCTCATCCAATTCCAAAGTACTCATACCGGGCTTAACCATATTACAAAGACGATCTAAAACGGTTGCTGCAGAACGACTCGCTCGGCGCATTTTTTCTTTATCTTTAAAATTTTTACAAATCACTTAGATTTCTTCGTATGAATTTCGAACACATTCAACCACAAAAGAGTAAATTTTGTTAACATGTTCGAGACGACCATTCTTTTAAACGCGATAAAAAACAAGCTCCTACGGCAAGTTGGAGGAAATGATAGAGTAATAATGGACAAACAATATTTATAATGAATTGCGGTGCGCTCCCAATCAAAAGACCTGCAAGAGGTAAGCCCATAACCAAGGATTTTTGACTTATACAATAGAACTCAGCAACTCTCTGCTTACGATTAACACTAAAAATCCCGCTTCCGAACCAGCTTAATGCTAGATGGAATATCAAAAACAAAATCAAATATGGAAATAACTCAAATATCAAAATTAAGAATTCATCTCGCCCAATTCGTAAAACGGTTTTTGAAAGACCAAGGTAGGCCAATAATAATATGCAAATAAAAGTGGCTTTCTTGAGGTGCTCTCCAAATCTATTTTTTTCATTTCTAAAACAGACATAGCAGACCAACCAACCAATCAAGCATGGTAAAACTACTAAAAAAAATATTTGTGGAAAAACATGAATACCAAAAGAAATCCACTGCTCACCGATTTCATTTCCAGATCCATTCCCCAAGGCGACCCAGGCAAAAGGCACCCAAAAAATGGCAAGTAAGTTAGACACGGTGGCATGCCCAAGGGCGACATCTGAATGACCACCAGCAACTGTTGTGAATACCACGCAACTAGAAATCGTAGTAGGCAAAATAGCAAGGAATAGAAACCCATTTATCCAATATTCTGGAAAAAAACCGACTTGATAAAATAAAAGCACAAAAATGAGAGGACCAATGAAAATAAGTCCATTTACTAAAACAACTCGATAAATCTCCTTATAAACCATTCTAAAACTCGATATTTTCAAGTTCCAGCCTTGAACAAGAAAAATTAAAACTATCGCAAGCTTAGATACTATCTCAGGAAAGAAAAACTCCCTCTCTTCCCCCTTATTTGGAAACAACCAAGCACATGCGAAGGTAATCAATAACCCAAGCAATAATCCTGATCCATTTGGAAAAACTCGCATGATACTTTGAATTAATTTAATCGTTATTTCTTCTCACATTTCTTACGATTCACCAACTGCTAAAGTATTTCCATTAGATTTACATGCCAAATTCAATTAAAGTACTCACAGTGGATGCCGCAGGCACACTTATACAACCATGGCCATCCGTTGGAGCAGTCTATGGAAAAACTGCCCGGGAATTTGGCATTGAGATCAAAGATGAAGAGGTAAATGAACGATTTTACAAAATTTTTGGTCAGGCTCAGAAAAACAAAAAAATTACAATGGGAGAAGAAAAAGACTTCTGGCGAGAAGTTGTGACTGCTATTTTTCAACCTTTTGCCAAAGGACAAAAGATTGATCCGGTTTTTGAGATTCTTTGGGATTTATTTGCCGAAGGTAAACATTGGCGAATTGCAGAGTCTGCTGAAAAAACCTTACAAAAATTAAAGGATCGCGGATATCGTCTTGCCGTATTGTCCAATAATGATTCCCGTTTACGCTCGGTGTTAAATGACCACAAAATTACTCCGCTCTTCGATGAGTTATTTATTTCATCTGAAATGGGAGTGGAGAAACCGGATCCAGCAATTTTTCGGACCGTGGAAAAAACAATGAACGAAGTACCAAGTTCTTTTCTTCATCTTGGAGACAGCTATTCCCGCGATTTCGAAGGTGCTCGGAATGCGGGTTGGTCTGCCCTGCTCTACGGTAAACCGATCATTGAATCCTCTCAAATTTGCTCATTCCCGGAATTGCTTGATCATTTACCATGATTTCTATCGATAAAGCTCTTCCACTCCCCAATCTTTCCTCATTAAACTCTTCTCAAATTGCGATCAAAGCAAATCCCGAAGGAGGTTTTTTTGCTTATCTTGACTTTTTTCAAAGCCACTCCCTTGATCAAAAAGATGTCAAATCGGGGATCGATCGGCTAACCCAAGATTTTCCTAAAACAAACCTCAGTTTTTCTGGTTGGGTCGGTTTTTTTGGATATGAATTCCTTGCATCTCATCTCGGCCTGAACCTTCAGGCAAAGAGAGATTTAAATATTCCTGATGGTTGGTTTGGCCGTCCTCAAACCATAATCCATTTACTTCCCAATCAAACTAAAATTGAATCAAGCCTTGCTCAACGGGCTTCTGAAATCGCGAAAACACTAGAATTTTCCACGATCCACAATTTGAATAAGGTCGAATTCCATACATCCTCTCAGAAATGTAATTTAGATTTTCAGGAATATGAGAAAATTTTCTCACAAGCAAGAGAAGCTATTTTAGATGGCGAAAGTTATCAGATAAAAATATCCCAACGACACGAAGCAAAAGTTAAAGTTGATCCACTTCTTGCTTTTGCAAAACTACATTTAGCCAACCCGGCACCAGAAGCTTTTCTATTACAGACTGAAGAATTTTCCCTGGTTAGTTGCTCCCCAGAAATTGTCATCGATAAAAAAGATCGCCATATTAAAACCAGGCCCATTGGAGGAACCTACGAACGAAACCAGAGCGAGAATGACCGCTCTATCATTGAACGTTTTTTAAATGACCCCAAGGAAGTTGCCGAACACAATATGCTCGTTGACTTGGAACGAAATGACCTCTCTTCGGTTTGCCAAGCCGGAAGCGTTCAACTCACCCGATTTAGAGAAGTTGAAACATATGCCCATTTACACCACCTCGTTTCCACAATTGAAGGGACATTGAATGATAGGATCAACCTCTCAGAAATTCTATCCGCAATGCTTCCAGGTGGTAGCATTACCGGTTGTCCAAAAATCCGTACAATGGAGTGGATCGACCGATTGGAACCCTGCTTTCGGGGACCCTATACAGGTAGTTTTGGTATGTTATCTGACCAAGGTGATATTTCTCTTAATTTAATCATTCGGTCCATGCTAATCCTTGGCGACAATTGCTACACTCAAACTGGGGGAGGTATTGTAATCGATTCCACACCAGAATATGAATATAAGGAAAACTACTTGAAGGCCCGTGCCCTTCTGGATTTGCTTTCATGATTCTCATTATTGACCATCAGGATTCTTTCACTCGAAATTTGGAACACCTCTTAGCAAATTTCGATAGGGTTTCAGTAATTGATCGTAAAGAAATTAAACAAAGACAAATTAAGGAAGCTAACCTTATTGTGTTCTCTCCAGGCCCAGGGAAACCCGATGATTATCCAGAAACAAAAAATCTCTACAGAGAAATAGTGGGTTACAAACCAATACTTGGAATTTGTTTGGGATTCCAGCTCATCCTACAGGAAGAAGGTGCTCGAATTTCAAGGCAGGATCAAGTTTTACATGGAGTGGAAACCGATATTGAAATTATTCCCAAAAGTAAGACCTACAGGGAAATTGGAAATCCTCTTCGGGTTGCCCGTTATCATTCCCTTCAAGTGCACCCCGATAGTTTACATTCCCTAAAGGAGACGATTAAAATTACCGCACGTGATCCACTTCGTAAAACTCCTCTATCTTTCGAAGATCTGGACCGTAAACTCTTTGGATTGCAATATCATCCGGAATCATTTTTAACCAATCAAGGACATACTATTATTCAGAATATTCGTCATGCATGCGTGGACAATATCGGGAGAACCGACCAAACATCTTGAACCTTGGGGAACTGCAGGGGCATTCTCCACTATTCGATTGTTACCGAACGGAAATATGCCCTTCCGTGATGCACACCTTAAAAGGCTATTGGAATCGGCACAACTTTTAGGACAGAAATGGATTCCCGATCAAACGATTATCGAAAAGAGGCTTGATGAATATTTGTCAAATTTATCAAGCGGCGAAGGACTCATTCGAATCTGCCTTTTTGAGCAATCTATTGGAATCTCAGATCGTCCCGCAGAATCCGATGGAAAAGAAGTCGAAGGTTGGCTCATGCAATACCGTCGACCAATACCAGCTGCAAAATCAACGGAAGAAAAAGATTTATACGGTAGACTTTCTGAATTGGATATTACATCCGAGGACTGGATTATCATTGACCCCAAGGACAATGACATTCGCGAATCTGCAACTGCAAACCTCATTTTTGTTCAGGGCAATAATCTTATGATTCCAGAAAAACGAATCCTTCAGGGTATCACTCTCCGCCATCTCATATCTCGACTACAAGATTCTTTTTCCATTACCAGATCCTCTCCATTGGATCAGGACATCTCTCAATTTGATGAAGTCCTTCTTTGTGGAACAGGTAGAGGAGTCGCTCCTCTGACTTCACTACCTGAACTAGGTTGGTCTTCCCGTTCTAATGATGTATTTAAAGAAGTTAGGTTGATTTATGAACAATTAATAACAGACACGAATGCCTGACTATCAATTTAATGGTCAAAATTTTGACCTAAAATATCCGGCAATAATGGGAATTTTAAACCTGACTCCGGATTCATTTAGCGATGGGGGTAAATTTCTAGAACCGGAAATTGCAGTAAATCAGGCTTTAGAAATGATCAAACAGGGAGCTCAAATAATTGATATTGGTGGAGAAAGCACCCGTCCCGGAAGTGA
>ERZ807291.2734-NODE-2734-length-26014-cov-44.617204_pt1 | contig 26014 bp, 25 predicted proteins | sample MGYA00521257_ERZ807291 | MGnify/ENA primary metagenome ERZ807291 (study PRJEB31413, sample SAMN03169783) | marine metagenome | biome: Marine; feature: Water; material: Subsurface seawater | place: North Sea | collected 2011-04-28 | depth 1 m m ... | reverse complement strand
TTATTATTTTTACAATTTCAGGTGGTAGTTTTTTCATTGTATCTAAGTTAATGGTAGTGATTGTTTGTGCCATAGCACCAAAACCAATAACTTTCCAATAAGGTGCTTGTTCGTAGAACTTAAAACCTCCAGCATGAGCTGATGGGAAAATAATCACACCTTTTGCAACACCTGTAGCTAAGTCATTATACATTGTAGGAAGTGTAGATGTAACTGGTATTGATCCAAATAGAGAAACCCATGGTAAATTTGGTCCAGCAGCAATAACTTTTACACCCTTTAATTCGCTGGCTTTCTGCCACTGCTTACCAGTACCAATTCCATAATCATCAAAACCCTGCATAGCTAAGAATTTCTGATTATACTTATCTTCAAGCATTTTAGTTAATTCTGGAAATTTTTTCAGAATCTTGTGCTTAACTTCCCAACTAGTTACAAGGTTAGTTGTTGTGAAAGGTACAAAATAGTCAAAGTTCCATGGTAATAATTTTGCTGTTTCAAAACATACGCAGTAAGAACCAATGTCTAACAAACCTTTTTCAACAGCTTCTAAAGTCTCATGAACTTTTGCAATTTTACCAGCATAAGCCTCTATAATTCTAACTTTATGGTTGGTCTCAGCTGCAACTCTTTTTTTAATATTTGGAACTAATACTTTTTCCATATTAGTTACATAGGCTGTTGGCTTTGACGGATGGCCTGATCCAACTCTTAAAGTAAAGGTATCTGCAAATGATGCAGATGCCATAATACCAGTAGCTAAAATGCTAAGTGGTAAAGCTTTTTTAAAATACCTAATCATTATTTCCTCCTCTGATAGGCAGTGTTAAGTTTAGTTTAACCCCAAGTTCAACTAAACAAATTGTGTTGGCCAGCTAGCTAATTCAGGAAAAAATGCAACTAATAACATTACAATCAACATCATAACCCAATAAGGAATTGATCCTTTGAAAATCGTTCCTAGTGATACATTATCTCCCCCAGCTGATAATACCCCTTTAACTGTATAAACTATAAGTCCAAAGGGTGGTGTTAGTAAACCAGCTTCAATAGCTAGTATACCAAAAATTGCAAACGCATAGGGATTCATATCGCCTGCAAGTAATATAAATAAAGGTACAGTAAGTAAAATTATTGAGATTGAATCTAGTAACATGCCTAAAACAAGCCAAATGACAACCATCATGACCAAAATCATGAAACTATTTAAACCTACTGAGGTCATGGCATCAACTATAACTGAATCAATGTCTGACAATGATAAAAATCTGGAATACATTCCGGCGGTAATTAAAAGTATCATTATAGGTGCAGAGGTTTTACCTGCATCAATAACGGATTCAACCAACCCATTCCATCTCATTCCTTTAAATAGTGCAATTCCAAAACTTGCAAGCGCTCCCATGCCAGCAGCTTCGGTAGGAGTAAAAATTCCACCCCATATTCCACCTAAAACAACAAATATTAAGCCAATTATTGACATGCCAGATATTATTTGTTTAGAAGTCAACTTTGTAATGTCACCAATGCTATCTGGTTCAGGTGCTAATTCAGGGTTTCTAACAGCCTTTATATAATTATAAAAGGCATACATAAGTGATAAAATAATGCCTGGTATTACACCTGCTACAAACAATTTTCCAATAGAGTCTTCGGTTATTATACCCCAAACAATTAATAAAACACTAGGCGGAATTAACATACCCAAACAAGCGCTTCCTGCTATAGAGCCAGCAGCCAATTTTTCATCATACCCAGCTTTTTTCATTTCTGGCCATGCAATTCTGGAAAAAGCTGCTGCTGATGCAATAGAAGTTCCGGTTACTGCGGCAAATGCCGCGTTTCCGGTAACTGTTGCAACACCAAGTCTACCTGGCACTCCCTTTAGACCTTTATTTATAAGCGAATATAAGTCACCTGCAGCACCACTTCGTGATAAAAAGTCTCCCATTAGAACAAAGAGTGGTATAGTCATAAAAATATGGTCTCTAATAAGCTCATATGCAGCTCCACCCACCTGACTTGCTGCCATATACATGTCTTCAAAAATAAAATAAGTACCAATCATTGCTGTTGCACCAAGAGCAAGTGCTATATGAACACCAGAAAAGATTGCCAGTAGCATTCCTACTAACGTCAAAATCATTAGCGTATCTAAATCAATTCCCAACTTGCTATCCTTTTTTTAATCTTTTTTTGATATGAATGATTTAATTATTAAAGATAAATAAATTAAAACCACTATAATCGAAGAAAATATTATAACTGTTCTTATAGGGTAAACAGGGAACTCAATTGCACCAATTCCTTGATATTCTTTAATTTCCCATCCTTTGATCATGTCAGTCCAGCCACCAACGGCTATTCCTGTAAAAAGCATTATTCCAATTGCATAAGACAAAATATTAATAATCATTTTTCCTCTTTTTTTAAAAAAGTCATATATTAATGTAGTCCTAAGCATTGTCCCTGAAGCAATGGCGAATGGAACTTGAAGAAAAACAATTGCTGGAACTGAGTTCTGAACAATTTGATCCGCGCCTAGAAAAATGCCAAGATTTCTAAATGTGACTTCAGCGAAAATTGTTAGAGCAACTAAAATAAGCCATATTGCAGCTATTGATTGAAGGTATTCAGGTGTTTTCTTTATATACTTAATCAATTTATTTCCCCAAGATTTTTAGGTATATTAACACTTTACGATTACTTTACATGTATTCAAATCATAAAATAAAATATCTAAAATCAATTTATCTGATTTATAAAAATGGTTTAACTTTTTTATTCATTTTTTCTGTTATTGACCTAATTTCCTCACACATTTTTTTACTGAACAATCTTGCTGAAGGACTTAGCTCTCTACTAGCAGATGTGATCATAACGTATTCTGTCATTAAATTGGGAGAAATTAAAGGAGATAAAGTTCTTGAGTTATTATTTACGTCTAGATCACATAATACGGCAGGCAAAATTGCACACCAATCACTGGAGGCAACCATCTCTAAGGTCCCAATCATTCCATCCATTTCTAATGTTTTTTCCAGCTTAATATTGTGAGTAGAAAAATATTCATCTAGTGTAATTCTTCTGGAGTTTTCGATACCAGGAAGAATTATTTTTAAATTTTCAAGCTCAGATAATTTTATAGGTTTCATATGCTGAAATTTAGAATCCTTTTTTGTAACTAATAAGTTTAAATCACTAGAAACGAATTCAATCTTTAAACCTGTTGGGTTTTTAACTGTGGGTACAATAGCAAATTCTAACTTATTCGTTCTTACCATATCTTCTAATACACCTGAATAAGCTTCTGTTACCTTGATATCGACTTTAGGGTGCTCTCTTAAAAATTCAGAAAGAGTAACGGGAAGGGCAGACCTGGTAAAAGTTGGCATTAATCCGCAATTGAAAGTTCCCGAAAGATTTTCCTTGTTAGTTTTGGTGTCTATAAGAGCTTTGTCCATTAAGCTGAGTATTTCTAAAGCATATTTATAAAAATTATTTCCACTATCAGTTAAAACCATATTTCCAGGGACTCTGTTAATAAGTTTTTTGCCAATACTTAATTCTAAGTTCTGCACTAACATAGACATGCCTGATTGAGTGGCGTTAAGCCTCTCAGCTGCCAAGCTAAATGAATTTTCCTCTACCACTGCGACAAAAGCTTTAAGTTGTTTTATAGATACAGACATTTTTTTACTATCAGTTAAAATGATACAATCAATACAAATAAATAATTACATATAATACATATAATTATGCTAAAGGAAAACCTTGTTTTTGTTATTTAAATAACTTTTTAATCATAAATAGAGTGTTTGATAAACATGGAAGTCATAGATACAAATTTTTTAAGAAAATCTTTAGGTAAATTTTCAACTGGCGTTACTATTGTGACTTCTATAGATGGTGATGGCATACCTATTGGAATGACTGTAAATAGTTTTTCTTCCGTGTCATTAGATCCAGCTCTAGTACTTTGGTGTATAGATAAAAAACAGCCTAGTTACGATGCATTTATGGTAGGTAAAGGCTATGCTGTAAATATTTTATCAAAGGATCAAAGTGACCTTTGCTATAAATTCTCTTCACAAAGTCACGATAAATTTGAAAATGTAAATTGGAAAATAAGTGAAAATGGTTTTCCATTAATTGAAAATTCTCTTGCATGGTTTGATTGTAAAAAATGGAACTATTATTCTGGAGGTGATCATCAAATATTAGTTGGTGAGATCACTTCTTTCAATTCTTCAGACTTAAAGCCATTAACATTTTGGAATGGTCAAATTTCTTAATTGATATATAAAAAAAAAGTTATAGGATTAATTCAAAATTATTAATCAATGAGGTTTAAATGGCAAAATGGCTAAAAGAGGGAAAGTCTGAAAAAGAAATTGTAGAAGCTGATGCTGAAGTAAAAAAAACAGTTGAGAAAATTCTACAAGATGTCGCTTCCAGAGGTGATCAGGCCGTAAGAGAATTATCAGAAAAGTTTGACAACTACTCACCAGATAATTTTATTTTAAGCCAAAATGAAATTGAAATTGCCATCAGCAAGGTGTCTAAAAGAGATTTAGACGATATAAAATTTGCTCAGGCTCAGGTAAGAAATTTTGCACAAAAACAACTTGAATGCATTAAAGATTTAGAAGTTGAGACTATGCCTGGGGTTGTGTTGGGCCATAAAAATATACCAATGAATGCGGTTGGTTGTTATGTTCCTGGTGGTAAGTACCCAATGGTTGCTTCTGCGCATATGTCAGTTTTAACAGCAAAGGTGGCAGGCGTTAAAAATATCACTGCATCCGCTCCTCCTCAAGGTGGTGAGCCGCACCCAGCTATAGTGGCAGCTATGCATTTGGGTGGTGCCGATAAAATATTGTGTTTAGGTGGCATTCAAGCTGTAGCTGCAATGGCAATTGGTACTGAGACTATTAATGGAGTAGATATGTTAGTTGGTCCAGGAAATATGTTTGTAGCTGAAGCTAAAAGGCAATTATTTGGAAGGGTAGGCATTGATCTATTTGCTGGCCCTACAGAAACTCTTATTATAGCTGATGATACTTCTGATCCAGAAATTTGTGCTATAGATCTTTTGGGTCAAGCAGAGCATGGTCCTACTAGTCCTGCAATCTTATTAACTAACTCAGAAAAGCTAGCTAGCGAAACAATAAAAGAGATTGAAAGGCAACTAGAAATTATTCCAACAGCTGAGATCGCTAGAGTATCATGGAACGAATATGGTCAAGTTATTGTTTGTGATAGTTTAGATGAGATGGTTCAGGTTGCTGATGAATTAGCTTTTGAGCACGTTCAAGTTATGACAGATGATCCAGATTATTTTCATAAAAACATGACTAATTACGGGGCATTATTCTTGGGATCAAGAACAAATGTTGCTTTTGGTGATAAAGTAATAGGAACCAATCATACTTTGCCAACAAAAACAGCTGCTCGATACACAGGAGGTTTATGGGTTGGGAAGTTTTTAAAAACCTGTACTTACCAAAAAGTCCTCACAGATGAAGCTTCTGCTCTCGTGGGAGAATATTGTTCAAGACTATGTGCACTAGAAGGTTTTTCTGGTCATGGAGAGCAGGCAAATATAAGAGTAAGAAGGTATGGTGGAAGGAATATTCCACCATATGCATCAGCAGAATAGGAGCAAACATGAATTATCCAAAATTACCAAGTTTTAGGCTTGATAGAAAAAGAGCTTTAGTTACTGGCGCAGGTAGGGGCATTGGGATGGGAGCGTCCATAGCATTAGCAGAATCTGGTGCTAATGTTACTCTAGTATCCAGAACGGAAGAAGAACTTAAAGATTTAACAGATCATATAAATAAACAAGGTCACAAAGCTTCATATAGAGTGTTAGATGTAAATAACGAGAATGCAGTGTCTGATTTTATAAATGATAGTGACCCTTTTGACATTCTAATAAATAATGCTGGAACCAATAGGCCAGCTAAATTAATAGATACTAATATAGAGGATTTTGACTATGTAATGTCCTTAAATGTTAGGTCAGTTATAAGTTTAACAAAATTAGTTGTTCAAAAAATGTTAGATAATAAATTGAAGGGGTCTATTATTAATGTATCGTCACAAATGGGTCATGTAGGTGGTCCTAATAGGACAACTTATTGCTCTAGTAAATTTGCAATAGAGGGTTTTACAAAATCATTGGCAATTGAATTGGGTCCTGAAGGCATAAGGGTAAACGCTGTCTGTCCTACTTTTATTCAAACCCCTATGACCGAACCATTCCTAAAAGATGAAGATTTCAAAAAGGCAACAATAGGAATGATCCCTTTAGGAAGATTAGGTGAGGTAACTGATCTAATGGGTCCTTTTGTATTTTTGGCGTCTGAAGCTTCTTCATTAATGACTGGCTCAAGCATGCTTGTCGATGGTGGTTGGACTGCAAGGTGATTAAAACCATTGACAATAAATTAAATAATTACAATGGTTTATATAATTTCAATAATACTCCAGATTAATATTTAGGTTTTTGATGTCAAAAGTTGAATGTAAATTAAATGTTAACGGCTTAACAAAAAAGATTTATATATTTGAGGATAAGCCACTTATTTTTGCTCTAAGGAATGATTTTGGTCTTACTGGAACAAAATTAGGTTGCGGCCTTGAGCAATGTGGAAGTTGCGCAGTTATAATTGATGGAGAAAAAAAACTTTCTTGTAATTTGCCTGCTATTGATTGTCAAAACAAAGAAATAGTTACCATAGAAGGTCTGGGTACAGATACAAGTTTAAATAGCGTTCAAGAAGCATTTAAAAAATTCAATGCTGCCCAATGCGGTTATTGTACCAGTGGTATTATAATAACTGTTTCTTCACTTTTAGAAAAGAAAAACAAACCCACATCTGAAGACATTTTAAATGCATTGGATGGTCATTTATGCCGATGCGGTTCTCATTCTGTTGTTTTAAAAGCAATAGAAAGTTTAATTGAAAATTAGAGAAATAAAATAATGAGCAATTTTGATAGTGGCCCAAGTATAAAATCATATAACAAGTTTCAAGATTGGTTTGATTTTAGTAAAACTGGATCTATTAGAGTTTATTCTGGCAAGGTAGATATAGGTCAACATATTAGTTCTACGCTTGCATTAATTGCCTCTAAAATTGTTAATATTAATTATGACCAAGTTGAAATTATTAGATTAGACACTGATTTTACGCCTAATGAGGGAATAACTGCTAGTAGTCTATCTGTGGCCAACTCAGGATCAGCAATTAAAGCTGCCTCAATAACCCTTAAAACAAATTTTATTAATTATGCTTTAAATCATCTGAATATTAATAATGAAGACATTCAGTTTGAAAATGGTGTTATTAAGGATAAAAATTCTAATAAATCTATTTCATACTGGGATTACGCTGAAACAGATGATTATAAAAATACAATAATTCCTGAACAATTTGATGAGGAAGTCCTAAAAAAGATTACTTATGCGAACAATCAAAAAATTGAATTAAAAAATATAAAAGAAATAGTTACCGGAAAATACAAATATGTTCATGATATTAATTTTCCAAACATGTTGCATGCAAGAATAGTAAGACCTCATTCATATAATTGTGAATTGGTTAAAATAAATGAAGATTTTAAGAAAAGACTTATTGAGAATAATATTAATCTTTTTGTGAAAGGATCTTTCATAGCAATTTTATCTCCAGATGAATTTTTAGCAGTTAAATTTTCAGAGCTTGCAAAAAATCAAATTGTTTGGAATGAAAATAGAAAATTATCAAATGATAATGTGTTTAATTCTCTAAATACTAATGAAAAAGAGAGCTTGCTAGTGAAACCTGGTGGAGAAGCTTTTAATGAAAAAATTCCTGAAATACAATCGTTTGATCAAGAGAATATAGTAACGTTATCTTCTGAATTCAGAAAAAATTACTTAATGCATGGCCCAATAGGTCCTTCTGCAAGTTGTTCAATATACTCTAATAACAAATTTACAGTTTATTCTCATAGCCAATCAAACTTTGCATTAAAACAATCTTTGAGCAGTTATTTCAATATAGACACAAGCAAGGTTACCATAAAGTTTATGCCTGGTTCAGGTTGTTATGGACATAATGGTGCAGATGATGTTGCATTTGAAGCATCTGTGTTATCAAAAGCCTATCCAGATTTTCATATATTATTGAAATGGACACGAGAAGATGAGCATTGTTGGGAACCTTATGGAAGTGCATCTATTAATAAACTTTTTGGCGCTATTAATGATAATGGACAAATTGTATACTGGTCAAACGAAGCTTTTTCTGACACATATTTATCAAGGCCATCAAATGAGGAATTATATAATTTCACCAGTTTCAAATTTTTAAATAATGATTTTACCAAAATAAGATCTAAACCTAAAACATCTGCTCATATGGGTATTCATAGAAACTTAGACCCTCTATATAATTTTTCAAAAACTAGGTTAGTTAAAAATTTAGTACACGATTTGCCGCTTAGAACTTCGGCATTAAGAACTTTAGGTGCTTTTGCTAATATAACTTCATCCGAGAGCTTTTTAAATGATCTTGCTTTTGCAAAAAACATTGATCCATTTAAAATAAGAAAAAATCATTTAGATGATGAACGAGCTATTGAAGTTCTTGAAAATCTTGAAAATACAATGAAAAAATCTCATGCAAAACCAAATAATTATAGAGGTATTGGTTTTTCAAGATATAAAAACTCAGCTGCATATTGTGCTGTTGGTGTTGAATTAAATATTTCTGATGATTTAGATATTAAATTAATTAATGCGTGGATTACAGTTGATGCAGGTGAGATTGCATATGAAGATGGAATAAAAGCCCAAGCAGAAGGTGGGTTTATTCAAGCGGCTAGTTGGTCATTATATGAAGAAGTACTTTTTGATACAAAGGAGATTATTTCAAAAGATTGGGATAGTTATAAAATAATTGGTTTTGATAATATACCTATTTTTACCACAAATGTGATTGATAGAAAAGGTTCCCCTTACTTAGGAGTTGGAGAAGTAGTTGCAGGTCCAACTGGGGGCGCAATATCAAATGCCTTACGTGATGCTTTAGGTCAAAGAATTAAAACTATGCCCTTTACTAAAGAGAATATAACTAGTGATTTACTAAATTAGATTTTTGGTGAATTAAATAAATAATTTTATTTTGGAACTTGTGATATGAGCAAAAAAAAATCAGGAATGTATAAAAATTTAACTAATTATGGCGACAGTGAGTTTTCCATATTTTTACGTAAAGCTTTTATAAAAGGTATGGGTTACTCAGAAGAAATGCTTAACAAACCTATTATAGGTATTACAAACACTTATAGTGATTACAATCCTTGCCATGGAAATGTCCCGGATTTAATAAAAAGTGTAAAGGCAGGTATTTTATCTTCTGGGGCGATACCTCTTGAGTTTCCCACAATAAGTATTCATGAGTCCTTCTCTTATCCAACTTCTATGTATTTAAGGAATCTCATGTCAATTGATACAGAAGAAATGATGAAAGCTCAACCAATGGATGCATGCGTCTTGATAGGTGGTTGTGATAAAACAGTTCCTGCTCAATTAATGGGTGCATTTAGTGCCAACATTCCATGTGTACAGCTTGTGACTGGGCCGATGCTTACTGGATCACATAGAGGTGAAAGGGTAGGGGCCTGCACTGATTGTAGAGGATATTGGGCAAAATTTAGGGCTGATGAAATTGACCTTCAAGAAATAAATGAGGTTAACAACCAACTAGTTCCAACAGTTGGCACATGTGGCGTTATGGGCACTGCTAGTACTATGGCATTAATTACTGAGGCCCTTGGAATGATGGTGCCAAATGGAGCATCAGCACCAGCAGTTTCTGCTGAGCGAAGAAGAATAGCAGAAGAAACTGGTAAAGTTGCAGTAGATATTGCAAATAAGTCGTTAAATCCAAATAAATTTTTAACAATTAAAAATTTTAAAAATGCTTTAATTGTGTTGTCAGCAATTGGTGGTTCGACAAATGGTATAGTCCATTTAACAGCTATGGCTGGCAGATTAGGAATTGAAATTGATCTCAAAGAGTTTGATGATATGACAAAAGATATTCCTATGATCGTTGACTTAAAACCTTCTGGTGCTGGCTATATGGAAGATTTGTTTAAATCAGGGGGGCTGCCAAGAATTTTAAATGAATTAAAAGAGTATCTCTATTTAGATGCTGTTACAGTTACTGGAGAGTGTCTCGGCGATATCATTAAAAATTATAGTTACGATTGGAAGCAAGAAGTCGTGAGAATGGCTAATGATCCTATTTTTGATAAAGGTAGCATTGCTGTTTTAAAGGGTAATCTAGCCCCAGGAAGTGCTATAATCAAACAATCAGCAGCAAGTGCAAATTTGTTGACACATGAGGGGGTTGTTGAGGTTTTTGAAAACCTTGAGGATTTGGCAAATAGAATTGATAGTGAAGATTTAAATGTTACTAAAGATAGCATTCTTCTCCTTAGAAACATAGGCCCTATTGGTGCGCCAGGTATGCCAGAGGCAGGCTTGATACCTATCCCTAAAAAATTAGCGAGGCAAGGTGTAAAAGATATGGTGAGAATATCAGACGGCAGGATGAGTGGTACTGCCGCAGGAACTATTGTTTTGCACGTATGTCCTGAAGCTGCAGCAGGCGGCACGTTAGGTATTGTAGAAAGTGGTGATATTATTAAGCTAGATGTTAAAAATAGATTACTTGAACTAAAATTATCTGATGAAGAAATAAATAAAAGAAAGAAGAATAAAAAGCTTAATACAGATGTTAAAAGAAGGGGTTATAGTAAAATCTTCCATGAAAGCGTTCTTCAAGCAGATAAAGGAGCGGACTTTGATTTTTTAAGGCCTGTTAAATAATATCAAGAGGTTGAAATATATCTTTGCATATGAGGAAAATTTTTAAAGTAATCTTGATGGAAAGTTTGAGTTATATTTTTAAATTCAATTAAATTTTCTTCATCTATTTTTTCAACTTTTATGTTTGCCAATTTCATTTCTTTAAGCAGGTTTGCATCTTCTAGGACAGCTAATTGTCTTTGAAATTCAGTAACTTTATTAGATTTATTAATCACAAATTCTTTTTGTAAATCAGAGAGTTTGTCAAAATAACTATAATTGATTACAAATAAACAAAATCCAAAAATATGTGAAGTCAAGGTAACAAATTTTTGTTTTTTATAAACGCCAAAATTCCAATAGTTAGTTAAAGGGTTCTCTTGGGCATCAATTTCATCATTTTCTATTGCTAATTTAAAATCTCTGACATCAAGTGGCTTTGGTTTAAAACCTAGTTTTTTAAAAATATCTATATGGAGCGGGCTAGGGGTAGTTCTAATTATTTGCTCTTCGCAATCAGATAGTGATTTTATTAATCTTACTTTAGAGCTGATATGTCTAATTCCGTTGTCCCAAAAACCTAATAGTTTTAAGTTTTTATCTTTTAATTTATTATCAATATAATCAAAGAAATCAAATTTTAATAATTCATAAGCTTGGCTTCTATTATTAAAAAAATAGGGCAAATCTAAAATTTTAATCTCAGGCAATATTTTTTCAAAATAGCTTGATAACAAATATGAAATATGTAGCTCTTCTTTTTGTGTTTTTGAAATCAAACTGGAGGCTTTTTCTCCTTTATTTGTAATGTCCATGGTAAAATCTATATCAAAATTACCATTTATATCATTGATAAAATATTCAATAGATTTGGTGTGTAATGAATTAGATCCTTGGTAACCACCAATAATTAGTTTGTCTTTCAAAATGAAAGTCTTATTTTATTTTGAATAGGGAGCAAGCATTACCTCCAGTTATCATTTCAATTTGATCACTAGATAAACCTTCGGTGCCCATAACATGTTCTATAGGGTCATCTTCTGCCATGTCGTATGGATAATCTGTTCCCATAACAATATGATCAGCGCCATATTTATCAATAAGGTACTTTAGCTGATCAAATGAGAAAACTACAGTATCAAAATACATTCTTTTGAGGTAATCAGACGGTTTGTGTTTAAGATTATTGCCTCTGCAATCGGGCCTTGCGCCCCATGCATGATCAATTCTAGCAGAATATGCTGGGAGATATCCTCCTCCATGGGCAACAAAGATTTTTAAATTTGGATTTTTTTCCATTGTTCCATCAAAAATTAAGTGATGCAGTGCTGCTGTGGTATCCATTGGATTACCAATGATATTAATAAAATAATGATCTTTTAATCTATCACCTTCTGGATAACCATTAGGATGAAGAAAAATTGGCACATCTAACTTTGTAGCCGTTTCCCAAATTCCGTCATATGAAGGGTGTGACAGCTCTTTGCCATCTTGGAATGTAATAATTTGAAAACCTCTAATATCAAGGTCATTTACACATCTTTCCATTTCTTTTACTGCAACGTCACCATTCTGCATTGGTAATGTACCTAAAGCTACAAACCTGTCTTTACGGTTGTTTGCTGTTTCAGATAGTTTATTATTAATAGTTTCAATTGCTTTGAAAGCTACCTGACTTTTTACATTACAATAATGTTGAAAGGGAACAGGAATAAGGACTTGTGTATCAATACCTTGCGAGTCCATTTTCTTTAATCTCGTTTCAACATTTGTAAGATCCATGAATCTGTCTTTAATTTGTTGGATATTTTGATTTGTTGTTATTTGATTTGCGTGTCTAAATGCAGGAATATCTTGTTGATCAAATAAACCTTGAACCATATCAGCTGCTTCTTGGACGTGAAGATGGCAGTGAGCATCAACAGTTTTTGATTTTGGCCTTGTTTTGTAGCCAGGTTCACCATGAGATCTTCCAGAAGTTGATCCATAAGGTTTAATAGTCATGTATACACTCCATATTACAAAAATTTTAAATAAAAAAATATAATAATTACAATATGTTAACAATTCAATATGATTTAATACATTATATCAGTGAATTGTAATAAAATTTTAATATTTTCTTATATAATATATATAAATTAAACATCTAAAAGGATTATTTTAAATATGGATAACATAATTGATGTACATAAGACTATATATTCACCAATAGGAAGGTTTATTGTTAGTAGAATGGCCTCATCTGTATACTGGTCAAATGATCATATGGTTAATGAAATAAAAACTAATCCTCAATTATTTAAAGAATTTTCATTTCATTTTAATGAATATAAAAAACAACTATAGTTATTATCTATTTATATGTGATCCTTGGGTAGGGTATCATATTATTAATTATATATTATTTATATATTTGTCGCATAATATATATTATGTATTAAATATTAATAACTAAACCATCATATGCTGGCAAAACACCTGGTGGACATAAATTAGTAACAGCATCATGATCTGACTCAGGACTTAAATGTGTAAGGTAAGCAATCTCAGGTTTGAGATTTGATATCCATTCAAAAGATAAATCAAAGTGTGCGTGAGCCATATGCGGTGTTTCTCTTAAGCCAGTAATAATTAATACTTTTAAGTTATTTAATTTATCAAAACTCTTTTTAGGAAAATCAACCACATCAGTACAATAAGCCAATTGATTATTAAAAATAAACCCAAGTGTGTCTATTACGCCATGGTTTTGTTTAATTGTATTAATAGAGACATTGTTGATAATTAATTCTTCAAAATAATCAATTATATGCATCTCAAGTGGTGGTTTAAAGTATGATTGGCTAGAAGATGATTTATTAAATAAATAATTAAAGCGTTCTAATAAAAAATAAGATGTTTCTTTATTTGTATATATTTTGATTTTTTCTTTATTGTAAAAATAAAAAGGCCTGAGTTCGTCTAAGCCAGAAATATGATCAGAATGTTGGTGAGTTATAAATACAGCATCTAATTTTTGGATATTATGTTCAATTAATTGGTTCTTTATATCAGGGCCAGCGTCAATTAATATATTTGTATCTTCATTTTGTACCAATAATGCGCATCTTTGCCTTTTATTTTTGGGGTTTAAGGGATCACATTTACCCCATCCTAATTTTCCTAAGGCAGGTATGCCCACTGATGTCCCTGTTCCAAGAACTGTTATTTTTAAGTTATCACTCATTAATTCATCTTATCAAAAATTTTCATGGAATTAGCGTATAGTTGATTTGTAAATTCTTCAAAATCACATTCACGAAGTTCTGATAGGAATTTAGCTGTATAATAGCAGTTTTTGGGCTCATTAACTGATCCTCTTAATGGTGTTGGAGCTAAATATGGAGCATCAGTTTCAACTAATATTTTATCAAATGGCACAATGGTAGCTATTTCTTGTATAGATTTTGCTGATTTAAACGTAACTATTCCTGAAAATGAAATGTAGAAACCTAAATCTAAACCACATAAAGCTAATTCTTTTCCAGAACTAAAACAATGAAGTATAGCTTTAAAACTTCCCTTTTTATATTCACTTTCTAGGATGTTTATCATATCTTCGTCAGCGTCACGAGAGTGTATTATTAATGGAAGGTTTCTGTCACGTGCTACATTAATTTGAGTTATAAAAGAGTTTTTTTGATTAACTTTGCTATCTTTTCCATAATGATAATCTAGACCACACTCCCCTATTCCAACACACTTGTTATTGTGCGAAAGCTCTGTAAATAAATTATAGTTAGAGTTATTATTATCTTTTAAAACTTCATTTGGATGAGTTCCAACAGTAAAAAAAACATCTTTATTTTTAAAAGAGATATTTTTAATTTTTTCAATCTTATTAAGATTAGTTGATATTGTTATAATTTTATTAACATTATTTTTGTAAGAGTTTTCTAAAACCTCATCAAGTCTATCGTAAAGCTCTGGGAAGTCCAAATGTGCGTGTGTGTCTATTAGGAAACTCATTATTGTTATTGAACTCTTGGAAACAATGGTTCTGGCAGTTCTATTTTTTCTTCTCCTTTATATATATTTTCAAGATGTTTAAAATTTCTTTCATTCAAAGGAATTTTTATTTGGTCCAAAACTGACTTTGTTGTGTTTGGTAAAAAAGGTTGTAGTAAAATAGATACCTGTCTTAAAGTTTCTATTAAAGTAAACAATACAACTTCCATTCTTTTAAAATCAGTTTTTTTCAATGACCAAGGTGCTTGTTCGTCGGTATACTTATTAGCACTAGATATAACTAACCAAATATTTTTTAAAAATTGATCAAATTTTTGGTTGTCTATTAAATTTCTATAATCATCAATATTATCTTTTAAAGAATTGACTAAAACCAAATCTTCTTTATTTAGAAACTCTGGTTTTTGAGGAATGGTCTTATTACAATTTTTACAAATCATTGAAACAACCCTTTGGAAAAGATTTCCATAGCTATTTGCTAAATCACTATTTATTCTGTTATTCAATTGAGTTTTAGAAAAATCACCATCATTCCCAAAAGGAACTTCTCTCATAAGGAAATATCTAATTTGATCAACACCATATTCTTCAACTAAATCAAAAGGATTAATCACGTTTCCAAGAGATTTTGAAATTTTATTACCTTCATTTGTCCACCAACCATGAGCAAACACTTTTTTGGGCAATGGTAAATCAGCAGCCATTAAAAAAGCTGGCCAATAAACAGCATGAAATCTTATGATATCTTTACCAACCATATGAATATCAGCAGGCCAGAATTTAGAATTTTTCATGTTATTTTCATTGTTTGCATAATCACAAGCTGACAAATAATTAGTTAAGGCATCAAGCCATACATACATAATGTGCTGTTCATCATTAGGTACTTTTATTCCCCACGAAAAGCTTGTTCTGCTAACAGAGAGATCCTTCAGACCACCTTTTACAAAACTAATGACTTCATTTCTTCTAGTATTAGGAGAAATAAAATCCTTATTCTCATCATAATACTTAAGTAATTTATCTTGCCATTTTGATAAATTAAAAAAATAAGATGGTTCTTCAACCCATTCCACAGGAGCGCCTGATGGGGCTTTGCCATCTACAATTTCTGATTCAAGAAAAAAGGCTTCATCTCTTACAGCATACCAACCTGAATATTTTCCAAGATAGATATTTCCATTTTCTACTAATTTATTCCAAATTCTTTGACATGAATTAAAGTGTCTTTTTTCAGTTGTTCTAATGAAATCATCATTAGAAAAGTTCATACATTTTAGAAGACTTCTGAAGTTTACAGACACGTCGTCAACAAAATCTTGGGGTTTTAAACCCTTATTATTAGCTGCAGTTTCTACTTTTTGTCCATGCTCATCAGTTCCTGTTAGAAAGAAAACTTCAAAGTCGTCTAATCTTTTAAATCTTGCCATTACGTCACAAGCTAAGGTTGTATAAGCATGACCAATGTGTGGTACGTCATTTACGTAGTAAATTGGTGTTGTTATATAAAATGGAGAAGACATTCAATTAAACCTTTTCGAACTATATACCACATAAATCTTTGAATGAATCAATTAAAATATCAGGTTTGTTTAAATTTAATAAATTAGCAGCACTCATATTTTTATTAACTTCAGAATATAGATTCATAAGATTATTATAATGATTATTTTGGATTATTTGATGTATAAATTGTTTTTCTTTTTCTAAAGTAAATTTAAGATATTTTTTTTCTGTTAAATAAAATAAGGATTTTTTTATTAAATCATTAATAATTATATTAAGTAAATTTTGTAAAAATTCCTGGTCTTTTGAATTTATTAAAAGAATATTATTTTCATTTAAATTTAAAAAAGATTTAGATGAAATTAGATCTTCCAATAAATTTTCATAAAACTTGTAAATTTTTTTATTTTTTATTTCTTTTATTACCTCAGGTGACCCATGAGAAACATTCATTAAAAAAAACTTTTCTTGTTCTGATATGTCTGGATATTGCTCTAAGATAAAACTAATTAAATGTTCGTCTTTCAATCTATTTACGTAGAAAAAAGCGCATCTAGATTTAATAGTTTCAGGTATTTTAACAGGGTCATTTGATATAATAAAGACATAAGAGTTTTTAGGTAATTCTTCTAAAGTTTTAAGTATTAAATTACAGGAATTAATACTTAAATCTTCTATAGGGTTAATAATAGCTACCTTAATTTTTGATACTGAAAAAGTCTTATAAAAAAAAGATTTTAATTCTCTAACTTTTTCTATTGGTATATTTTTGTTATCTTTCTCTTCATTTTTTGTTAAATAATAAAAGTCTGGATGACTATTATTATCAAAAAGGTAGAATGATTTGTTTTTGATAAGATTGTCAAAGTTAAAGCTTTTATTAATTTCAACATCTTCAGATTCAAATTTGCATAGTAAGTATTTAGATAGTTTGAGTATAAAATTATTTTTACCTAAACCCTTTTGTCCTGCCAAAATAATAGCATTTGTTCTTCTGGAATTTATATTAGTTAAAATGTTCTCTTGCAAATCTCTACTTAAATAGAAATCGTTAATTGTAAAATTATTCATTTATTTTAGCTAATTTATATATGAATGAGTTAATTTTTTTTGAAATTAAACTTTTATTTAACCCAGCTTCTACATTTATAATTCTTTTAGGATATTTTTTTTGAAGGTTTACAAAACCATCGTAAACCATTTTGTGATAGTTAATACCTAAACTTTCAAATCTATTGTCATTTTGATTTAATCTTTGATTAGCTCTTTCAAGTCCAATCAATGGGTTAAGGTTTAAAAAAAAGGTAACTGCAGGATATAAATTATAGCAATATTCTTTGTGTAATTGTAATAAATTTGACTGATTTACATTTCCAGCTACTCCTTGATAAACAATAGTTGAGTCTATAAATCTATCACATAAAACAATCTTACCATTTTCAATTGCTGGTTTAATTACCTTGTTAATATGCTCTCTTCTTATTGCGTTAAAAATTAAAGCTTCGGAGTAAGAATCCCAGGAGTTAGCCTTACCAGAAACTAAAAATTTTCTAATATTTTCACCCTCTTCAGTTCCACCTGGTTCTCTTGTGGTTATTACTTCTAGATTTTGTTCTTCAAAAAAATTTTTAAGTAAATTTATTTGTGTGGTTTTGCCTACACCTTCTCCTCCCTCAAAAGTAATAAAAAGTCCCTTTTGAGAGCTCAAATTAATTTTCAACAATTTCTCCATAAAGCAAGAACTTCATTATAGATTTAATTCTTAAAAAAGGTGACATTTTAGCAACATCTTTTGTAGCAACCAAATTTTCCGTTATCGTCTTTTTTCCAGGTATTGAAATATAAATTGATCCTAATTTTTGACCTTTTAAAATTGGCGCAGGCAATGGATTCATCCATTCAACATGAACTTTTGTTTTATTATATTCAAAAGGGGTTATTATTTTATTAAAGGGCTTTTCTGCTATTAAATTAACTTTTGACTCTTTACCTAACCAAACATCAGCATTAACAACACTTTTCTGATTATTAAATAAAGACAAAAGTTTAGTTTCTCTGAAAACTATATTAAACAATCTTTTACTTTCAAATGTCCTCTTTTTTTTACTATTTAATCCATTGATTACAATAGTAACTCTTCTATTATTCCTTTTCACAGAACCAATCAAACCATAACCAGATTCCATAGTGTGTCCTGTTTTCAAGCCATCTGCACCGCTCATTGTGTAAAGCAAGGGATTTCTATTGGATTGTTTGATATTATTGTATGTAAAAACTTTTTCTTCAAAAAGTTTATATAAATCAGGAAAGTCCTCTATTAATTTTTTGGAAAGGATAACTAGATCTTGTGCCGTTGTTTGAAGATCAGGATGTGGCCAACCTGTAGAGTTAGTGAAATATGTATTTTGCATCCCTATGAGCTTTGCATATCTGTTCATTTCTCTTGCAAAAGCCTCTTCATCACCTGAGATCCCTTCAGCTAATACAACTGCAGCATCATTGCCTGATTGAACTATAAGACCTAGTAACAAATCTTTAATAGATACATTACTATTTAGTTCTAAAAAGGACCTGGACCCTCCCATTTTCCAAGCTCTTTCAGAAACCAAAAAAGTGTCTGACATATTAAGTGAATTATCCTTGATTTTATCAAATACTATATAAGAAGTCATAACTTTTGCCATTGAGGCAGGTTTCATAATATTATTTGAGTTTTTTTCAAACAATATTTGATCAGTCTCATGATCATATATAACAACTTGTTTTGCTGGTGTTGTAATCTCGAGGATTTGACCAATACTAGTGTTTGACAATCCAAAAACTAAAAAAAATAAAATATTTGTTATATAAAAAGTTTTTTTAAATCTCATAAACATACAAACCCTAATTTTTATTATTCAATAGTAATCTTTGCGCCTTGCATACCTTTTTCTAGAAGCATTGAGTGTAATGAATCAACTTTCTCCACACTCAAAAATGGTCCTGCTTTTACTTGATAAAAAGTTTTCCCTGAGTTCAAAATTTTATAAATTTTAACTTTTTCTAGATATGAAACTTTATCTCTCATTAATTCAGCATTTTTTTGAGAATTAAAAGAGGCGAGCTTTATATAGATATTATATTCTTTTTTTTCGTTGGTAAGGTCGTAATTAATTCTTTTTTTTGTTTTGTAACTTTTAGAACCTTGAATTTTTACTTTAGTAGTTGATGGTTTTTTTATAATCGGTGATTCAGATTTTGGTAGATCTGCAATTTCAGGAAATTTACCATTCTTAGCTAACTTCTCAAGTGTTAAACTTATATCTTTTAGAACAGTAACCCGAACCAATCCAGTTCCATTTCTCTTTAAATCAAGAATGTCTGCTGCCTTTGATGACAAATCTATTATTCTATCATTAACAAAAGGTCCCCTATCATTTATCCGTAAAATAATAGATTTACTATTTTCTAAATTCGTAACTCTTACAGCACTTGGAAGAGGTAATGTCTTATGTGCAGCTGTTAAAGCATATTGATTATAAATTTCTCCGTTTGCGGTAAGTTTTCCATGAAATTTTGGGCCGTACCAAGATGCAATACCAGTTTTATTGTATGATAAGTCTTTTTTGGGAAAATAAAATTTACCTTTTATATTATATTTATTACCAACCTTATAAATTGGTTTAGCAACAATTTTTTCTTTTTCTTTTGGAATTAAATATTTTTTTCCTAAGTTTGCAGCAACCTCAACTCCAGATGTACAAGCTTGAGTTAAATAAATTAAAAGAAGGATTAAAAGTTTTTTAAACATTATAAAGAAACTTTAAAAGATTTATAAATTTGAAGTACATATTTAAATTAATATAACGTATCAGATAGTTTGCCAACTGCTATTGCAAAATAATTTGACCTATTCCAATTCAAAAGAGCATCAAAGTTTTTGTATACTAAATATCCATATTTGCCATAATTGTCTGGAATAACAAGACGTGCTTTTACATTAACCTTTGGCAAACTTTTTTTACTTTCATTAAGTATTCCATAAGAAGACCATTTTTTAAGTAATAAATATTTTCCTTTTTTAACTTTGTTATTATAATTGCCTAAATAAACTTTCCGACCCCACGTTAATTTATCAGACCAACCTACACTCTTTAAATAATTAGCAGCAGATGCAAATACGTCGGGCTTATAATTCCAAATATCTTTATTTCCATCTTTATTCCAATCACTTGCATAATTTAAAAAACTTGAAGGCATAAATTGACATTGTCCCATAGCACCTGCCCATGAACCAGTCATTTTGCTAAGTGAAATATGTCCATCATTAATAATAGTTAGTGCGTTTAATAATTCTTTTTTGAAATATTGATGGCGCCTTCCTTCATAAGCTAATGTTGATAATGCAGAAATCACTGAGAAACCGCCAGTTAACCTTCCGAAATCAGTTTCAATTCCCCACAAAGCAACTATAAAACGAGGTTGAACACCATAAAATCTACTAATTTTTTGAAGTATATCTTTGTTTTCTTTAAATTTTATTTTTGCTTTTTTTATTCTTGTGGTCGTTACTACACGTTTGAGATATTGATCTAGTGTTAATTTAAACTCTGGTTGAGATCTGTCTAACTCGATAACACGTGGAATAAAAACTGTTTTATTTTGAAAGTCTTTGATTAATTCTGTTGCAATACCTTTTTGCTCAGCTTCTTTTGAGATATTTGATAAAAATTGTTTGAAATCATTTTGAGAAAAGGCTTTAAATGAGAACGTAAGTATGTACAAAAATATAATAGACTTTAGAATGCTGGACATATTTAAAAAAACCTCTTTTTTTAATTATTCTTTATTTGTTCTATTTTAATTGCAAGAAAAAATAATTTTAAGATAGGAGATTAATTTTATACCAAAATTTATAAAAAATATTACTTGCTAACAATCTATAGCTAGTTTAATAAAATTTAGTTGTTGGATGGGTGACTGAGCGGTTGAAAGTACCGGTCTTGAAAACCGGCGAAGGTGAAAGCCTTCCGTGGGTTCGAATCCCACCCCATCCGCCATTTACCTTAAATCATATATAATTAATAAGTTAAAAATTTTAATGAAAATAATAATTTTAATTATCTAAATCTTAAAGCTAAGATTTAGATAAGAGAAAATTTAAATCTCAATTTCTGGATATCAAATCATTAATTAGATGCAAGGTTGTTTTTTGTAAGGTAAAATGACCTATATATGAATTAAACTAGCTTTATAATTAATTTTAGTTATTTGAATTTAATTTAAAATGAAAGTAACGTTAAAATATTTTAAATAATTAGTTAAGGTAAGTTAATGAAAAACAAAGAATTAACCCATAGGCTAAATCGAGCTATTGGACAAATAGAATCAGTTAAAAGAAGTTTATTAGTTGATGGCAATGATGATTGTATCAAAACACTTCAACAATTAAAAGCAAGCATTAATGCATTAAAAAAATTTGGTGAAGCATATATGGCTGAGCATTTAGAAAATTGCATGGAAAAAGGTATGTCCTCAGAAGAAATGAAGAATAATATGAAGAAAGTAATAGCTGGCACCTTCTTTCTTTAACATTATATGTTTATTGATATACTATACATGGTATGGTAAAGTAAAATTATGATTGATCCATTCGGTGGCATTAAAGGTAAAGAATTAAGTAGTACCTCTGGCTTTCAAGTTGATAAAGAAGAGGCATTAAGAGAAGTCAATATTTCTATCGATTTTTTGGAAAATAAAAAATTAATAAAACCTACTTTTCTTGAAACTTTAAGAACAAAAAATACAAAAATCAAAAAAGAAAATAATAATGTATGGGATTATGTTCCAAATACAAATAATGAGTTTGTAAATATTCATTTATTTTGGAGCAAAAAAATTGTAAGGACTAAAAATGGAGTCCCTATAAAAGCTCTCAAAGTAGGTTTAATAGGTTTAAAAGCATTTTTTAACCAAATTAATCCCCAAAAACCAAATCTTAATCACCCTGACATTTTAGAGTGTTATAAATTGAGTTTAGAAAATTATAACGATTTACCACCTATTGAAAATATTAATTCTACAGAAAGTGATGAAATTTTACTTGACCCTTTTGCTGGAGTAAAAGGCGTGGATATATATAAAAAATATAATGATATTAAAAAAGATAAAGATTTAGCCCTACAAGAAGCAAAACATTCTCTCGATTTTATTGATCAACTTGAGGTTCCTAAATCTAGAAGAGATAAAAAAATTATTAATAAAAAACCAAAATTTATAGAATTTACATTTCCAACATCTGAAAATTATTTAAATGTAAATCTTTGGTGGTCTGGAAAAATCATTCAAAGGAGAGATAATTTAGAAATTGGAAGAGCAAGGCTAGCTTTAGCATCAATTTCAAAATTTATTGAATTAATAGACGTAGAAAGTCCTGATTTAGAAAATCCAGCAATTAATCAAATGTATGAAATAACAAAAATTAAATATACTCCTGGTAGACAAAAAAATTCTAGACTTGAATTAAAGTCAATAGAAGAAGGAGGACTAAGTTACTGGTCTCAAAAAACACATCGCTGGATTACTGGTAAATATGACTCAAAAAATAAAATATTTATTCCACCAAAGCAGAATTTATAGAAAATTATAGTATAATGAATAATATAATCCTTAAACTGTTTATTAAATTAACAAAAATATTCTTACTTCCTTTGATCGTTATTTTTGTAATCTATTTTTGGCCAAATATTAGATTTGAATTGATATCTGTTGATTTTATTGGTCAAATAATTTCTTCTTCTGAAAATGATAAGTTCATTGGTGGGTACTCTCTTTTTTTATTAATATTTGTTTTTCTAGGTATTTGGATACCACTTTTGTCCCAAAATATTAGACTAATCAATTTTACAAGTTATATACCCTCTTTATTACCTGCACTAGGTCTTGTAGGTACTTTTTTGGGCATTTTTAAAGGTTTAGGTGAATTTGACCCTGGAAATATAGACAGAAGTTTACCAATACTTTTAGAAGGTCTTAAGCTCGCGTTTACCACAAGTATTATAGGAATGATAGGAAGTGCAGTTGTTAAAATTTTTAGCTTCATGCAACCGGAAATAAAAAACAGGGACGAAATTGGAGAAAATGATTTCTTTCGTCAATTTGAAGAGCAAAACAAATCATTAAAAGAGATTAAAATTGGTATTGATCAATTAAGTAATAAAATGGATGATTTTACATCTTCTTTAGGTGAAAGTACTGTAGAACAATTAATAAAGGCTATTGAGACTGTAATAAAAGATTTTAATAATAAAATAGAAGAACAGTTTGGTGAAAACTTTAAACAATTTAACAAAGGTTTAGAAAAATTACTTGAATGGCAAACTCAATATATAGATGAAATTGAAAAAACTAAAAATGCTATAGATATATCTAATCAACTTATTCTAAATCATGAAAAAACAGTTGCTAAAATTTATGAAAAATTAGATTTAATACCATCAACATTAAAGCCTGTAGAAGAAATTTTAGTTACAATTAATTCTGAAAGACAAAGCACTGAACAGACACTAAAAACACTATCAGACCTTAGGTCACAAGCTCAGAACACTATACCAATATTAGAGAGTCAATTAAAACAAGTATCACAATTATTAGCAGATGAAATTAATCAAATATCAAAAAAACTTGTAACATTAGATCAAGAGATGACAAGTGAATTAGAAAAAGCTATTGAAATGATGGGGGCGCATCTTGGGTCATTATCTGAACAATTAGTAAAGGATTACCAGCCATTAGTTAATGATTTAAGAAGTTTAATAGAAGTTTCAAAAAAAGTTAGAAAATGAAATTTTTAGGCTCTAAAAAAGGTGACATAGATAATTCTGTTTGGTTATCAAACTCTGATCTGATGGCAGGATTAATGATTATTTTTTTATTTATAGCGATTGGTTTTATTAAAGAAAAAGCTCCAGAAATAGTTGGTCAACAAGATTATATTTTAAGCTATTTGTCTGCTAAAGAAGCAAAAGAAAATGAAATTAATGATTTATTAGATAATAGCTTTAGTAAGGATGAAAAAAAATCTTGGCAATTTGAAATAATACCAGAAGAAAATTTGATAAGGTTCAACTCTCCTGATGTGATGTTTAGGCAAAATAAAAATGAATTAAGTGATAAGTTTAAAGATATAATTAATAATTTTTTTCCTAGATACATCAATGTTTTATCAAAATTTGGATCTATTATAGATGAAATTAGAATAGAGGGTCATACATCATCTGAATGGTCTGATATAACTAAAGAAGAAGCTTATATAAGAAATATGGTATTATCACAAGAAAGAACCATGTCAGTAATGAATCAAGCTTTAAAATCATTAACTCAAAAAAATATACATCTAAAAGCTAAAGAATGGGCATTTTCTAAAGTAAGTGCATCTGGTTTATCATCAAGGTCTATTATCAAAGACAATTATGGAAATGAAGATTTTGTAAAATCAAGAAGAGTAGAATTTAGATATGTTTTAAATAATGATGAAAAATTGAATTATATATCCAATTATCTTAAAGATTTTAAAAATGGTAAAAATTAAATATAATTTTAATAAGATGAATGGGGCTTTAAAAGAAGCTGGGGCTGAATTAAACTTTAAATATAAATTTAATAATCCAAATTTTTATAAAAACAGTATTATAAGTCAATTTAATGAAGATGGAATGTTAACTGTTAATAATGAGATAGAAATTAATTTTTTTGGTGGATTAAATTTTTATAAAAACTTAATAGTCTTAGCTTCATTTAATGAATTTAAAAAGAAAAAAAATGAGGAAATTTTAATTCATTTTTCTAAATGCGAAGATTATGAACTGAATTATGAAAAAAAAACTCATGAATTGAATTTACACCTACCTACCTCAAATATATTTCAAGATGATATAAAAAATAAAAATTTCCAAAAGCACAAACCTTGTGAAAAATGTCTTAAAATTATTAATTGGAATAATATCAATAAAGCTGAGGATTGGTCTAGAAGAGTTATCTTAGAACAGTTTTCTGTTAAAAATTTTTATGAACATATTCTACCATTTCAAAAAGAATTAATAGCCAACATTCATAAAAATGATTTTTTAGTTAACCTGCCTTTAAATTTTGCTCGTATAAATGAAGTTATTAAAGCACAAAAAAAATGGACTTGTGAAGTTTGTAAAATCAACACATCAGGTATGAAACAGCTTTTACATATTGAGATTAAAAATATTTTAAAGGACAATATAAATTCATCAAATTATAATAGTATATGCACAAGCTGTTTAAAGCATAGACATAACGAAATTTCTTTAAACAAGAATGAAATAGAATTCATTAAACAATTTAAGCCTAAAACTTGATCATTAAATAAATAATACAAATAATTATATATTAAGAATAAAAAAACTTATTTTTTTTATAAAAAAGTTTAATCATATAATTTAATGTAATTGACTGAAAGGACAAATATGAAAGCTTATTGGGTAGCACGCTCAAAGATAATTGATCCCATTGAATATAAAAAATATACAGATCAAGTTCCTCATATCATATCCAAATTTGGAGGAAAAGTTTTAGCTAGAGGTGGAAATTTTAAAATTCTTGAAGGTACTGATAAAT
>ERZ807291.2730-NODE-2730-length-26032-cov-7.996882_pt1 | contig 26032 bp, 26 predicted proteins | sample MGYA00521257_ERZ807291 | MGnify/ENA primary metagenome ERZ807291 (study PRJEB31413, sample SAMN03169783) | marine metagenome | biome: Marine; feature: Water; material: Subsurface seawater | place: North Sea | collected 2011-04-28 | depth 1 m m ... | reverse complement strand
ACCCACGCTCTTTCGAACTGCAGCTTAAGTGCAGCGCCTTAGACCACTCGGCCATACTGGCTTTGATATCTGGAGTGGGATTCGACCATTGTGATTAGAAGTCGCACGTGCGAATTATTTTAAATTAATTAAAGAATAGTTATTCTTTAATTATAATGGAATCAGTTATTGAGAAATATAATATTAGAAAATGTCAAAATTTCTTTAACCTTAATGATATTGTTAATAACTTAATTGAATCAAAAAGTCCTACAACCTATATGAATAAAATACAAGATAAGAAAAAAATCAAATTAAATTACTATATTACAGAAACACAATTTATTACTTTACTCAGTAAAAGTAAAAAAAAAATATGCAAAGAAGCACTTGAAACTATCAATCATATAACATCAGATAATGAAACACAACTTGTTATACCAGATAATAAAACACAACTTGTTGTACCAGATAATCAATTGTCATTTGAAGGAACTAATTTTTTTTACTTCAAAGATGATAATAATGAAATCTGGTTCAAAGGACGAGATGTTGCTAAGATACTTGGATATAAGGATACAAAAGATGCAATACAACAGCATATTGATAAAGAAGATAAAATACCTTATAAGGATTTAGTAGCGGTGCCCAATACCCCCCAAAAAGGTATAACTAATACTGAGGGTTCGAATTTGAATATAAAGCCAAATACCATATTTATTAATGAATCAGGATTATATAGCATCATGATATCAAGTAAATTACCAAAAGCAAAAGAATTCAAAAGATGGATTACTAAAGAAGTATTACCAAAAATTAGAAAAACAGGAAATTATTCTTTAATAGATGAACCAGATGTTAAATTATTACCTGATCTTAATGAATTTGAAAATAAGAATTGTTTTTATTTATTGAATATAAAAGACAATCTGTATAAATTTGGTATATCACAAAATATTAAAGATAGAATAAGCTCTCATAAGAGAGAACATAAATTTAAAAATTTAGTTAAAATATGGAATATGGACAGTTTTGAATTTGTAAAAAAATTAGAAAAGAAAGTGAAAGATATTATTAAACAATGGAATATTCAATATAATGAAGAAAATCAATTAGAATGGTTTCAAACAAACGAAATGTGTACTCTCGATAATATTATAAATAAAATTAATGAATACATTGAAACAATTGTACATGAAAATAAAAATGATAATAATCAATTAGAAATTCAAAAAGAAATAACTAAACAGAAAGAAATAGAAAATAAAACAAAAGAAATTGAATTGATATCTAATTTATTATCATCATATAAAGGACCACTATTAGATAATATTCTAAGTTATTATTTTAAAATAAATAATAATCAGTTAACTGACTCTGTAAAAAATAATTTAATTGATACTGATTCAGATAATGAAGAAATAAATAGTCATTATAATGCAAATGAAACAGAAGAAAGTGAAGTAGAAAATGAATTAGAAGATGATAGTAATAAATGTATTGATTGTGATGTTCAAATAATGAAAGAATCTACTAGATGTAATAAATGTAGTGGAAAATTAAGATTTATGAATTCTTCTAAAGATAGACCATCGTATGAACAATTAAAAGAGGATTTAAAAAAATCTAATTATACAAAAGTGGGAGAAAAATACAAAGTTTCAGACAATACTATTCGTAAATGGATTAAGAAATATGAGAAATATGATAATATATAATCCAATTAAATTTATAAATAATTGTTTGATTTAAACAAATAAGAAATATATAACTAAAAATTTATTTATATATTAAATGTTTTACCTTCATTTGGAATTGAACCAAATTTGATACCATAAAAGGTGTTGACAGTAGTGGGATTCGAACCCACGCTCTTTCGAACTGCAGCTTAAGTGCAGCGCCTTAGACCACTCGGCCATACTGCCTTTGTTACATAATAGTAACACCCAATGCAGGACTCGAACCTGCAACCTTTCGATTAGAAGTCGAACGCGCTATCCATTGCGCCAATTGGGCATACAAACTAGAGTTATGGTCTTTCCCATAAGTCAAATAAAATTAATTATTTAGGAATATATTTATAAAATTAAATATGCTGTATCTAGTTTAAAGGGGCAGATTTCAAAATAAAGTTTTTTGAATAAAAATTTTTTATTAATTTATGCTGTAAGAAATCTAAAATATGACAGCAGTGGGATTCGAACCCACGCTCTTTCGAACTGCAGCTTAAGTGCAGCGCCTTAGACCACTCGGCCATGCTGTCTTTGCAAGTTACTATAAAAAACGCGAAAATGTTTGTTTTTTTTATGCTGTAAATAACTTAAAAACGCTCCGTATAGGGATCGAACCTATGACCTAACGATTAACAGTCGTTCGCTCTAACCAACTGAGCTAACAGAGCTTGCTGACTACAAATTAATTTTTTAATTAAAAAAATTGCTGTACGTAGTCAAAATACACCCGATGTGGGGCTCGAACCCACGGCCACTAGATTAAAAGTCTAGCGCTCTACCTACTGAGCTAACCGGGCTTGCAAATTACCTTAAATTAATAATTTAAATAAAATTATGCTGTAGGTAATTTAAATATGCTCAATGTGGGGCTCGAACCCACGGCCTCTGCGTTATAAGCACAGCGCTCTAACCAACTGAGCTAATCGAGCATTTTAATATATTAAAGAAAAGATCTTAAGATGAAATAATTTCAATTTTTTTTACTATTATAAACAATATTTAAATTATTCTTCTACTTCTAAAACTATATATTCGCTTATATTTAAATAGTTTTATAATATAATCTTTATATTAAAATTAAACATATTGGATTGCCATTACTTTCATTTTCTTCTAATAATATATATATTATAATATTTAAATAGTTTAAAATAAATCGCTTTTAAAGCTTATTTTCTTTTCTATATATTAAAGGTTATAAAATATTCTCTGAATTTCAACAATTAGATCCTTGGTTCTCTATAACTATTAAGAAATATTTTATTCTCGCATCCTTTTTATAAGGATAAATGGTAACTTTATCAATGATAAAGCCTCTAAAATAATCAAAATCATAATTATATGGAACTTTAAATATAAAATATTTCGCATTTTGTCTATTATTCAAATAAAAATCTAAAATCTCTATATCACCCAAATATAACTTTAATTTCTCAAACTCCTTATAATTACGACCACCCCATGGCGCATCGATATAGATTAAATCTTGTTCAATGTCTTTGATTACAACATTTGTATCACCATTATATGCTTTCATATTTTTTTTACTATTTAAAACATTTATATTATTTTTTAGAGCCTCGTAATTTATATTTAAATATTCTATCGCATTTACACTTTTGAATATTTCTGCTATATGTATCGAGTCTGTACCTATATTTGCTGTCCCATCTGTTATTGTTATATTTAAATCATTATTTGTTGTTTTCAAAATTACATCTATTAACTTTAATGATCCTTTAATTTTAGAACTACTATATATACTATCAGATGTAAACATTAATTTTTTATATGTTTCATTACTTATATTATTAAATATTGTCTTAGCAAAATTATAAGAAACATTGATAATTTTATTATCTTCAATTATTGTCTCCATTAAATTAAAATATAATTTTATATTTAAATATAACCTCACTCAATAATTACATAATTTAAAGATAATCTATTTCTCACAAATGCTAAAATATCACTATAACTATTACCATCATTATCAATATATTTATTATATTCTATATTATCAGTTATTAATTTACATTTAAAACTATTCTTACCTATTTCATACACTTGAACATTATATTTTATATCTGATAATATATTATCAACTATTTCAACATATACTTGAGGAACAAAATCTAAATTTTCCTCATAAATTATTTCTATTACTATATTACCATTTACTGACATCCAATTATTACTATTTTTTGAGATTATCTTAGAGGTTTTATTATTATTAAATGGCAGATATTGTGCTTGAGAAAGTTTAATTTCTCTCTCTAATCTACCTATTTCATTTTCTAAAATATTTATTCTATTCTTCATATTTTCATTGTCAATCATAAATGATATAATTGACATACTAGAAGGATGATCTTCATCAAACTTCTCAATTAAATTTATTTTATTAAAATTACCATTTGCTGAATAAAAAGTATTCATATAATATATAAATATTTTTTACTTATTATTATTATTATTTAATAATAAATTTATAAAAGCTACATAATTTAAAGTTAAATGTTCTGCACTTACACTTATTAACTTATTACTATCTAATTGCTCTGACCAATTTGAATTTACTCCAATATCATATAAAAATTTAATATAATCATTTACTAACGATCCCATATCATCATAATCTTCATATAAACTTAAAATCATATTAATATGCATCTCATCCTTTAGACGCTTATAAAAAATTACTAAATAAATTGTACATAATAACCAAACATTATTTCCAAAATATTTATCATTTGGATATCGCCCTATCAAATATAACTTACTATCTTTATTAATTTTTATATTATCTCTATAATATTTCACAATTTCTGACACATAACTTACTAAACACATATCTATATTTATATTACAAACATCCAATGCAATCAATATTGAACTATCTAAATTATCTTTATAATTATTCACTAATGGATTTAAATGAGGAATTACATAAAAATTATTAAAATATAAAATATATTCATTTATATAATTATAATATTCTTGATATTTACTTACTGCATTATCATCTTTCATTAATGATGCTATATTTATTCCAACCTCTAATGCATTCCTCTCGAATAATTTTGTTGTTAAATGATGATCATTAATTTCCTCCCAAAAATCATAACTCTTATTAAAAGCATTCTTACAAATATATTCTAAATCACTTTTAATTATACTTGTATTTTTACTAAATTTATTATATAATAAATCAGTCATATCCGTATTATCTTTTTTAAAATTATATAAAAAAAAATTATCTAAAGCTAAAACTCTTAAGGCTGGACCATCATTTAATGGATATTTATTATTCGTTTTTGTACCATTAACCTTATACTTTACCTCACCGCGACATAAACCTAAATCCAATATCCCACTTTCAAATTTAATATATTCCATAAATCTAGTAAAATATGTTATATCATCTATTTCATTATTTATATATAACTTTTCAACCGCTAACATACTTAATGCTGCATCTTTCGTCCAATGATAATAATAATTTGGACTTTCAATTGATGGTGATGAAATACAACATCCATTACCTACCTTATTCAAATTATTAAGAAATAATAGTATTATATCATTTAGCATTACTAAATATATTTTATTAATTTAATTATGGTTATATATAAATATTTACCTTCCTCAATTACTTAACATATTTGATATTTATTATGAAAAAGATCCAAACAAAAAAACATCATGTGGATTTAACGGACATAAAATATTAATATAGTCTTTATTGAATCATCCATGATTATTGTAATAAAATTCTTAAACATTTATATAATTTTTAATTTTATAAAATTATATTTATATATATAAATGACTGAAACATATAAAATACATTATCAATTAGGCGGTGCTAGAAATTTAGCACCATTAGATCCTGGTATTGATAATAAAAATAGAAAAGATTATAATATTTTAAATTCTACATTGCAAAAATATGTGAAAAGTATAGATGATTTTTTTATGGCTAATCCTGATAAAAAAAATGATTACCTTCAACAAACGGAGGAGGTAGAATTTAAAAAAAAAACGCCTAAAGTAAAAGTAAAAGCAAATTATGAAGATATTAAAAAAAATTCTACAGTTCAAAATTTTCTAAATCCTCCTACTGGAAAAAAATTTTCTAATACTGAAAAAAATATAATCTTTAATATTATCAAAAATATTTTTGATATAAATCAAAAATATTTAGAAAAAAATCCAGCACCAGCACAGAAAATTTTAAATAAAATTAATATTCACCATGAGGATCATGATCCACTATTTCATGCTATTTTAAATAACTTTGATAAAATGTTAAATCAATGCTTAGCATATCGTACATATAGATTAATGAATCCCACTTTATTTAGTTTTTTTGAAACAAATGGTTTTAAAGTAGATCCAAATCATATTTCAATGATAAAATCTGGTGTTCCTAAAGATTTTAAAGAAGATGAATTAGAATATTTAGTAAAAATGGCAGGATTCGTTCAAACATCACCACAAATGTATACAAGAATGGTATAAATTTAAGTAAGTTTATTATTTTTATATTAAGATGATAAATGATACGTAATTTGGTCAGAAAATATTCAAATATTCCAAAATTTAATTATGAAATTACAGATATTAAAAATCAATGTTATAAAATATTAAAGGAAGAATGTACTCATACACCTGGTAGAGTTAAAATAATTAATTCTATTATTAATAAACCTGAAATATATATTCAAGATTATAGAAAATTTGATAAAGATATGTCTACATATTTAGAATATCTCTATATTATAAATAGCAAATGTAGTTAATTTAATAAATTTAATTAAATTATTAAATTATTCAGTTTTTGAAGTATATACTATCAAATCTACTAATCTATTACTATAACCCCATTCATTATCATACCATGAAATTAATTTTACAAAATTATCATTTAATGCAATTCCTGCTTTTATATCAAAAATACTACTTCTTGAATCTCCTTCAAAATCTTTACTTACTAAATCTTCATCTGTCCAACCTAAAATTCCGTTCATTTCATTATCTGATGCTAATTTAATTTGATCAACTATTTCATCATATGTTGCACTTTTTCTTAATTTAACAGTCAAGTCTACAACTGACACATCGATTGTTGGTACTCTAAATGCCATACCTGTTAATTTTCCTTCTAACTCTGGTATTACTTTACCTACTGCTTTTGCTGCACCAGTTGATGATGGAATAATATTAGTACTTGCACTTCGTCCACCTCTCCAATCTTTAGCTGATGGACCATCAACTGTTCGTTGAGTTGCTGTAGTTGCATGTACGGTTGTCATTAAACCTTCTTCAATAATAAATTTATCATGAATTACTTTTGCTAATGGGGCTAAACAATTTGTTGTACATGATGCATTAGAAAATACACTTTCTCCATTATAACTTTCATTATTTACACCCATTACAAACATAGGAGCATCTTTAGATGGAGCCGAAATTACTACTCTTTGAGCACCACCTTCTAAATGTTTACTTGCTCCCTCGATTGTTGTGAACATACCAGTTGATTCAACAACATAATCTGCACTATAAGTATCCCATTGTAAGTTTTCTGGATTTCTATCTGCTAATCTATATATTTTACGTCCATTTACTAATAGATTACCCTCGTCATATCCAATTTCATAATTACATATTCCATGTACACTATCATACTTTAATTGATAACCCATATAATCAATTTCAGAAAATGGATCATTAATTGCGACTACTTCAATATCTTCTCCATTTAATCTTCTATCTTCTATACATCTAAAAACTAAACGTCCAATTCTACCAAAACCGTTAATTCCTACCTTAACCATATAAATAAATTTCTATAATAAAATATTTATGGATAAAATTAAAATAATTTTTTATCTTTAAACATTCTAAATGACCACATACATCCAAGGAAATATACTGGTATCATCATATAATGGTATAATGTATGATCGGTGTAAAATAATTGTTTACCTACATATACACTCATAATTGGAACTCTAACTATAAAATATAAATATTTTTGAATATCTTTCCATAATTTAATTTTTTTATTATCTAAAACGGGTTGATGTAAATAATAATAAACCATGTAATAGGGCAAATTTGATAACTCAGCCCAAAATAACACTTCATATATTGGATATTTTACATTACTATTTAACATAAATAATGAAAATATATGATGATATAAAAATACAAACTTATTTAATCCTTTTTGCGTAAATAAAGTTACTAACGAATCATAAATAAAATAACCAGTCGAAAATGACTTTATATTGTAACCTAACAAACCTAAATTTGGCTGACTTACTAAACTTAACTTATCTCCTAACACATGACCTAAACATAATAATGTAGATCCTAAAGCATGTATACCAGATGTATAATTAATTGCTATATTATATTTACTACTAGTTAATGTGAAAATGCCATTAACTAAAAAAAATAAAGTAGTTCCTGCTAATGCAGACTGTGGCGTAACATTCATATATTATATTGTTAATATTTAAAAACTTAAATATTATATTAAATAAATGGGTATAAAGAATTATTGCTCTAATCTACTAGATTTATATAAAAACATATCATCTAAAAAAAGTCCATCAAATATTGATTTATTATGTATAGATATTAATACAATATTACATAATATTTGTAATAAATCAATAAATAATGAACAATTTGAAAGTAATTTAATTAAAGAACTAACTCAAATTGTAAAAAAATTTAATCCTAAAGAAATTGCATTATTTGCAGATGGTCAAGCGCCACTAGCTAAAGCTAAATTACAAATAAAAAGAAGACAAAAATATTTATATGATAAACCTTCTGGAATTAGTACATTAAATTTAACTCCAGGTACAATATTTATGGATTCAGTAGATGATATTATTAAAAATTTCTTAAAAAAAATTAATTTGCCTTCATTTTATTCTTCTTCAAAAGAAAATAATGAAGGAGAATTAAAATTATTTTCTTATATAATAAATAAAAAATTATTTGATAAAAAAATTTGTATATATGGAGATGATTCAGATATTATTGTTTTATCATTATTTAATACTCCTATTTTAAATTTGTATATCTATAATAATCACAAATTTATTTCTTTGTTTAAACTTGTACAAAATTTATCTGAATTAAGTGAAATACAATATAATTTTAAATATCATCCAATTAGAAAAGATTTTGCTTTACTATCTTTATTTTTAGGTAATGATTATAATAAAAATATTTCAAATTTTAAAAATCTATTAAATGCATATAAAAAATTTAAAATTAATAATAATGGATTTTTATTTATTAAAAATGGGCATTTAAATTTAAAAAATTTAAAAATATTATTTGAAAACCTTCCTTATAATAATAATGATTCAGAATACTCTCAAAATAATGTAAATGAATATTTTAATTCAATTATATGGAATTTAAAATTATATTCTGGAAATATAATTCCTAATTATTTGCCTAATTATAACATTAATATTAAAACAATTTTAAAATATTTTCCTGATAAAATAAAAATTAAAAAAATAAATCCGAAATGGCAAGATAAAAATGTTTATTTATTACTATTAATGCCAATTATTGGCAAAGAATTAATTCCAAAAAATATTCAACATCTTATGAATGATACATCTCCTATTAAAGATCTATTTCCTAATCCATGCTCTGAATGTATAGAATTTAAAAAGAATATAAAAAAATTAATGTTAGATATTGAAAATAATGAGAATAATTCAGAATTTAAATTATTCTCAAATGAACTAAATATAAAATATAGATTACATTTAGATGATAATCATAAAATAGATATATTACCAATTGATAGAATATACTTAGCTCTTAAAAACACATTCACTTAATAGTTTTACTTATTAATTTTTAATTATAATTTCATTTATTTTATCATACGAAATAAAACCAATTCCCATTGTAAAAAATCCTAAAATACTTCTCATTATAGTCCCTATAAATAAATTTTTAGGATTATAATTAAATGTTTTTATTAATATATTTAATGTATTATCACATTTTATACTTTTACCATTTATAACAGTATCAGAATGTCTTTGTTTTATTGTTTTAACATAATCTAATGGTTGAGTTAAAATACTTGCAATAAATCCTGCACTTGCGGAATAAATAAATTTATCATAAATATCATTATGATCAACACTAAAACATGAATATGCAATAAAATTAGCAAATATTACATTTCTATATAAGGTTGGCATAAAACCATTAAATTTCATTAAATTTTTAAAACTTATTTTATTATTTGTCATTTTTGAAATTTTAATTAATTCTATTTGATTATCAATAATTGATTGAGAAAAACCTCCTAATGTACCAATAATTAAAAAATTAAATTTTGAATTAATTTTATTATTTTTTAAGTAATCACAAGTAGACCCTTGAACTCCCCAAAAAGTTAATCTCATGGGTATAATTCCAATTAATCTAGATGACATTCCAGTATATAAATTTAAAAAATTATTATTATATATTGTTTTAAAAAAGTTTCTATTTAAAATTTTTCTTTGAGCATATTCTTGTCTCTTTGTTTTTATATAATCAAATGGATGTGTTACTAAAACTTCAATAATTCCTGAAATTGCACCACCATAATATTTCTCCATATTAATTTACATTTATTTGTTTTTATTTAAATAATTTTAGTTAATTTCTTACCTTTTACAAATTTAAAATCATCATTAAAATAAATTTTGTATAATGGCTCTTTACCATTATTATCTATATCATAAATTTTAGTATTCATATTTTTAATATATAATATTTTATCCCCTTTATCTAAAGGTTCTTCTTTACCAATTTTTTTAATTAATTGTAAATTTTTAAATGTAGTTTGGGGATGACGATTAGTATTTGGAAGTTGTATAGTGTAGTATAAATTTGGGGAATCATCATAATGAATTTGTTCTATAGTTCCTACTTTAAGATATGTATAAATAACTTCTTCATCTATTGAAAACATATTATATATAAGTTATAATTTTTTAGATAGTTTAAATTATAAATTTTAATAATCCTAATTCTCGTAATTTCAAATGTTTAGGCAATTTATATTTTTTGAAAAATTTATATCTGGTTGGATATTTATAAACATGATTAATAAAAAAATTTTTAATTATAGAACTATTTACAATTAAATCTTTATTAACTTCTAATAAATATTTTAATGTTTTATTTGTAGAAAATATATAAATTCTTCCTAGTTCCACTTGTGTATTATAACCATCCAATGATCTAAATGAATATGCTTTCATTATACACTGACATATATTTATTTGACTTCTATATTAAAAATATTTTACCATTTCAACCTCCTTTTTCTCAAAACCACATTTTTCGTAAAATCCACTATTTGATTCTTTACAATTTAAAATTACTTTATAACATTTATCTAAATTCGCTAAATCTGATAAATAATTTATTATATCTTTACCCAAACCTACACCACGTAATTTTTTATCTACCACTATATCTTCTATATGACCAACTTTACTTAAACCATGAATAATCTTGTTTTCAATTAATAATGTACCAGATGCTACAATATTATTATTTATTTCTATAACAATAATTCTATGATCATAATTTAAATTATTAACAAAATTAGAAAAACTATTAAAATCTATTTTTTCTGGATTTACTTCTGTTAATTGTGCTAATAAATCCAAATAATTTGTATTATAATCTTCTGTTTTTAAATTTCTAAATATCATTATAGATTAATAATTAAAATTAATATTTATTGGTTAATAATATGATTATAATTTATTTTATTATCATCTACTATACTCAAAGCATCTTAATATTATCATGTAAATTTTGTGGAATTCTATCACCTGCTATAACCAAAATATGTTCCTTGTATGTTTTTCCATTTAAGTTATTAAATCCTTGAACATAATTGATTAAATAAATCTTCTATCATTATATAATTCTCGTCACTCATTTTATATTAATTGAATTGTAATTATATTTTTATATAAAATCCCATTGTTTTAACGGTTGTATTTATTTTGGAAAATTTATTATTATTTATTTTAATGAAATCATTAACAGCTTTACCAACGTCGTTATGTAGAATATCATCGATTGCCAATATTCCTTTTTTATTTAATATTTTTAAACTTCCATTTAAATCAATCATAGTACCTTCATAGCTATGGTCACCATCTATTAACATAAAATCATATTTATCATTTGTGAAGTTAAAATAATCATAAGAATATTTTGGTATCCAGTGATGAGTATTTGATGGTAAATTTAATTCATGAACAACATTATTTGCATTAATTAACCCAAAACGATCCCATTGAATTTTTTGAAAAGGATCTATACTGTATATTTTATCTCCGGATGTTATTGCACATAACATATAGCATGTAGAAATCCCACAAGCTAACCCAACCTCAATTAGTTTTTTTGGTTTATATTGTTTAATTAATTTGTACATCATAATTCCTTCTTTTATTGAAATACCAGAATGAACATTTCTTACTTTATCTCTTAATAATAATACTTTATATAATAAAAGATTTTTAAAATATTTGGATTTTATATTTTTATCAAATTCTGAATATGAATGATTATATATTTCATATATTTTATCTTTTTTAGTTTCTAATTGGTAATATACAGCTTGATATTCATTATTTAGATGCATTGGTTTATATCCTAAACTAAATTTAATAGATAAATTATTTAATCTTCGAGTTGTATTTAATTTATATTTATTTTCATCTAAAAATATAATATTATCTGGATAATCACTTTTATTAAAAACTTCAAAATTTGGAGATATAGTTATCGTATTTTTTTTTGAAAATATACTTGAAATTATATAATATAACACATCACCTGAACTTATAAAATATTGTGCTTTTGAACATATTAATAATGTATAACTTTGAGGATAAAATATATCTTTATATTCAAGTACTATGTCTCCATATTTTGATATTATATTAAAATACTCACTTAAATATATTTTATCTATATCTGATTTAATAAAAAATTGTAATTTTTTATTTGTTTTCTTTTTAATTATTTTTAAGGCATCCTCGTAATATTCAGGTGAAAGTATATAATTACTACTCAACTCATAAAATATTGACTCAAAATGCAGTGAAATTGATATATTAATATATACTAATTCACAATCTGGATTAATCCAATCAAAACCAACATTTTTCATAAATTTATCATATATTCTATATTTTGTTATATCTGATAACCAGTCTTTTATATCCTGTAATCCTTCATTTTTTAAACCTTTAATCCATGTTCGTTCTATAATTCCTGATTCGATATCAGGAAATTTATTTTTGATTACTCTAAATTTATGAATTTTTAATTTATTATCTTTCGAATATTTTATAACAGATTCATCTACAGATTTATATATAAGAAGACGTTGTAAATGTAATCCAAAATTGTTATTTACTTTATGTTCTTTTAATTCATATGATATATTTTTAAACTTAAATTCTGGTAAATCATTTAATGAAAAATTGTTTGTATCAAAAAATAGATCATAATATTGTTTTGTAAACCATATATTAATTATATTTTTAGTTTTTTTTTGTAAATCAATTGCTCCCATTAAAGCCATTAATTTGCCACCTAATCCTCCATATGGAATTATAATAGTAGACATATAATATATTAATATATTAATATATTATTATTTTAATATATTAATTTACATCATCTTATTGGTATTTATTGGTTACTATTGTTTTATATAAAAACCCATTGTTTTAACTTTTGTATTTATTTTTACAAATTTATTACTATTTATTTTAATGAAATCATTAACAGCTTGACCAACAACGTCATGTAGAATATCATCTATTGCTAATATTCCTTTTTTATTTAATATTTTTAAACTTCCATTTAAATCGATAATTGTTCCTTCGTAACTATGGTCACCGTCTATTAACATAAAATCATATTTATCATTTGTAGAATTAAAATAATCATAAGAATATTTTGGTATCCAGTGATGAGTATTTGATGGTAAATTTAATTCATGAACAACATTATTTGCATTAATTAACCCAAAACGATCCCATTGAATTTTTTGAAAAGGATCTATACTGTATATTTTATCTCCGGATGTTATTGCACATAACATATAGCATGTAGAAATCCCACAAGCTAACCCAACCTCAATTAGTTTTTTTGGTTTATATTGTTTAATTAATTTGTACATCATAATTCCTTCTTTTATTGAAATACCAGAATGAACATTTCTTACTTTATCTCTTAATAATAATACTTTATATAATAAAAGATTTTTAAAATATTTGGATTTTATATTTTTATCAAATTCTGAATATGAATGATTATATATTTCATATATTTTATCTTTTTTAGTTTCTAATTGGTAATATACAGCTTGATATTCATTATTTAGATGCATTGGTTTATATCCTAAACTAAATTTAATAGATAAATTATTTAATCTTCGAGTTGTATTTAATTTATATTTATTTTCATCTAAAAATATAATATTATCTGGATAATCACTTTTATTAAAAACTTCAAAATTTGGAGATATAGTTATCGTATTTTTTTTTGAAAATATACTTGAAATTATATAATATAACACATCACCTGAACTTATAAAATATTGTGCTTTTGAACATATTAATAATGTATAACTTTGAGGATAAAATATATCTTTATATTCAAGTACTATGTCTCCATATTTTGATATTATATTAAAATACTCACTTAAATATATTTTATCTATATCTGATTTAATAAAAAATTGTAATTTTTTATTTGTTTTCTTTTTAATTATTTTTAAGGCATCCTCGTAATATTCAGGTGAAAGTATATAATTACTACTCAACTCATAAAATATTGACTCAAAATGCAGTGAAATTGATATATTAATATATACTAATTCACAATCTGGATTAATCCAATCAAAACCAACATTTTTCATAAATTTATCATATATTCTATATTTTGTTATATCTGATAACCAGTCTTTTATATCCTGTAATCCTTCATTTTTTAAACCTTTAATCCATGTTCGTTCTATAATTCCTGATTCGATATCAGGAAATTTATTTTTGATTACTCTAAATTTATGAATTTTTAATTTATTATCTTTCGAATATTTTATAACAGATTCATCTACAGATTTATATATAAGAAGACGTTGTAAATGTAATCCAAAATTGTTATTTACTTTATGTTCTTTTAATTCATATGATATATTTTTAAACTTAAATTCTGGTAAATCATTTAATGAAAAATTGTTTGTATCAAAAAATAGATCATAATATTGTTTTGAGAACCATATACTAATTTTTTTATTAGTTCTTTTTTGTAAATCGATTGCTCCCATTAAAGACATTATTTTTTCACCCAATCCGCCATATGAAATTATAGTAATTGACATATAATATACAAATATTTTAATCTTTTAATTTATATCATCTAATGAATAAAATATACAAATATAATTAAGTATATATAAAGATTTATACTTAATTATATTTAATCATGGAATCAGGTAAATTTAATAAATATCAACAAGCTGGTGAAATTGTAAATCTAGCTTTAAAAAAAGCAAAGGAATTATGTCAAGATAAACAAAAAGCATCATATGTATGTATATTTTGTGATACTCTAATAAAAGATGCTTTAGAAAAAATGTACAAAAAATCAATAAAAGGATTAAGTCTTCCTACATGTTTATCCATAAATAATATTGTCGCTCATGATTCTTATACTGAAAATAATGATTATCAAATTCAAGATAATGATATAATTAAAATAGAAATGGCATGCCATATTGATGATAATGTCGCATCAATTGGTGACACTATTAAAATTGGTGATCTAAACTGGGAAAATAATGATTTAATGATTGCTGCTAAAAAAGCAATGGAAGTAGGTATTATGGGTATTGAACCAAATCAACCAATTTCTCAATATGCAACAAATATTAAAAATGTCGCTAAATGTTTTGGATTAAATGTTGTGGAAAGACCAAAAGTATTTCATGAATATGATACAAATATATTATTTGACTGGGGATTTCGTAATACTAACATGTTTAATGAACCTTCATGGGTTGTTGTTAAAGATCATGAACTAGATTTAGAAGATTTAGATGAATTAAGTGATCATGAAATTGATAAAAATTTAGACTTTACAATTGGTGAAGCATATCATTTAATAGCAGCATTTACAACATCTAATAAAGCGAGTATTGTGAGTGATAAAGCTCCAGTATTATTTCAAAATACAATAAATAGACATAGTTTAAAAAGTAAACATGCAAGAGAGTTAATTTCTTTTGTTATGAAAAATTATGAATCGGAATGTTTTAAATTGTCAGATGTTGGAATGAAAGAAGGTTTAGCAAAATTAGGTGCTAGAGAATGTCTAACTCATGGAGTTTTAAGGAGTTTAGGAATTGTAGAATGTAGAAAAGCAGATACTGTATTAATCAAATGTAGTATTGTTATTCAAGATAATTCAGTTTATAAATTAACTGGACCAAAATTAGTTGACATTACAGAACATGATAAATTAACTGATAAATTAAATAATATTCTTAAAGAGTCACCAAAATTTAATAAAAGAGCTTCATATTTAGATAATTTTTAATATGCATTAAATTATACCATAATTATAAAAAAATATATTTATAATTATGTTTTCTAGATATTTAGGTGGAAATAATATAAATAAAGTAGTTCAAACTGCAAATAAAATAATTATAGATAACAAAATACCAGTAATAAATTATGCAATAGAACATACAAATAATAGCATGAATACATTTAATGAATATAAAAATTTATGTAATCAAATTGATAATAGATATCGAGTTGCCATAAAATTATCTTCATTTAATTTTGATAAAAATCTAACATATGATGTTATTGATATGTTTAAAGAAAAAGAAATAAAAATTTTAGTTGATGCAGAAGATAATAAGTTAAATGATAAATATCAGAAAATGATTAACGATTTGATATTTACTTATAATAAAGATTCAGCGAATGTAATAAAAACATATCAAATGTATAGAAAAGATTCACTTGATATTTTAACTCAAGATATTATAAATTTTAAGGATTTATATTTAGGTACAAAATTGGTAAGAGGTGCATACTGGAATAGTGAAGTAAAAGATGGACATCTATTTGAAAATAAAAAAGATACAGATTTAAATTATAATCAAGGAGTTATTAAATTATATAATAGCAATATTAATTCTTTTAATATTTTAGCTACTCATAATAGCGAATCAATTGATTTAGGAAATTTACTAAATAACGAAAAAGATATGTTTGAATTTGGTCATTTATTAGGTATGAAAGAAAAGAAATATAATCAATTATTATTAAATAATCAGAAAATTAATGTGTATTTACCATATGGACCTTATAATAAAATGATCCCCTACTTAGTTCGTAGATTATATGAAAATATTGATACAGTAAAATATTTGTTTAAATAAAATTGAAAATTTAATTAATTAATCATTCTTTATTATTAAATAAATGGATACTGAAAAATATATCCCCTACAGCGAAAGTTCTTAAATTATATATATATTTACACTTATCAATAAAATTTCTATTCAAGATATGATGAGTAAATATATTACAAACTTTAACTTAGATGTTAAAATAAATAAATGTGATACTTATTTATGTAATAAGAAATATTCTAACAGAATTAATTATGAAGATAAACATATTTTAGATGTATTATCATCATTTAAAAATGATAATATACAAATTATACATATTAAACATAAGTTAGAACATGATGGTTATGATTACTACGGTCCAAAATCCAATATACATTATTTATGGGTGTATTATAAAAAAGGTTATGATATGTTTTGTTCTAGATATAGTAGAGAATATTGGTTTCATGGGGAGGATGATGAGGGATATGATAAGTGGTAATTTTTTTTTTATATATTAATTAATTAATTAATATATATATATATATGGATTTACTGAAGTTATTTCATTTTCAAATAATAGATTTATTAGGTGGATTAGAGAAATTTAAAACATATCCAATAATAAAAAATGTAGATAATATTCCACCAAAAATTGGAATTGGTGAAATAGGTGGTTTACCAATATTTTCAATAACTTTTAGATGGAGAGGAAATATTTATACAGAGATATTTAAACAAAAATCAAAATATAACTTTTGCATATGGGAATGTCTAACAAATAAAACATATATATTTTCACAATCGGAATATAATTTATTATATCCTAGTGATGATATTGAATTAAATGATGTAACAAATATTCACAACCTTATTAATAATAATAACTTAATGTCAATTTTTAATTTTACAAATGAAGGTAGTATTTCAGCTAATTTTGTTATAGATACAGCAGAATTAATCTAGTTTATAATTTCATTTAAAATATCATTTAATAAATCACAATTTAAAATAAATGGATTATTTTGTAGATCTTTTAGATTATTATTTTTATTTTGACATGTTATTATTTTATGATCTAGTTCTAATTTTAATATTATATCATAAATTCTTGATTTCTTTAGTGGCCAATTATATTGATCAATAATTATAAATTTTATTTTTTTTAAATATTCTTTTGGAAAAAATAATAAATTTGTTAAACCAGAGCCTATTTCAATAATAATAATTTTTGGTTCTAAATTAATTAAATTTATTATTTTATTTTCTAAGTCATAATCTTCAAAAGTATAAGTTTTGAATTTATAAATATCTAATAATATTTCATATTCACTTTTATTAATAATATAACGATTTTGTCCCGCATTTGAATTTGTATTTTTTCTTTTAATAAAAACATGATTGTTATTTTTTAGCTCCAAATTATTTTTTTTAATATATTCGAATCCAATATTATTAAATCTGCCTAATAAAATATTAGGCAAGTCATGTGATGATAAATAATCACCTACATAACAATTAGTAATTTCATAATTATATTTATATATATCCAAATAAACTATTCTTTCTTTGGGAATAATTTTATGAATTATAATTTTTTGAAATTCTAACATATTTAGTGGAATTCCTAATTTTATATTCTTATCATGTATTGTTAAAAAACCTAATAAACGTTGTAAATAATGAAAGTGAAAATGAAAGTAATTTCCTCCAGATTGTTTACCTCTATTAAAAATAAATAGATATATATTATCTAAACTTTCTTTTTCCTTTACGATTCTATTATTGTAAAGTTCTTTTAATTTATTTTTATTATTTTTATATTCTAAATAATTATTAATTGATAATGATTGAAATAAAGTATTATTATTATTAAACATTAAGTCATCCGATGTATATATCTTATCGTAATATTTATATAATTCCATTATATAAATATATAAATAAATTAAATAAATATCATAAATATTTATGATCTATAATTTACTATAAACATCTAAAGCTTTTTCTATATCGTTTCTTACATTTCTTATATGTATCCCCTCTTCTCTGTCACACCATGTACATGACTTTGTTCCTAATACCCATTTTACTGGATTTTGGATAATGCCAGCCATTATACTTGATGCTCGATTATGATGAAATTCACTAGTTACAACATATATATCTGCATCATACATTGTATCATCTATCCATTTTCGGAAGTATGCGAAATTCTCTGCTGTGTTCGTAGCTTGCGTGTCCAATTTAATTTGCCATTTTGAATTTGAATTTGATACAAAATAAGCCATATCATTTGCTTCAGTTTGTTGAATCATTCCATCAATTTGGTTTTTAGTACCACCTGATAAAAACCAAGTAACAGGTTTATCCAAATCTTTTGCAAATTGTAGTGCAGTTGACATTCTATCTTCAAGAATTTCATTCATATGACACCCTAAGACAAGAATTATTGCATTCGAATGTTGGGAAGCACTAATATGGGAAGCACTAATGTGCAAACCCATAAAAAATACTAATACTATCGCTAAAAACATCTTTTGAGTTAAAATTAATAATGTAATGGATACACTAATATTTTTTCAATTTTTTATGCTTCCTTTGCTATTTTAGCTAAATATAAATTTAAATGTTTTGCATAATTAGGACATTGTTTTGAAGTATACATAGTTGCATTATCTTGTTGTTTTAAAACTTCTGATGTAAATTTTTGTAGGTTTACATTTGAATATTTTTTAATTTGATTTTCAGATGCAATATCTTTTAATGCACTTAAATATGCTACACCATAATTCGCATGTAATACACTTACAATAGGACTTTTATCTTGTGCAGATGCAGTAGACCATCTAGCACATTGGCGTATTAAGATATTTACAATTCTTTCCATAGTTTTGGGGCAATCTAAGTAAATATTTCTATAAGAATTTGTATATCCAATATAAATACCAATCAATAAAATTACTATTATTTTTAAATAACTCATATATATATTAAAATAAATTATTTAAACTTGTAAAAAGACAATTTAAAAAAATTAAATTCTTTAATTTTTTCTATAGTTTCTATTGTAGGCATAATATTTGTATTCCATTGATAAACTTTATTAAAAAAATATTTAAATTCTGTTTTTTTATGATCTATAAAATATTCTATTGGACAAGATTTATAGTTTTTTTTAACTAAATAATAACTCTTAAATTGAGATGATTTTATATTATATACTGGATGATTCCATATTATTTTTTTAATAATTTTAATATTACTTTTAGTCATAGGATAAATATTTTTATCTAAATTAAAATCATCGAGGGGTATTAATTTTATTTCATTTGTAATTAAATTAGCTAAAATAAAAGTAATAAAATAATTATCTAGCTTACTTTGAAATGTAATTAAATGAACATTTTTATTTATTAAATAATTATACTTATTTAATATTGTATATATATCGTTTTCAAATTTATCATTTGAAACAATATATAAATCATTATCATCTTTTATAAATTCAAATAATAATATTTCAAATATAGACATGTCATTTAGAACTTTAAATTGATCTAATTGTTCGATTCTATTTATAATTAAAGCATAATTCATTAATTATAAATATAAATTAATTTATAAAGGACTAAAAATATTATGAAATTTTAAGTTGATTATTTAAGTTAATAACTGATATTATTCCATATCCTAAAACAACTAAAATTGGATTTATATCAGGTTCTAATAATGTAAAAATCCATCCAATTTGTTGATTATTTTTAAAATTTTCGTATAAATAATAATGACAGTTATAAAAATATAAATATATTATTGTAATAATACATCCAATAAGTCTGCAATAAAACTTATTATAACTTACTTCTTCATTATAAATTTTGCTTTCAGTATATCCTAAAAATGCTGCTATTATAATTAAACTTAATATTTCGTACATTTTTGTTATTGTAAATTTTTTTATATCAAATTGATATACAAAAGTAATAAGTATTAAAATCGCTACAAATTTATAATATATTTTATCTACTTGTTTAATTAGATAACAAATTATTGTTATAATTACCATCGCTGTACAATAATCAAAATCAATATTTATCCAATATAAAGTTATGAATGTTAATATAATTTTTACCCAATAAATTATATTCTTATTATAAATATTCATGTCATAGTGATCATCTACTATTTTTACTAAAATACCAAATAATAGACTAATAATATTATTTATCATATATATTATTAATATATTTTAATCAATAAATTTATATTTATATAAATTTATTATATGGAATTAAATAATGACCTTGACCTAGTTTTTTCAAAAATTTGTAAAAGTATTCAAGATATATCTTATCTTATAAGAAAAACTAGTCCCTTAGATTTAAGCTCAGTTTTAGGAAATGAAAACCCTAGTGGAGAGCAAGTTAAAAAATTAGATATTGACTCAAATAATATATTAAAAAATAATCTATCTCAATTAGATGTCATTAGAAATATAGCTTCTGAAGAAGATGAAGAATTAATTAAAATTAATGATAAAGGTAAATATTTAGTATCATTTGATCCTCTAGATGGATCTTCAAATATTGACTGTAATATAACTGTAGGAACAATTTTTTGTGTGTTCGAATATAATGATGATACAATTAAAAATGGAGGGAATATAGTTATGGCTGGCTATAGTTTATATGGAGGGTGTACCCAACTAGTAGTTACTAAATATGGTAAAACTGATATTTATAATTTGGGTGTATATGATGATTTATGGCATTTAATATATCCTGACTTTAAAATGAGTGACAAAGGAAATATTTATTCTATTAATGAATCATATAAAAATATATATTCAAATAAATATAATGAATATACAAATAATTTAATTAAAGAAAAATATAATATGAGATGGGTTGGTGCTTTAGTAGCTGATTTTCATAGAACATTAATTAAATCTGGAGTTATATTATATCCAGAAAATAGTAAGTGTAAAAATGGTAAAATTCGATTAGTATATGAAGCATATCCTCTCGCATATATAATTGAAAAATGTGGTGGTATGTCAAGTGATGGAACAAAAAATATCTTAGATAATGAATTTCCATGGGAAGATATACATAAAAGAACTCCAATATTTTTTGGTTCTGAATATGAAATATTTAAATTATTAGAATATTTATAATAACATAAATATGTATTATATAATAACATAAATAATTATTATACAATACATTAATTTCTATTATAATATAAATGGATAATTCCAAAAATAATAGTGATTTAACAAATATTTTTATTAATGCTGAAAATACAGATAATGATATAAATAATATAAATTCGTCTGAAATTACATCTAGAAATACAAATAATACATCAAATATAAATAATGATTATATTGTAACAATGAAAGTTAATTTATCAGAAAATAATGTAAATAGTGTTATTGTTCCAGAAACTGTTAATATCGATAAGTTAATTACAGTTCCTAAAAAAAAATATTTAGAAGAAATAGTAAAATATAAAAAAGATGAAATTACTTTATTAAAAGATGAAATTAAAGAAGAAAATGAAAAAAAAATGGAGTTTATGTTTAAACAATTAATGGGTTCTTTAAATTATAATTTAGATGTAAATCCAAATTATAATTTAAAGAACCCAATAATAAAAGAAGATATTAATGAAGATGATTACATTAATGACCCATATAAAATGAAATATACAAAAATTAAAAATGATAATAATTCGTTTAAAACCAAAAACATAGTAAATACCCCTTCATTATTTTCAGATAGTATAAAATATGAAAGTTCTGAAATATCAGCAAAGTCTAATTTAAAAGTTAATATAAAAAGAGAAAATAATACAATAAATTGTAGTTTTTCTCAATATTTTAATTGTATTTACATAATAAATTTACCTGATGAAAGACATAAATTAAAAAATATAGTCAATATTTTTTATATGAATAATATAAAATTTAAAATTATTGATGGTATTTATGCAGCTAAAAATTCAAATAATAAAAAATATTATAATAGATGGAATTTTCAAAAACTTTTAAATTATTCTGATCTTTCAAAATTTTTATTTGATGAAAAAATTTATAAAAGAAAAAATCATGATATTATAGATATTCTTACATCAAAAACTAAAAGTTGGAATCATTGGATGAATACAGGAAGATATGAAAATAGACCTTTATATGAAAAAACAAAAATTAATATGGAGGAACAATTAGGTAACTTAATGGCACATATAAATGTAATAAAGGATGCAATAGCAAATAATTATAATAATATTTTGGTTTTAGAAGATGATGTTTATTTAAATAAAAATTTTAATGAAATTCATGAAAATATTATAAATAAAATTCCTCATTATAGTATATTATATTATGGTGCAATACAAAAAAATTGGGAAGGAATAAATACTGATAGTGGATTTTATAAAGCAAATAATACTTATGGTGGCTTTGCATATTCATTAAAAAATGAATATTTTAATTTAATTTTAGAGTCAATGGAGGAGTTAACATTACCAATTGATAAATTATTTATACATTTACAAAAAACATTAAATAATTCGTATGTAATATATCCAAATATATTTATATCTGATTTAGAGAATGGTAAAATTAATAGAAAACGTGAGTTTGTTAAATATTCAAAACATTTTAAATGGAAAGTAGAAAATTATATAATTCCAAAAATTGAATAAATATATATTTAAATAAATATATCTATTAACCAATAGACATATGTGTGATACTTGGATAGAAAAGTATAAACCAAATAATATTAAAGATATTATTGGAAATAGTTCTAATATACTTAAATTTAATCATTGGTTACAAAATTTTGAAAATGAAAAAAATAGTAGTATAGTTATTTCTGGATATCATGGTGTTGGAAAAAATCTCATTACTAAAATTGTATTAGAAAATAATAATTATTATTATAAATGGTTAGATTATAAAGACGAAAAAGCACAAACTCTTTTTGAAAATTTAGTTAATTGCTTTACAGGTAGTACATTAGAATCATTTTTTTTAGATAATAAATCGAAAAAAAAAAAATTTGCTTTAATTATTAATGATATAGAAAAAATTACATTAAAAAACGAAAAAGTACGTATTAAAGATCTTGTAAAAGAAAATTTTAATAAAAAACTTTTCCCAATTATCTTTATATCTAATATGCAACATAATAAATTACTGACAGATATATTAGAGAATTCAGATTCAATTAAATTACAGCAACCAACAGATAATGATTTAACTTTACTTCTTGATAGAGTAATTTCTAAAGATAAATTAATGATTATAGATAAAAAAGTTAAAAATAAAATAATTAAATTTGCACAAAATGATATGAGAAGATTAATTTCGCTATTATATGATTTAAAAAATAGTTTTGATGAAGATGATGAAATTGATAATGAAAGAATTAAATTATTCATTTTTAATTCACAAAAAAAATGTAAAGATACTAGTTTATTTGAAGCATCTAAAAATCTCATTGACGAATATACTGACGTAAATGAAAGTTTAGGATTATATAAAGTTGATAAAGTATTAGTACCATTAACTATACATGAAAATTTTTGTAAAAGTATGTTTAAAAGATATAAAACAAATGATGTCTTTCTAAATACATTAAGTAATGTTACCGATTCAATATCTAAAGGTGATGTTATTGAAACTAATATTTATACTGATCAAAATTGGTTCCTTCATGATATTCATGGATTTTTTACATGTGTTAAAACATCATATAATATAAATAAATTTAAACCAAAATTTAAAAAATCAGCTATTCCTTTTTATGATATGAAATTTAGCTCAGATTTAAATCAAACATCATTAAAAAATATAAATAAGAAACAAATTACTAATTTACAAAAAATTTTTCCAAATAAATCATATAATGATATTATTAATTTAAATAAAATTATTTATTTTCTAGTTAAAAATGAAAAAATCAAAGAACTTTATGAAATTATTAAAGATTATGATACTAATGTAAAAACAGTAGAAACTATCATAAAAATAGATAAAACAATGCCTAAAATTTTATTAAGTCAAAAAAATAAAAAAATATTTAACATGTATGTAAAGAATAAATTAACTTAATTTATAAATCATCCTCATCGTACCACCCATCATTACATTTATCATCAGTAGTAAAATCACAACCTTCAAAGTCTGATTCAACATGTTCTTCATATATTTCATTCTTTTGAATTATCTTTTCTAATTTTTTCTTTTCTGATGCTATTCGTCTTACATTTTTATTTGCTTCCTCTACTCCTTCTGTGCATTTAACTTTACCTGAAATATTTCCCCATACTGAATTTACAACATTTGTTGGAATAACAGGACCTTTCAGTTCAGGAAATTCGTTCTTTTTTGCTTCCTTTAATTTACTTAATTTCTCATTTAATTCCTCTTTCTTTTTTTGAGAAATATATCTCTCTGAATTTAGTTCTTTTTCAACATCATTAATTTCATTTTCAACACTATAATACGATGTATTTACTACACGTTCGTTATTATCATCATTTCTTCTTCGATAATTATTATCATAATTTCTTCTTCGATCATTGTTGTAATTATTTGGTCTTTGATCATTGTTATAATTATTTGGTCTTTGATCATTGTTATAATTATTTGGTCTTCGATCATTGTTATAATTATTTGGTCTTCGATCATTGTTGTAATTATTTGGTCTTCGATCATTGTTGTAATTATTTGGTCTTTGATCATTGTAATTATTTGGTCTTTGATCATTGTAATTATTTGGTCTTTGATCATTGTAAT
>ERZ807291.2724-NODE-2724-length-26081-cov-15.784254_pt1 | contig 26081 bp, 33 predicted proteins | sample MGYA00521257_ERZ807291 | MGnify/ENA primary metagenome ERZ807291 (study PRJEB31413, sample SAMN03169783) | marine metagenome | biome: Marine; feature: Water; material: Subsurface seawater | place: North Sea | collected 2011-04-28 | depth 1 m m ... | reverse complement strand
CAGCATCAGCATCAGCATCAGCATCAGCATCAGCATCAGCATCAGCATCAGCAGCATCAGCAGCAAGTTCATCAAGAGTAGGTGGTTCACCATCATGAGCATCAGGAACAGTATCAGGAACAGCAGTAGTACCATCAGTAGTACCATCAGTAGTACCATCACGAGTACCATCAGTAGTACCATCAGGAGCACCATTATTAGAAAGACCATTAACTTGTTTCTTTAATCTATCAATTTCATTCTTAGCTTTTTTATAGATTTTTGATTTCAGTGCAACATAATTTTCTGCTTTATTAATATTTGATTTGTAATCATTTATCTTTCCCATTATTTTTTGACTTACAGAATTAAAATCTAAAAATTTATCTTTGACTGTATTATCACAAACAACCCCTTCGGCATAATATAACTGCATATTTAAAAGATTTACGTAATAATCCATTATATTAGTAAAAAAATCTACAACTTCATTAGGTTGGTTTTCATTTTGTGAATTTTTAAATTTTATGATATTATTTTGTAAGTTATTTTCTTTATTTTTATATGTATTATATTTTTCACAACTTTCCTCATCAACAACACCAATTCCACCATAATAAACACTATTACCTTCTTTAAACATTTTATTAATTTCTTTAAATTCTTCTTCAAACTTTTCAATATTTATTCTTAATGTTGCTAGTAGATCTACGGCACTACTTTTTTTTTCTTTTGTATTTAGTTCTCTTTTTAATCTTTCTATTTCTTTATTCTTTTCATTAGTATTATTATTAACTTCCAAATTACGTGTTCCCGTAACACCACCACTTTGTGATTTGTTTGTCCTTATTTTTTTGTCAATTTCATCTAATATATATTCTAAAACAAACTTATATGAATTTTGGTTTTGTAATTTAATTTTGTCTATTAAATCTTCATTATATTTTTCCAATGGAATATGCATAAATTGTATTTTTTTATCTCCTAAAATATCTTTTAATTTTTCAGAAATAGTTCTTCTAAAATTTTCATTACCATTAGAACATAATGTATTTTTCAAAGTTTTAACACATTCATCTAATGTTTGTATCTTTAAAGAAATCTCAGCACTCTTTTTACTTAATTTCCTTATAATATCTAAATAAGGAGAGTAAAATTGAGACCCAGCATTAGAAATCTCAGCATCTTTATCTAACTGCCACATTATAACCGCCTTTTTCAATTTATCTCCATTAGAACCATTAATAAAACTACTTATAAATAAATCTGTTGCAGCCTTTTGATACACGTGTGTTGGTATTGCTGACATATATATACTAATTATAAATATATTTTTATTATAAAAAAAAACATATTTAAAAAAACTTGAATAACTTAAAGACTAAAATAAGAATTATAATAATGAATAGTTTAGTTATTGAAGAACCGGTTGAAATACAAGAGATAAAAGTTCCTAAAAAAAGGGGAAGGAAGCCGAAACCTAAAAAAACTGATGATTTAGTAAAGAAAGAACCTAAGAAGAGAGGAAGAAAACCTAAAAAGAAGATGGAAGAAGATGTTAATAAAGAGCCTAAAAAAAGGGGACGTAAGCCGAAAAAGAAAGATGAATCCGTGCCTCCTAAAATTCCAAAGAAAAGGGGAAGAAAGAAGAAAACTAATATATATAGTGTGAAAAAACCGCAGGTTTCTACTTTATTTGATGGAAACAATGATACTTTAATTTTACATTTACCTATTAGTTCTAAGGATATTGAAGGGGATATGACGGAGAAGAAGTTATTAAAGTATAATGAATTATCAGTACCTAAACCATTCGAGAGTGAGAATAATTTTGAGATTATTAATATTGATATGGTGAATTCAAATGAGTTGAAAAATAATTTTTCTGGATTTGAGGGTAGAATAGATAATGATAAATTAAATAAGAAGTATGATAATAATTTAATTAAAATAAATGAAGAGAAGTGTTGTAAAGAAGAACCTAAAATAAGTAATAATTTAAATTTAAGTTTTGATGAGAATAGATTAGTAAATATAAGATGGGAATTTATTAATGCGAATAAGAGTAAGATATGGCCTAAGAAAGTGAATTCTTGTTGTTTATGGTGTTGTCATACATTCGACAATATTCCAGTAGCATTGCCTGTTAAGTATTATAAGGATAAATTTTATGTGAAAGATTATTATTGTAGTTTTAATTGTGCGGCAGCGCACAATTTTGACAAAGGTGGTGATGGGGTATGGGAGAGGTATGCTCTATTGAATTTAATGTATAAGAAGTTGAATGATGTTAAATTTATAAAGATAAAGAAAGCGCCACCACGGGAGACATTAAAAATGTTTAATGGATATTTATCAATTAATGAGTTTAGAAATAACTTTTTTATATTAAATAAAGAATTTAAATTATTAAATCCACCATTGATTTCTATGATTCCAAAAATAGAAGAGATGAAGATTAGTAATAGAAATAAAAAGATGTATATTCCATTAGACAAAAAGATATTAGAAGATGCAGAAAAATCTGAGAAATTGAGATTAGAGAGGAAAAAGCCAGTGATTAGTAATAATACATTAAGTATGTTTATGAATTTAAAATTAAATTAATTTTCTTTTTAATATTTTTTTGTTTTTTTTTGTTTTTTTTTTTTTTATCATTAATTAAAAAATAATATATTAGTATATATATAAAGATGAGTTCTAATAGATGTGCAAGACACAACGTAACCGCTAATTTTTACAACCCAAGAAGAGGTGGTCTCGCAAGAAGTTACTTCGGTTCAAACTGTGCTGATCCATACACTTCCCTTAACTACTGGAGAAGAAGATTCAAAACCCAAAACTGCTACTTAGGAAACTACTTCGTTCCATACAACAGAAGAAATGTTCCAAGAGGTCCAGGTTACTTCGGTACTACAATCCCATACAAAGGAACTTCTGGTTTCAGTTTAGGAAATGTCTGTCAACAATTATACTTAGGTCCAAGACAAACATGCAGAAACAAAGGCACACAAGCCTGTGGTGCTGGCACTAACTAAATTTCTTTAATAAAAAATCGTTTATAAAACATACTTAAAATATTCAATATTCTAAGTATTCAAATGATTGAGAATGTAGAAGATAATGAGGAATTACCGATTTTGAGTTGGGATGTTGGAATTTACAATTTAGCATATTGTATTTTAAAGAAGGTTAAAGATATTAGTGGTGGATATAAAATTATGAAATGGGGATTATTACCTATATGTGACAGAGTGAGTTTAAAGAATAATAAAATGGGTGTATTTGAAGGAATACCAAAAGTTCTGGATAGTATAGAAGAGTTTAAAAATGTTAGTAGTGTATTAATTGAGAACCAACCGAGTTTGAAAAACCCTACAATGAAAACAATCCAAGTTATGTTGTATTCATATTTCGTACATCAAAAACTTAGGAGTGAGCAAATGTATAACAAAAAAAGTCCAATAAAAAATATAGAATTCATTTCAGCACAGAATAAACTAAAAGTATATGATGGTCCTGAAATTGAATGTAAATTAAAAAGTTCATATTCTAAAAGGAAATTCTTCGCCAAAAAACATAGTGAATACTTTTTAGATAAATATTGTGAAACTGAAAATGGAGAATTCTTTAAGAATAACAAAAAAAAAGATGATTTAGCAGACGCTTATTTACAAGGGTTATTCTTTTATGGTAGATGTATCAAAGAAAAAGGAAAAAGAGAAGCAAGAGAGAAAAGGAAAAAAGACACAGAAGAAAAGAAAAATGCCCCCGTTTTTATTTGTGAAGCCGAATTGAAAGGAGGAAAATTGTGTAAATGTAAAGGAAAGAAAGAGTTCGGGTACTATTGCGGAAAACACAAGAAATTAAATGAAACATCTCCTAAAACATTAGAAGTTGCCGATTAACCGCTTTATTATTAAATTTTATAATAATAATAAGTATTCATTTATTATTATTAATTTTTTTTATCTCTTTATCTTTTAATTTTTTTCATTTTTCTAACATAGAAACTTAGAGGTTTAGTCTAACACCACTTTGAATATTCTTAGTTTGAACTGGTCCATTCTCTAAATTGTTTAGGATATTATCAACCGATTCCATATCACTGTTTGATGAAGTTGGTCGTCTCGTTCCAGTTGGTCGGGTTGGACGGGATACATCGAATGTTCGTCGGTTCTCTCGTGTTCTTGATGAATTATTCTTCATATCAACCCCTGTTCTTACCATATTCATTAATGGATCATTACTTCCTGTTCCCAATTTTTCACTAATCTTACTCATAGCATCCTTAGAAATACTCTTAGCAATGTCTGGATTGTTTCTAATTAAATCACCTAAATCAGGCTCAACTGTCTTGAATAAAGAGTTTGTTAAATGGAACATAAAACCACTACCTACAACCATTAATAATAATTTTAATTCTGGCATCATTTGGACGGCATCACTGTATTTATCGTGTAACTCCTCAAATACCTCATCATAATCATTTACATTCTCCATAACATTTTCAGACCAACCATTCAACTTAATATCTAATGGATCGAATTTATCATTTAATTTCTCAGTTCCACTAACAACTAACATAAGAATTTTTCTGTAAAACTTAACACTACTCTCAACATCACGCTGTTTCTTTAATCTTCTGTATTCAAAAAGAAGATCATCATAACTTGACGCCATAGTTAATCTCTTAGAAAGTTCATAACCAGATTTCTCTAATCTTGCTAAGTTATATAAAAGTTCTTGCTTTAACTTTGTTGTCTCGCGATAATTCTTAGGAGCAATATCTGGAAACTTGTCCGATTTTTTAGTAACAGGCTCTTCTTGTGGTATATATTCCTCTTCAGCATCATACCCATCACTATTTCCTCCTTCAGAACCTTCTGATGATGAAACTTCATCTCCATCTGATTCATCATCATCATCATCATCAACTGTATTGAAATTTTGTTCCATATTTGTATCCGAGAAATTTGGCATATTGATATTCTCCATATCATCATCGCTGTTTCCATCACTGTTTCCATCACTGAAATCAATATCCTCTTCATCACTCTGTTGTTCCCCATCACTCTTATCACTACTTCTCTTAGGATTAGCCATAGAAGCGAAATCAAAAGTATTTAAATTAGGTTTAATTTTAACTCTTGTATTACTTTCAAATCTCTCATTACTAAACTGTGGTCTTCTTGTTTCACCTCTTATTGAAGAAGTAGATGGAGTTGTATTACGACCTTCAAGAATTACAACATTATCTGAACCTGTTCTGGGTGTTTGGATATTTGCTCTATTAAAATCAGTTTGATTGTTGAATTGTAATCCACTCATATAATATATCATAATTAGATGTTTATATATAAAAAAATACGCATTTTTATAAAAAAAAAAAATAAAGATTAGTTATTATAATACTTAAAATTAGTAAAATGGGTGAATAAAAAATAAAAAATTTATGAATGATATATCTTAACTATTTGTAATGCTCTTCTATATTCGTGTTCTGGAACGATATTATTTAATTGTTTCCTTTGTTCCTCTTCTTGCTCTAATTTATTATGAATATTCAATTTTTGTTTATTAATAAGAGAGAATTTACTATTAGGTTCTAATAAAAATTTTATAACAAGAATTAAAAGCAAAGTTAATAAAATAGAAATCTTAATATTTCTTGTAGCAACAAATGCTATACAGAATATTACTAAATATCTCAAAAATTTATACTCATTAAAAAAGAAATCAATTGTATCTGGAAATTCTTTTATTAAATACTTACTACCTATATTCATAATAAACATAACACAACCACTAAAAAAAGGATGATGGTTCAATATCTGTATTATTTGCTCCATAACTATTTTATTATACATTTTTTTTAGAAATGAGTTATTTATTATAGGGTTTTATAATAATCTCATTCAACATTAACTTGTTTATATATTGTATCAAAAGTTTTTCTTAATTCACTCACCATATCCTTAAAAGGTTCTTTTTTTATATTCTCATTTCTATTCGCTAATGTTTCTAATTTATCTATTTGAGTAAAAATGTCATCATCTTCATTAGATTTATCATTTTCATCTTCATCTTTAGGAAATTCCTCTGTTGAGTTATTCTTATCATCATTCTTAAAACTTTCTAAACTTTTATTTAATCCATTTGTTAGATTGAGTTTAGGCAATTGAAGTTTGTTTGTTATTTTTTCCAATGATAAATTATTTAAATCAAAATTAATACCTTTACCTTTTACAAATTTAACAACTTCCTTATTATGATAAATGAAAAATACAATAATTATAATAATAACTCCGTGATACAATTTATTTACTAACATATATATTAAAAGGAGTGCGAATATTAATTTAACGGAATGTTTATTCAATTTTTTACTGAGGTCTTCATTGTTTGTCATAAAAAAAATAATTCCGATTAATAATAAAATTAAAATAATATTATACATATATATTTTATAATATTATTATTTTTTAAGGCAAAAAAACTATTTTTTACAATTTAATTCATATCCAAAGCACGGGCGACACCGGAATTAGCAGTTGGTCCTGATACTCCCATAATCTCTTCATTCATATAAGTTTGTGGAATAGGATCTGGAATTCCTAATGCCAAAGCCTTATCTCCTGGACGATATGGAACTACGTCAAAGTTTTCTTGTCCCATTTGTGAGATTGTTAAGAAGTATGCTACAAATAAAAGAATTCCTACTTTTGGACCACATACTTTAAATTTATTTGGCATAGCACAGAATGTAATGGCTAATACAACTAAAACTTTTCCAATTCTGTTATTTACAACAGATCCAATTAAATTTCTCAAATCAGCACTTACATTTCTAAAAAATAGAATATAAACAATGTAACCTAATAAAGCAACTGTTATAAGGGCATTTAGTAAATGATTATCAACAAGCATATATTATATAAAATATATTTTTGTTATAGAATTAATCATCTTCATAAAAATAATTGTAAAAAGCGGAATTTGTATCAATATTTAGAAAATCACTTGTATAACCTTCTTTCATATTATTTTTTTGAAGAAACCAGATGATAATGACAATTATTAAAGTTATTATAAGAAATATTAAAATATTTTTCATTTTCATATTTTTATTTAACATTTTTCGTTTTTTTAATAATAAATAGATTTTTTTAGTAATAATAATATCTATTAATAATTAGAGATGTCTTCATTAGGCTTTGGTTCATTAGAAGAGTTATGGGGGGACAATTATTCAAATCACAATGAAAAAAGTGGTTTAGATTATACTGGTGGAAATCAATATGAAACTGGATTAGAACCTATTATGGATAGTAACGAACAATTATTGTTACAAGAGAGTATAAACGAAACACGTGAAACACAAATTGTTCCAGTTCAAAATAAAATCAATCCAGCAGAAAATGAGGTTATGAAAATGATTTTAGAGAAGATAGATGGAAGAATTAAGAAATTAGAAACTATGTGTAATAGAAGAGATAAACAGATATTAGAAGGATTTTCAAATAATTCAACTAATTATGTTGATTTACTTATATTAATAGGTTTAGGAGTTTTAATTATCTACGTTTTAGATTCTATTATGAAAATGGCAAAGAAATAAATGATTGGATGATGTGTTAAGTATTTTCTTATTATTATACTTAAAAAGTTATTATTATAATTTTTTAAGATGACGTATTATTCTATAAATTCACCAACACCTTTGGTTGCGGAAGAGAGAAAACGAGAAGAAAATGAAATAGTAAATGGTATATATATTGTAATTATAAGTTTGTGGTGTTTGATATGTGTTGCTTTGCTATCTGATATATATAAAAGTTATGATTAGAAATTTACAAATTTAGAAATCTAAAAATATCTCTTTCTTTTGTTGTTTAGGGAGTTGTTTATGTTTACTTATATTACTGTTATATAAGAAATCTCCCTTTGGTTTATAATCATTAATTGGGCGGAATTTCTTTTCTTTTTGTGAAGATGATTGTTGTTGATGTTGTTGATGTTGTTGGGTATAGTTTTGATTTTTTTCAGGTTCTGATTTAAGTAATCCAACATTACTTAGATTTTGTAGTTTGAGGTCTTCCTCTCTCTCTTTCCATTTAATGAATACAATATGGTCGTTACAATATTTTGAATGGAAACCTTTTGCATGTAGAATATTAGTTATATACCAAAGGCATTTAGTCATATTATATAATGGGAAACCTTGTAGATATTCTGGTAATTGGAAAAAGCAGTAATTATTATAAGTGGTTTGAACTGTTAATTTAATTTTTTGGAAAAGTTTTTTAAGGATGATGTTATAAATTTTAATATTTTTATCTTCTTTCTCTTTTTGTTCTTTATGTATATCATAGACAGAGAATGTTATATCTTTTACTTCATTATTGTAATTACCATAATAATTGTATTTATTCATATATGTATAAAATATATGAATAAAAAAAAAATAATTTCTAAATTCACTAGCCTAATGTAGTTTAAAAAATTCTTTATAAAATTAATTAATGACTTATACTAAAATGGTTATATCAGGAGGAGGTATTAATGGGATTGCTATTGTGGGTGCTATAAGTGAATTTTCTAAATTTTATGATATAAATGAAATTAATGAGATAATATGTGTATCTGTTGGTTCTATAATAGGTTTATTAATATCGATTGGTTATGAAATGAAAGATATAGAAGATATTTTCAAAGAGATAAAAATGGAGGAATTCACAGAATATGATATAATGAATATTTTTGAGAATTTTGGAATGGATGATGGTGAGAAAGGTAAGAAACTTATACAGGCTATATTAATAAATAAAGGATTAGATAAGGATTTGACATTTGAAGAATTGTTCGAATTAATGGGGAAAAAGATAATTATAGTAGGGTCTGATGTAACATATGGTATGGATGTTTATTTTTCAAAAGATAATTATCCAACTATGAAAATAGCAGATGCTATAAGAATTTCAACGTCATTTCCTGGTATGTACTCTCCTGTCGTATTTGATAATAGAAAGTTTGTAGATGGTGGATTATTAGCACCTTATCCAATAGATTATTTTTGTGGAGCGGAAGATGTTATTGGATTTCTTATAAATAAAGATAAACCTGATCCTGATGATAAGGGGACGCATTATGAAACTGATACGATTGATAAATATTTTTATTCTCTATTGTATATATTATTAAATAAATATCAAGATAAATGTTATTTAGGGTATGAAAAGAATACGGTTTTTATGAGGAGAAGTGAATTATTAAGTCCAATGGATTATAATATAACAAAAGAGAAGAAACAAATGCTTTTGGATAAGGGTAAAGAGTGTTTTTTGAGATTTTATGTGAATAAGAATAAAGACGATTAATATTAAAAAAAATGATTTTTATTTTATTAAGTTTTATTTTTTCTTATTAAATATGAATGATGAAATAAAAAAATTATTTAACTATGACGTTGATAAAAAATATGATTTAACAGATAAAAATATTTTATGTAAAGAAGACGTCTATTTTACAACAGATGTTATGCAATATTTAATGGATAATGGATATAATGTTAATGAAATAACTTTTTGCAACGCAATAGAACACTGTGATATTGATTTGGTTGATTATCTTTTTTTTGAAAAAAATTGTAAATTTTCTAAATATTCAACATATGACGCCGCTTATGTTGGTTGTTTGGTGTTATTAGAAATGTTTCATCAATATAATTTTATGAAACTTGATAATAAAGGTATTTGGAGATATGTTAAAAATAATCAAAACAATTTTATTTTTGATTATGGTTTAATTGAAGAAGCAAAACAAGGAGGTTGTCCTGATTGTATTGAATACGTCCAAGATATTTTGGAATAATCCAACCATATTTTTATAAGAATATATTATAAATTAAGTAAATTAAGTAAATAAAGTGATTTAGTTAGAAGCGTTAAGCATTTGAGCGTTGTCTGGCATTTGGGCTGGTGTGCCTTGAACGGATTGCATGAAAGAGTTTAATCCTGATGCAGTTCTTGGACCACCGTAATCTTGGAAGTTTTGGGCGTCATCCATACCATTTGGGTAATATCTAATGGTTGGGAAGCCTTGAACTCCGTGTTTTTGAACTAATTCTTTATCTTGTGCTTCATTAACTTTCATAATAGACATTGGTCCATTGTATGATTGTTCGAAGTTTTCGAATTCTGGCATTAATCTCTTGCAGTGACCACACCAGTCGGCGTGGAAAAGAGCGAGAGTTCCTTTGTTGCCGAAAGTTTCAAAGTTGAAACCACCTTTAAGAGAGCCAACGTGGGCATTTACGTTAAGACCAGCGGTTAATCTGCCACCTCTTGGAGTGAATACGGCGATTATAATGATAATAACTAATGCTAATAATACAATTTGAAGGATTGGTTGCTTTCTAATTTTTTCAAACATTCTTTATATATTTATTTAGATTTTTTTTTAGATTTTTGAAATCAAAAAAGACTTAAAAATTTATTTGAATTATATCTTATAAAATATGACAAAAGCAATAGGAATAGATTTAGGTACAACATATTCATGTGTAGGTGTTTGGCAAAATGGTGGTGTAGATATTATCTCTAACGACCAAGGAAATCGAACAACACCTTCATATGTAGCATTTACAGAGAGTGAGCGTTTGATTGGAGATCCGGCGAAAAGTCAATGTTCTTCTAATCCAGAGAATACAGTATTTGACGTTAAGCGTCTAATTGGTAAAAAATTTAATGACGAAACAGTTCAAAATGACGCTAAGCATTTCCCGTTTAAGATTGTTAATATGGGTGGTGGAAAAACAGGTGTCCGTGTTGAATATAAAGAAGAAATGAAGAGTTTTTCTCCAGAAGAGATCTCCGCGATGGTTTTAACTAAGATGAAAAGTATTGCTGAGAGTTATTTGGGTGAGGAAGTAACACAAGCGGTTATTACTGTTCCAGCATATTTCAATGACGCTCAACGTCAAGCAACTAAGGATGCTGGAAAGATTGCAGGTTTAGAGGTTTTGAGGATAATTAATGAACCAACTGCTGCTGCGATCTGTTATGGACTGGATAAACAAGGTGAAGACCAGGAGAAAAATGTGCTGGTATTTGACTGTGGTGGTAAATAAGTTCTGCTTCCACAAAAAAAAACTCCGTGAATTGCTGGGAACTCTTAAAGTTTTATATACCACAACGTAATTCGCAAGAATAAGCGTGAAGGTTTGAAAAATATAAAAATATATAGACAATCAGCAGCCAAGTTTCTTACTGAGAAAAAGGTTCAACGACTAGGTATTTAAATACCCACGAGTGCGGAGATCTAAACATTAAAAAATAGTTAAAAAGAAAATATTTTATATCATTGATGAATGTTAATAATATAATTCAAATTTATCATAAAGATAGTGGTGTATTATTAAAATATAATAATTTTGTATTCATTGAAAATAACTTGTATATTGATAATAAGCGGGTTTGTAGAAATAATAAATATTTAGTTGAATACCATTGTTTCACTTGTAACCGACAAAATAATGTAATTTTAAATACATTTATTAGTAAAGTTAATAGAGGTATTAAAAAATGTAATATGTGTTCTGGTTTTTATGAATGTAATATAAAAATGGACGAACAATATAGGAATAATTATTTCATCAAATATCCAACTGAAAAAGAGATTGAACTTCATTGGAATAAAATTTTGTCAATACAGAAAGAAAAATTTAATGATCGTTCTATAAATGAATTTAAATATTATCCAGCGATTAAAATAAAAAATAGTAATTCGTTTCAACCTTTTTTTAAGGATTTAAAAAGAGATATATTTGAGAGACCTATCAATTTGAAATTTAAATGTGAGAATTGTGGATGTAATTTTTATGTAAAGGATTTGACGTGTATAAAGAACAAGTTGAAGATTTTATGTAATAAATGTTCTAATTTAGGAAAAAATAAATCTACAAAAATTTTTAAAATGAAGAATTGTATGGGTGAAAATATAATATATTTCAATAATTTTCAAAAGAGGGTTATTAAGTATTTCAATAAGAATGGGATATTAATACAAAAAAGGGGCAAATATTATGAAGTCCCTGAATGGAATAAAACTTTTTATTTAATTGATGGTGTTGCTATTGATGATATTGATAAGGGTATTTTAATAATGAACCCGAAAAATTTTCATAAAATAATAAAAGATATGTTTAGATAAGATATAGTCTGACCCTATATGAAAGTATAGGAAATTAGGATAAAGAGCCTAATGATAACAAAAATATCGAAGAGGGAACTTTCGATATCACACTTCTATCCTTAGATGGGGGTGTATTTGAAGTAAAAGCGACGGGAGGTGATACACATTTGGGTGGAGAGGATTTCGACACTCAATTAGTGGAGCACTGTATTAAGGAATTTAAGAGGAAAAATCGTGGAAAAGATCCAACTAAATCATCGCGTGCTTTGAGACGTTTAAGAACATCTTGTGAGAGAGCAAAGAAGACTCTTTCGTCAAGTACAAATGCGATTGTCGAGATTGATGGATTATTTGATGGTATTGATTTCAATACTACTATTTCACGTGCTAAATTTGAGGCATTATGTGGAGATTTATTTAAGAAAACGATGCGTCCTGTGGAACAGGTTTTACGTGATGCTGATATTTCAAAGAGTGAAGTAGATGAGATTATTATGGTTGGTGGTTCAACACGTGTTCCAAAAATTCAATCTCTTTTAACGGATTTCTTTGGAGGAAAAACATTATGTAAGTCAGTAAATCCTGATGAATGTGTGGCATACGGTGCTGCGGTTCAGGCTGCTATTTTGTCAGGAGTGAAAGATGAGAAGATTAATGAAATTTTGTTGATTGATGTTATTCCATTGAGTGTTGGTTTAGAGACAGCGGGTGGTATTATGACTAAATTAATTGAGCGTAATACAACTATTCCAACAAAGAAATCTCAGGTATTCAGTACATATGCGAATAATCAAACAGGAGTTCTCATTCAAGTATTTGAGGGAGAACGGACAATGACGCGAGATAATCGTTTATTGGGTAAATTCCATTTAGAAGGAATTCCACCAGCACCACGTGGTATTCCACAGATTGAGGTTCAATTTGATATTGATGCTAATGGGATTTTAAATGTATCGGCGATGGATAAGGGTACAAATAAGAAGAGTAGTGTAACTATTACGAATGAAAAAGGGCGTTTAAGTCAAGATGAGATTGATAGAATGGTAAATGAGGCAAATAAGTTTAAGGAGGAGGATAATATGGTGAAGGAGCGTGTAGATGCGAGAAATGGTTTGGAATCATATGCTTATTCAGTTCAGGGAACACTTGATGATGATAATATTAAGAGTAAGGTGAGTGAAAGTGAGATGAGTGAATTACGTAATAAGGTTGAAGAGGTATTGAGTTGGATTGATGATAATTACGAGGCGAGCAAAGAGGAGATTGATACTCAACGTAAGAGTTTAGAAGATATTTATAATCCAGTTGTTACAAGGGCGTATCAACAAGACGGTGGAATACCAGGTGGAGGTACTGCTGATGCGAGTGAAGAACCATCACAATATGATGACAATGTTCCAATGGAGGAAGTTGATTAAATTATAAATAATTGAAGGCTTTATACTTCTGCGTAATTTGCATTGAAATATTTTTCAATTGAAACTAATAATATACTTACGAATAGAACTATTGGTAAGAATATAGGTTGGATATAAAGTAGAAATCCAATAAAATATAGGCAAAACACGATAATTCCAAAAAAGAAAAGCAATCCAAATGTGTTACAAATATCCTCACAATCAGGAAGGAAGTTTATTTCAAAGTTAAAAAATTCTGTATTGAATGACATAATAAAAATATGTATTTTTAGGGTTTATAATATTTTTTTTCATTTTTTTTCCATTTTTCCATTTTTCCTTATTACAAATCTCTTGTTGAATACTCACAAAAAAATGTGATTACCATTGCCGTTGTCATCATAATTAGATAATGAGAAAAGACCAGAATTGCCACAAAAACAATTAATGACAAAAAAAGGAAACGACACAACATCAAAATAAAATCATAACAATCAAAACGTTTGTTATCATTTTCATATTCATTTTCGTAATATTCCATATTAAATGATGTAATTTACACCATTAGTAATTTTTTTATTCATTTTTTTTATTAAACCATAATATAACAATTATTTATAATAAATTTACCACACAATAGCGCTAAAATAACATATTGAGGATAATTATATAATAATAGAAAGAAAATAAGTAAAGCAAGTAACCCTGTCCCAATCAACAAAAGTTCAATTATCGTATGTATAATAAACTTGTAATTCATTACATTTTATCATAATTATTTTTTAAATTTATAATTTTTAACTTAATTCTTTTATAAATTTTTAACTTAATTCTTTTATAAATTTTTTATAATTTATTCTTTAATAAAAATTAAGGGACTTCTGTAGGCTTTGCCAATCCAACAATATCACGCTCTCGAATATAACCAGAACTTGTTCCACCCAAACCATAACACGTTTCATACATCCAACAATTATTATGTTTAGACCAGAAAGGTTTTTCATTAGAATAAGTGTTTATCGTAACCACTTTTCCAGAAGTGCTCCTTACCTTAGCATATTTAGTATATTTAGGTTGATTATCCATATTAAACATATTTATGATACTCTTAGATAATTTATTTTCAATTTTTATTCAACTAAATCATTATCGTAATCAAAAACATATATCTGTCTATTAGTTATTTTCAACATTTTATTATTTGGTAAATGCCAAGTAGGTATGATACGAGATATTGTATAGAACTTTGTAACACGATACATAAAACGTTTCGTATCTTTTAACTCTTTAACAACACTTGAAAATAACATCTGTTTTGACATTTCAATTATTTCTCTCTCTATCTCAATTGGTAAATTATTAAACATATATATATATTCTTATAAAAAAAATGATTTTATTTAACTTAAAGGCTAAAAACTACATTTTTTAATATGCTTTACAAATTTATTCTATTTTCTATTTTGACTATTTTTGGTTCTTCAATAAAACCAACGGATATGTATAAGGACACTCCTGTTATTCGTGGTGCTAAACCAACGGATATGTATAAGGACACTCCTGTTATTCGTGGTGCTAAACCAACGGATATGTATAAGGACACAAATGTAACAAAAAGTTATATTTACAAATAAACCTAAAAAATAAATTCTTGAATATGTTAATATTTCTTTTATAAAATATATAATAAACCAATGGAATGTCAAATAAAAGATAAAAAGAAAGTCTTAAAAGGTATATTAGATAAAATTGATGTAATATCACAAAAAACTAATCTATCAAAATTAAGTATAGGACATCTTATAAGAACTTTTCATTATATAACACCTTTTTTAGGTATATTTTCTGCATTATATGGTCCTAAATACTTAGTTATATTATCAATAATATTTTTGATTATAGTTTATTTATTTTTTATTATATTTAATGGATGTATTTTATCAAGTTTAGAAACAATTTTAATCGGTGACGGATTTTACATAACTGATCCAGCATTAGAGATTTGTAAGATGGAAATTAATAATAAAAATAGATTTAAAATAAGTTATATTGTTGGACCGATTTACTTATTTATTTTCTTTTTTATAATTTATATGCGTTTCTTTTATAAAAAATAAATTATGAAATAAATATTTTTAATTAAAAAAAATGGAATACAAAAAAAAATATTATGTATATTATAAAATGCCAAACAAAGCCAAAAAATGTAAAAAAAATGGAGGTAAAGTTGTATATTTATTCAACAACAACTCAAACAGATCTAACAGAGGACTTCCATGCAAGAAAGTATGCTGCTTAAAAAAAAAAAAACAATAAATTTGTTTTAGTTTCTTGATAATTTAATTTCCAAAAAATTAATATTCCTATTATTAATGAGTAATAATAAGAATTTTTACTGGATTTTAGAGAATAAGAGATGGACCAAATCTAATGAATTGAAAAAAAATAATTCATTAGTTTATTTAGGGAATAATGAAGAAGATAGTGATTTAGATAATTTAATAGATTTAATTCATCTCAACGAACCATCTATTCTCTATTCCTCATTAGTAAGATACAAAAAAGATAAAATTTACACTTTCACTGGAAATATACTTTTAGCCATAAACCCTTTCAAAAAGATTGATATGTATGGCGATGAATGGATTAATAAGTTTAGGATGGGGGTGAATGATGTGATAGAACCTCATCCATATTACATATCACATAATTGTTTAACAAATTTATTTAAAAATTATCGTAATCAAGTTGTTTTAGTAAGTGGTGAATCAGGTTCTGGTAAAACTGTTACAACCAAGTTTATTATGAAATATATATCACAAGTAGCAGATAAAAGTCTTGAGAATTTAGAAAATAAAATTTTAGCATCTAATCCTATAATAGAAGCATTTGGAAATGCTAAAACTTTAAGGAATGATAATAGTAGTCGGTTTGGTAAATTTATCAAATTACTTTTTAATGGAGAAAAATTAATTGGAGCGAAAATTGAAAGTTATTTATTAGAAAAAATCCGTTTAACATCACTTGGAAAAGGTGAAAGGAACTTCCATATATTCTATCTTTTATTATCTTGTCATCCTGATTATTCTGGGAAAATTGAAGATTTCAATTTATTAAATAAATCGAATGTTAATGAACGTGTTGATGGAGTTACTGATTTAGAACAATACGAAGAGTTAATCAGTTCGTTTAAAAATCTAAATTTCAGCGATTTAGAAATAGATAATATTTTCAAATTTTCGTATTTCATTTTAAATTTAGGAAATTATTCTAATGGGGATTTGAATAATATGGATAAAGAGTTATGTTCTTCATTAGACTTCAATTTGGATTTGTTTCAAAATTATTTGGAAATAAATAAAATAAAAGTTGGAACAGAGATTATAGAGAAAAAGAGAAATGAAAAGGAGAAGAGAATAGTTTTAGAAACGGTCTGTCAAAATCTTTATTTACTGTTATTCAATTTTATTATAAATAAAATAAATGATAATATTAATACATCGTATGATAAATACATAGGAATACTTGATATATTTGGTTTTGAAGTATTTAAAAAAAATAATTTCGAACAATTATGTATTAATTATACAAATGAGAGATTACAAAATATTTTTAATAAATTTATTTTTGAATTGGAACAGAAGGAATATAAGAGAGAGGGTATTGAATGGGAAGATATACCATTCAATTCTAATAATCAAATTATAAATTTAATTGATTCCGGAAAAGGTGGAAGTGTCTTCTCTTGTTTAATAGAACAGTCTATATTAGGTAGTGGTAATGACGGGACATTCTATCAAAATATAGTTTCAGGATTGAATAATAGGAATAATTTTATTATAAAAAATAAAGATAAAGTTCAAAAAAGATTTAGAATAGAGCATTATGCTGGTGAGGTTACATATGATACTATTGGATATGTTAATAAGAATAGAAATAATGTAGATATGAGGTTGAAGAAATTGATAGAGAATTCGAGTAATTCACTTTTATCTGCGTTTGATTTATCTATATTCAGTTTTATAACCGGAAAAATAAAGAAGAAGAATATAATATACCAATTCAAAGGTCAATTAGATAAACTTGTTAAAGAGTTGAGTTCTCAGGAACAACATTATATAAGATGTATAAAACCTAATGATGAGAATATTTGTAATAAATTTTGTGAAGAGCGTGTTTTGGAACAATTAAAGTATTGTGGTGTATTGGAAGCGATTAAAATAGCACGTCTCGGTTATCCAGTTAGAATTCCAAAAGATACATTTTATAACAAATTCTATTCTCTATTCCGTAAGAATAGTGTAGATGAATGTTTTGATATGTTTGAATTAATGGAATATGATAAAGATTTGTATAAGATTGGAAAAGAGAAAATCTTTTTAAAAAAAGAGATGAATAATATTTTAATTTATGATAATGAAAAAGTACGTGATGGTGGCGCTATTGTAATACAGAAATCATTTAGAATGTTTTATAAAAAGAAATCTTTCAAAATTTTATTGAAATTTTTAAGAAGATTGGTTATAAAAGTACGAAAGAATTTTAAAAAAAAGGTTAAAGCAGTAACTCTCATTATATCATTCTTCAAGAGATGTAAAGATAGAATAAGATATTTAAGTATTTTAGGTCGCGTCATTTATATACAAAGATTTTGGAGAGATTATCGATTTAAAATCAAAAAGGGTTATTTAGAAAAGATTAATAAAATTTGTAAAAGAGAAAATTTGAAAAATTCATTCAAAAAATGGATTGAGATAGTGAATGAAGATAGAAGTGGTAAGGTTATAACTAAATTCTTTAAAAGGATTGTTAAAAATAAGAAAAGCGCAGAATTGAATGATAGAGTTAATTTATTAAAAGAGATCGAAGAATTGAAAAGTGCGATGCAAAATGGGAAAATGTCCGGAATGGGAGGTTCTTCGAATGGCAGTTCTTGGAGAGATAAATATGAGAGGATTAAAGAGGATTATACTGCTTATAAAAAGGAGATGAGGGAAGCCGAGACCGTTGAATGTGGTAATCAATGTGATTTATTACTTTCGAGTGATTTAAATGTATTGAAATATGATAATGAGAGTTTAAAGGAGGAGAATAGGAGGTTAATGAGTAAGAATTCTATGTTAAACGTTGATACGAGTAATAAAAAAAAGATAATTCTAAATTTATCGGCGAAAGTGGATGAATTGAGTGAATATAAGAAGATTGCTGAGGTTAAGATCTCTCAATTTGAAAGAGATCAAGAGATTTTAGGGGATAAAATGATGAATTTGTATTTAAAAATAGATTATTATGAGGAAATGTTGAAGATAAAGAAGGATAAAAAAGGTAAGCGTTTCTTATTTTAGATGTTATGGTAATATAATACTTCAAAATGGAATTTGTTGAGATTTTCTGTGTCGTTGCATTCTTTTCCTGGTTTATTGTATGGTGAATTAACATATATTGGATTGAAATTGTTTAAGTATTTCTTTAAATCATATATCGTATAAAGTTTTAATTTATGTAAATTATCGAAAATTTTGTTAATAATTAGGTTGTTTTCAGTGTATTGAATAGTAATCATATATAATAAAAAATTGATTTTTTTTTTATTATAAACTATGAAATTATTGATTTAATATGTCAAATTCTTATTTACAATTATTTATTAAAACTTTGGAAGGAGAAAGTGATAGTGTATTGGTTGATATGAAAACTAATACTGTATTACGTTTAAAGAAATTAATTACGGGGTTATTCGATATTCCGGTTTCAGAGCAACGTTTAATCTTTTGTGGACAGGAAATGAAAAATGATTTGAAACTTAATGAATTTGGTTTGTCACACGGAACAAGTATTCATTTAGTTAGGGTTAAAGAGGGAGAAAAAGATGAAGAAGATGAAGAGAAAAAAAAGGATCTTATTGAGAAAATTGATTACTTACTTGACCTTGTTAAGGATATTGAATGTAGTTTTGATGAAATGAAGGCTACTAATGAATTGCTTTTAGATTGTTGAAAATATTTTTATTTTTTATTATAAAAACTTAGAAAAAAAATTCGTATATTATAATTTGAACCACACTCTGTGGCTCGGTTGAACGACACTCTGCCGTTCAGTCTTACTTCGGATAAGGAACGTGAGGCATATTCATCCCGTCGACTTTTTCCTGCAAATTTTCCGCTTTCACTAGAAGACCACCAGCATACTTGGCTTCTAACTCCGCATCAATTGCTGCATCAACAGCAGCGTCAGAATCACCACGGACAGCAGCAGCAGCAGCAGCATCAGCAGCAGCGGTAGCGGTGGTAGCAGCAGTGGTAGCTTCGTCATCCAGGCTTTTGAGTTGATCAAACAACTCAACAAGCTTGCGATAATTCTCGGAGTAACCCGGGAGACCGAAGTCACCTAGATTCTGGTCGCTCCACCATCTCATTACAGAGTAAATCGAGTTAAGGACCTTCGCAATCCTTTCCGAGTAATAGTTCGCTTCCCGGGCAGATTTCTTCGCCAGGACCGCCTCAAGCTCCGCCCGGTTTTTCTTGGCATTCTTGAAGTTCTCTGCCTGGTTCTTGCGTCCCCAGTGCCGCCGTAGCGCACACTGGAGCAACATCACAACCCGGAGCAACACCACAACCCGGAGCACCGCCGCCGACATCGTCGAAGAAGGTGAAACGTAGGCGAGCGAAACACACACACACACACCTTTCGCTTTGTTAATTATCATTAATGAATAAAAATTTAAGGTTTTTTTGCATCACTTTTTTTCCTAAATTTTTATTATAAAAACTTAGGAAAAAAAATGAAAAAAAAAAGGATCTTATTAAGAAAATTGATTACTTACTTGACCTTGTTAAGGATATTGAATGTAGTTTTGATGAAATGAAGGCTACTAATGAATTGCTTTTAGATTGTTGAAAATATTTTTATTTTTTATTATAAAAACTTAGAAAAAAAATTCGTATATTATAATTTGAACCACACTCTGTGGCTCGGTTGAACGACACTCTGCCGTTCAGTCTTACTTCGCACCACCGCCACCGCCACCGCCACCACCGCCACCGCCGCCATTAGGCGTAGTGGTGGCGGTGGCAGTGCTGGTCTTCTTACCCGTGGTGGTCTTGACCTTTCCCGCGCACACCATCAATGGTGCGGGTGGAATACAAGGCTCTGTATCCACATCCGGTAGGTCAGTGGGGTTGAACCACTCCGGGTAGTCGAGCACCACGGGAACATGACGGACTCCGCAGTCAGCAAGGAACCAAAACATTCCAATCGAGCAATTGTCGATAACCTCGTGCGTGAGTTCGCCTGTGCGAACCTCCTCCAGGATGACCCGCAGGCGTGGGACGAAGTAGGTCTCCCAGTGCTCACGCGCAAGGACAAGCACATTGTCGTCGAAGCGGTGCTTCGAGTTCTTCTGGAAGAGATTGAAGACCTTATCCAGGTTGGCGGAGACCAGGTCAACGGTCTTGAGACCGGCGTCGACCAACCACTTGGTGAAGGAGTTGGTCGCGCCGGTGCGCGACGTCTTCCACGTGACTGCGTACAGCAAATCACGAACGATCCACTTCAGCGCGTCGTAGAAGAGTGGCGTCTTCCTCTTGGCTGCGGGCTTTCCCTTACCGTCGTATGGGACGATACCCTCGATGCGAGCGGTCTGGAATTCCCGCAGGCTGTCGAACACCCAGAACTTTGGGCGTGTGAAGCCCGCTTTGACGAAGACCTCCTCGTAGTCCCGGGGGTCAATGGGTGACCCGTTCCGTTGCTCGGCTGGTCCGTCGTTAAACTGACGGGCGAAGAGGACACAGAGGTCCGTATCCAACTCGCCGTTGTAGACGAAGTGCGGGTTCATCAACTCGCAAATCGTCTGTTGCGACAGCATCACCTGCAGCACATCGTCCAGGTTCGGAGCTTGGGTGAGCAGGTTGCAGAGCACCAAAGCAGCCTGCTCGTTCGTGGCGAGTTTTTCCTTCGCCGCGAGGAAAGCCCCGACGGACTTGAACCCGTCGAGTTCCGCACTCTTTCGAACGCGGAACGCGAAAGGTGCGTTCTTCGAGCACACCACCACAATGTAGTGGTCACCGGCGTCGAACAAGTAGAACGTGGCGTTCTCGCCGTTCTGCTTCTCATTACCCTCAAGGGGCTGGTCTGCGGAAGCCCCCTCGGTCTTGGACAGCTCGAAGAACTTCGTCGTTCCAGGAGCGTGGATGAACACGTCGTACTCCTTCATCTCGAACGCACGCTTCAGCTTCTTGTCGTTCAAGGCGCCTCTTTTCAGCACTCCCGTCTTGAAACGGAACAGCAGCGAGTTGCTGCGACCGATGGTCTGGGACGCCCCCGGTATCTTCTTAAAGAAGTCGTCGTCATGACGGAAGACGGATGTCATGAAGACGACGTCAGTCGTCGTTGTTCCCTCTTGTTGGGGGAGCACCACCGCCATCACGCGCAGTTCCTTGAGCGCTTTCTCCCACATATCCAGCGGGATCGGGTTCGCCGACCGTTGGTTTAGGACGGTGAAGAGTTGCTTCTTCACCGTTTCCGAATTCACACGGGTAAATTCGGCACAGAGGGATTTTCCTTCTGCCACCTGTCCGAGGTTCTTGAGTTTGCTCCGGAGGAGCCGCCACCGCAAGCGCAAGATTGTTGCCGCAATTGCGGACAACCGGGAAAGTCCCAGCATGCTAGCCAGGTCGACCCTCATTGTTAGTGGGGGGGAAAGTGGGGGGGGGATGGAAGTGGGACGCGAGCGAAACACACACACACACACACACACTTTTTCGCTTTGTTAATTATCATTAATGAATAAAAATTTAAGGTTTTTTTTGCATCACTTTTTTTTTCCTAAATTTTTATTATAAAAACTTAGGAAAAAAAAAATGAAAAAAATAAAATCTATGATATTGAATTACTGTTTTTAGTATGACTATTAATCGTAAAGGTGGAAAACATAAACATATGAAACGCACTCGTAATAACGGGGGCGAAGATCGTAAAAATCCAAAGCATATTCAATTTGCGAATAATGCTGATGGTGAATATTATGCCAAGGTTATTAAACCTTATGGAAATAAACGTTTCGAGGTTGAAGTAGTAGATACTTTATGGAAACATAAGAAACGAACTCATACTGCCTCTATGAGAGGAAGTAGAAAGGTGAGAAAATTTGGAAGAGTAACCGCTGATAAGTTGGTTATGATTACTTTTGATGAAACAATTGGATATATGAATATCCATCTCATTTATCAAGATTGGGAAACAGATTACATCAGGAAGAATTGTGACGATGGTTCAGGAGGAAAAAGAATTATTATGAGTGCTGAAATCAATGAAGAAGCATTTCAATTTGATTATTCATTTCTCGATGAACCAAATGAAGCATCTTCAAAAGAGAGCAAATTGATTAGTATTTCACAATTAACTGGCATTCCATCAGACGATGAGGATGATATTGGTTATTATGGAAACTCAACTCCATCACCAAAGGATAAACGCTCTGGTGGTGGTGGAAAAAGTGAGAAAAAGAAAAAAGAGTTAGATGAACTCATCGACGGAATCTAATTGTTCTTTATCTACATTATTATAATTATTTACTTCATCTGTGATATCTTCATAAAATAAAGTATCGTCTTCAACTTCTTGTTCTGTATCAACTTCTTGTTCTGTATCAACTTCTTGTTCTGTATCAACTTCTTGTTCTGTATCAACCATTTTATAATGTTGCATATCACTATCATCATCATCTTCTTCTTCGTAGAATTCTAAAAAATTATCGAAATCCTCGAAATTATTATAATCATTCATATTAAAGAAACGTTGAAGTGGATTAACATTTTCTTCTTCTTCTTCATTCTTTTTTTCGATTGTTAATTTTATATTATCTTCTAAGTAATCATTTGGATAAATGAATTTATGGAAATGTTTTTGAGGACCTTCACTCGTAGAGTAATCGATTCTTAAAAAATAATTATTTCCCAAATCAATTTTATATAAAAATAGATGTTCTAAGTTTTCGTCATTTTGAGAAATATAACCATTTGACTTAAAACAATTATCATCACAATATAATTCTAAATTGTATAGTGTAATCTCTTTACCGAATGTTACTGATAAATAGGTGTCATTCCTAAGAAATAAATTATCTTTCACATTAATAAGTATATCACTTAAATTTTGTTTTTCCATAATATTATTAAAATTAAATAATATTATTTTAAGTTAAAAATAACTAATTGATTTGATATAAAAAATCAAATGAAAAAAATCTTTTACCAAGGACTACCGACATTGGTGTTGGATGCTCCTTCGACTTGTCCCAAACCTTGTGTATTTATAGATCCTTCCCAGGTTTGAACTGGTGTGCATTGGAGGCTGTTGTTTCCATTCATGCAGTCTGGATTGACATTGAAGCCTTGAACTGAGTTATTCATATTCATATTGTCAAAGTTTTCCATTTGTTTTTTTTGTTCTTCTTGGTGTGCTTCATCTTGGTTGTGTTCCATTTCGGCTTTGTTTGTCATACTTTCAATCATAGCATCTTCCATTGGTCTTCCCATATTCATTGGACTATTTGCTCCTGGGCTGGCTGATGGCATAGCATCCATATTAACTTCCATTGCTCTACCGAGAGATGGGTTTTGTCCTTTTTGTTCTTCTTCTTGGTTTGTCATACCTTCCATACCACCGTGCATAGTGGATGTGACAAGAGCCATTGCTAATAAGATGCCGAGGACTGGATCTCTCATACTGAATAAGGCGATTACTACAACTACTAATAATCTTACGACACCTAATCTTAATACTTTGGCGACTTCCATATTAACCATTGGAAGTAATCCTGCATTGAATACAACTAAGACAACTAATAATACAGTTCTTAAAACTGGGTGTTCGACGAATGATAAACAGTCGTGTAATTTTTTGTACGCTACAGAAAGCATATTTTTACCTGGCATTATATTGTAATATATATTTTTTTTTTGTTGATAATTAAAAAAGATTTAAATGATAAATACTATAAATAATCACTTAAATGAGTTTAAAAAAAATCGATGTTAAAACATATTTAGGAAAAAGGGGATATATTGTGAGAAAGAAATATTTAAAAGAAGAAGAGATGCAGAAAATACGAAAAGATTTAAATGTAAAGCCTAATGTAAATAATGATTTCAATGATAATATTACATCTTTTAATGTATTCCTTGAGAATAAGAATAAATTTTATTTACCAAAATTTTATGGAATTAAAAATTTTGGAAAACCGGATATTAATAATATTCCAGAGGGTCAGGATATTAATGTGAATTTTGCATTTAATCTTTTTGAGAGACAGTTAAAGCCTGTTGAAATTGCTTTGAAGAAATATGAAGAAGTTGGTGGTGGAATTCTTCATTTACAATGTGGATTTGGAAAAACAATTTTGGCTTGTTATTTGATTTCTAAGTTAAAGAAGAAGACTTTGGTTGTAGTCCATAAGGAATTCCTTTTAAATCAATGGATTGAGCGTATTAATCAAAGTTTGCCTGATGCTACAATTGGTGTTATTCAAGGTGATAAGTATGATGTTGAGGGTAAAGATATTGTGATTGGAATGTTACAGACATTATGGAATAAAGATTTCCCATATAATGCGTTTGATTGTTTTGGTCATGTTGTTATTGATGAGTGTCATCGTATTTCGTCAGAAAAATTCTCGCGATCTTTATTTCGTATTAATTCTAAGTATATGCTTGGATTATCTGCAACACCAACACGACAAGATGGACTTACTAAGGTTTTGAAATGGCATATTAATGATATTATTTTCTCTATGAAGGTGAAGAATGATAATGATGTTGATGTAGAGCGTATGATTATTCATAGTAAAGATGAAGGGTACAAACGTGAATTAGTAGATTTTAGGGGTCGTGTGTTGATGTCGACAATGATTAATAATATAGCATATTTCAAGGTTAGAACATATGCTATTATTAAACTAATTGTTGATACATTAAACGAACATAATGAGAGACAGATTTTGTTGTTAAGTGATAGGAAACAGCAATTGAAGGATATTTATGACATTATAACGGAACACGAATATTGTACTGTTGGTTATTATGTAGGTGGTATGAAGGAGGCACAGAGAAAAGAGTCTGAAAGTAAGCAATTGATTTTGGGGACTTATTCAATGGCTAAGGAGGGTTTAGATATTAAGAGTTTGAATACATTGATTATGGCGAGTCCGAAGAGTGATATTATTCAAACAATTGGTAGGATTATGAGGCAGAAGCACGAGAATTTAAATCCAAAGATTATAGATATTGTAGATAATTTTTCTGTGTTTAAAAATCAGGGAAAGAAGAGATTGGCGGTTTATCAAAAGAGAGGTTATTTTGTCACCGATATTAATTTAGATATTGATGACCTGAAAGTTTTAAGTAAGAGGAGTTATGATTATAAGAAGATGAACGAGGATAAAAAGAAAGCGCGTTCAGCGAAGAGAGGTGGGGGAGGGAAGAGTGGAATTCCTAATTTGAAGTTTAGTAAGGG